>Ga0123355_10009678_pt1 | contig 14689 bp, 7 predicted proteins | sample TergutEmb28metaG_3_FD_89872 | JGI IMG/M metagenome (GOLD analysis project Ga0123355, IMG submission 89872) | Embiratermes neotenicus P1 segment gut microbial communities from Petit-Saut dam, French Guiana - Emb289 P1 | ecosystem: Host-associated > Arthropoda: Insects > Digestive system > Gut ...
TCGGGTTCCGTGAAATGCGGGGAATTCCTTGACTAGCTGCAAACCAGTTAGCTTCTCAAGAAGGACTCTGCACCATGGAGTAAGTAAGTAAGTAAGTAAGTAAGTAAGTAAGTAAGTAAGTAAATATTAGTATTAGTATTATTTTTAGGAGTAGAAGCAGTAGCAAGGTTAGGGTAGTAGCAGTAGAACTACGCCTTACCTTTCATTTCTATAGTAAATCCAGCTAGATGCACTAATGTATCAAATTTATTTTATTTTAGAATGGCACTCTACATATTTCGGACGGCCTTTCCGTCCATCATCAGGAATTCAAGATTGTACATACAGCAACAGACCTTTGTCAAATAGATACTGCTGTGTGCTTGCTAGCAAGCACAGAGCAGTATCTATTTGACATATGCCTGTTGCTGTATGGACAGTCTTTAATTCCTGATGATGAAAGGTAAGACCGTCCGAAACATGTAGAGTGTCATCCCAAAATAAATCTTATACAACGGTGCATTTAGTTGGTTTTGCTATTGAAATAACATTAGGACGCACGGCCCTATGAACGTCGAATATACATTACTTTTTATTATTTATGGAGAGAAAAATTAATAGAGGGAGTTAAGATTTGCACTTTCGTCATTTTTGTATATTTATTTTGTTTTATTTATTAAATACAATCCCACACGAAAATTGATAGATGCGTTGATGAATTTAACATTATGCTTTCACAGTTTCTTAGCAATTTGCTCAATAGATCAAGGCATTCCTTTATTTAGGTAATATATTTTCGTGAGTTCGAATAACGTTGTATTGCGTAATTTAAACTTTACTGCCTTCAAGTAAATGTCATGCAGCTCTTTTCTGCAGCAAAAGTGCAAGAGAATGCCTTAATGTGTTTGTGCAGTTTCTAGAATTTCCTGCTACAGTACAAAGTTACAGATTTAATTGAGAGTGATTACTTAGTTTGACACAGAACTATTGTACTGATTAGTAAGTCGGTTCTAAGTAAAAGTTTAAATCTGATTAACCGTGGGAAATGATGCATAGAAGCTGGAAACACGGTGTAACAAGCGGCTTACACCGTAACGTCTTCTTAGGGCTTATGGCTTGTGTTACTTCTCTAACAGCTTTACGCCTACAGAAAGCCTTCCGAATTCAAGTTACCGAGGGTTCCTAGTTTCGAAATTAACCTTTGTACGCCTAACGACCACCATACTGGTCGTACAGCACCTCTAACCTCTAAACGTTGCATTTTATATATTTATTCAACAAATATAGGCACTGAATATTTTAAACATGGTATATACTCTCCGTTTCTTTCTCTTCAAAACGCAGTTTGTTTCGTAATTCTAACGTATTTCGTTCCTGTTTTATTCAAATTTTATATACAAGGTGTGCTAAAATTTAAAAAAATAATTCCGGCGCCAAAAGGTTAAGTGTCTGCCTGACGGCAACAGATTTTGAACAAATTAAATTTTGCTTTTGCTCACATGCGCTTTTGTCAGACTGGAGTTGAAGCTTTCACTTCTTTTCAAAGATTTATTTATTCACCAACTGACGCACTAGTGAGTTGTCTTAAAAACAATATTAAAATTTACATTTAAATTTACATTAAAACAGCTCCTACATGTTTCGGTGTTACAGTTACACCATCATCAGGCAGCGCATTAATTAGTGCTTACTAAAGTTACAGTTGTTAAAATAGTCCATTAAAATACGTCGGTGTGTGGTCTGTGGAGTTTGAGTTTCACCTGTGTTTACTGTAAGGCTTCTGTCCTTGCCTTGTAATGGCTTAAGATTTCTGTAAATGTGAATTCTTGTTTCGGAGAAACTTACTGCCTCCTTCTACTAAGAAGACAACCACTAAAAATTCAAAGAAAATTACTCCCTCAATTTTCTACCACGCCGCTTAATACCACACTACCTCGCAATCCATCCAGAAGGACAGGAATTTTGAAATATTTTCCCAGCTGAGCATTGAAAGTCCTTGAAATGGCGCCGACTGGCATTTTTGTCCTCCGACATTCCTTTGTCTCGAATTTGTCATCTTCTGAGGGACGGGAGACACTACAGAGTTAGCGAGAGGGAATTCAGGATGGAATGTCTAAGAGATATGGAAAACAGAAGAGTCCAGCTTCCCTATTGATAATAAAATTATCTCGTGTCTCTTAGTGGAAAAATATGTACGGGTGGATATCTTAGATCTTGCCTAGCTCGAACACCGAAATAGTGAGATCAACTCAGTTACATCACACACACAATCACAAACACAAACACATACAAAGAAAGATACAAAGACACATATTTATATATGTGTGTATATATATATAATTATATATATTATATAAATATGTCTTTGTGTGTTTGTGTTTGTGTGTTTGATGTAATTGAGCTGATCCCATATATAAGAAATCGAGGAAAGATTCACTTTAGAAGTCCTAATTCTGAAATGTAAAGAGGTAAAGGGATTACGTTACATATTACCAACAGAATGCCAAAATCTTATTAATTTATGAACTAATTTTCAGGTGACAATTTGCTGTAATTTCGTTACAGCTATACTTCAAATTCAGAAATAGGTCTACGTGGCTAAACAAGGGACATCTTACTGCAGCCACTTATTCTTCGCGTGTTCAAATGAGTTTAACTTTAAACCCGATCATGATCCACTCAATTTTCGTCGGTATCCGAAAAACCGCGAATGCATTATTTTCGTCAGTAAATTTTCAAGTTAATGTTATTTATCTCTTCTTGTTTCATCCCATCTGATTCTTTGACTGATGTTTTGGTACATATCAAGCATCTTACGCTTCTATAAACTTTCTCCCATATCAAATATTTCCTGCCAATAGTAATCTCATTTATTTGACCACCTTAATATCAGCTCACATTTTGAAGAGCAAGACTCTGAAGCCACCAAGCTGCAGGGTTCTCCACCCGCTTTTTCTTCATCTCTTGAATGTAAAAATATTTCACTCAGCATTGTGTTTTTACCACCCTAGAGTTTAGTCTTTTGTTCTTGAAAGCCCGTGGTTCAAAGAAGTGTTTAATGTGGACTAATTAAACAATATTCTATATAGAATTACATTAATAAAACTATGTTTATTCCTTATGTTCTCATCTTTACTCATCCCTGAGTTTTAGGAATGTTTGCAAAATCGCGAAAAGCGACTGTTAGTTACGTCATGTCCGTCTGTCTGTCTGTCTGTCCGCATGGAAACTACTCGGCTGTAGGATTTTCATGAAAACTGAGTATTATTTTAATTCTGCGGGATAATTTAAGTCTCACTAAAATCGCACAAGAATAACAGGTACTTTGTATAAAGAGCAATGCATATTTTTGATTATACATCGTTAAGTCTTTTTTTAGAATAAGAGATGTTTCGGGCAAAAGCTCTAGAAAAAATCATTTTAAGTTCAAAAACTTTTTTTTTTCGAAAAACGTGTCGTTTATGATTTAATGTTGAAAAATATTGTAGAGCCCGGCAGGCCATATATAGTATTACGCATGCGCAATGTATGCCGGATAACTAAGACTATAAACACACAATCAGAATGCACAATAATTATTGCTTTTCATCTGCAGTAATTGTTGTACGAAGACGCCTCAATATTGCTTGATACCTACATTGCCTGTTTTGTTTAATTTCCTTCACAGTATGTTGGGGATTAATCACATAATTTGTGATATTGTTTGCTGACAAAGCCTGAAATTCTCTGTATTCGATTCTTTTCTTGTCTTCTGTCACTACCCTATACAAATTCCAGTGCAGCATTTAAACAGGTTTTAAAGACCTTCTTGAATTCGATTTGTTTCGTCATAACAATAATACGAACTTGTCACCACGTTTAAACCGATGCAATTTTATCACATCTCATAGAAAACACAACTAAAATATTTGCGATTTAACTACTCTGCCACTGTCAATAGGGCACACAGACCCCTACTGGGACCCCACTGACATTACGTGAGTTATTTAGTAGTTGAGGGCACCCTGTAGCCCTCTGAACCGTCCAGGAACTACACACTTTACTTGCGCGATGTATTTTACGTTCGTTACAATACTCACAATCGACAGCGAAGGTTTACTTACGCGATATTAATAAGTTGGTCTTTCTAACTGAAACACGCTGTGCTCTGGTTGCAGCACGAACTAATTCTGTGTCTATATTATAAGCATATTTTATTCTTCAGAGCGTTTGCAACTATTCTGTATTTGTCTCGTTGAGGAAATCAATTAGTTAAAAGTGACAGCATGACGTCTGGCTAGAATGGGGTACAGTCTGGTGGCAAGTAGTAGGTCCTCTTCCAAAGTACTTTGTTGGAATTCTGTTGGCATGATGGACAGTCATCACGATTAACCTCAATCTGCATACCGCCTGCCTCGTCCGCGTTCTACAAAGAAATTCCAGTGTACATTAGAGTTGTGTCTGCCAGTTCCATGTTCTGTTTGGAAGGAGGGCTAAAACGGATACATACGGCAATGACTGACGGAAGGTGGCCTGAAATTTACTTAGATACTGAAATTATAAACGTAATAAACTTCACAGTAGCAATCCTACATTTCCAACAACAAACTTATACTTGTTACGTGTAGTAACACCGCAAATTCCAGATCTCCGTTCACAGTGTGAAAGGAATTCATCTGCTTTGCAGACTTGTCTGAGTAATAGACTGTATTATTGGATTCGGGCTAAGAGAAAGGGACCCAGAAGATGTGACGTAAATAGACTTGCTATCGGTCGCTAGGAAACTATTCACAGCGGATCGACACTTTGTTTGCAGTTAGTCTGTTTTGTTGGTCGTAAATTGCAAAAGACGGAGCGGCAGTTCGCCTCTTTATTTCTTCAGATCTGTATCAATTTTAAGTTCCTCAATCGGAGGCGTAATATCATTTACAGTTAAGGCGTCAAACTGTTGAAAAACGAGAGTGGCCGGTCCTATAATAAGCACGAGAATACACAATAATTTTAACTAAAAACTAGAAGATACGAGGTCACTTGCGGGATCATGTAGTAATCAGAATGATAGTATTACACCGGATATTACTGACCTAACGCGTCTGTGAACCGAATCGTGTAACTGAACAGTCAAAACCATGAGCCTGAACAAACTTTGCACGAGTAAGATTGTTACAAGAGCAACGTTACAATAGCTTAATGTGGATGTAGAGTGACTTTCTGACTACTTGTTTGTGATGTGACGCCGTGTATGTTAGCACTTACTTACTGAAGTTCCAGAGGAATCTGCCGGATTCATGTCCAGAGCAACATGTTTCTCCAAATATCTGGAATAAAACTGTTGGAATAAACAGTATTACGCTACAGAAGACTGTAATCTCACACGAGTATCACTGCCTTGGTAACAAAAATTCTTGTACTGCTAACAAGTTTCTCATTTACTTTGCCGCGTGTCTCACAGCTGCCAACGTTCCCATTCACTCCATTGTCACAAATTCCAATCTGCTATAATTCTCAGTACCCTCCCTAAATTTTACTACCCTTAATTAAACCCTTTTCCATATTGTCTCCAGTAGATAACTAGGCGTATGTTAAAGAATGACAATTTTGACTCCCAAAATTAAAGTAATAATTAGTCTCTTTTTTGGTACCCCTTGTTTTTAATTGTAAATGTGAGAATTCCTAACCACGTGCAATGCCACATTGTGGTAGAAAGATAAAAAAATTCTAACTACCTTATTTGGAACGTCTAAATGTGTAACACATACAGGTGGCTGCCACTCTTATTATGTAAATGCCTGCTTATACTAATAGGAGTTAGATGGGAGTAAAAACGTTAAAGGAAATAGATTTCAACACACTTTAATTCGTAACGCAATCGGTACAACGACTCGTTACGGGCTGGACGATCCAGGGATCGAATCCCGGTGGGGAAGAAATTTTCCGCACTCGTCCAGACCGGCCCTGGGGCCCACTCAGCCTCCAATACAGTGGGTATCGGTTCTTTCCCGGGGGTAAAGCGGCGGGGCCGTGGCGTTGACCACCCACCCCATCTAGCGCCGAGATTAAAGAAAGAGGAGAGCTATATCTCTTCTCCACCTCTGACTTTTACCTTTGCCTTTTACACTCTAATACATGTGTTGAAAAAAAATGGATATCATTGTCTGGTTCCTATTAAATTCTGGGATTAGTGGGTTGAAAGTATTTGTGAAAATCAAGAACTCGTACATAATAGTCGTAGAATTTCTTCAACAATGTTCAACAAAACTTCAAAATTCAGAAATAAGTACCATAAGTTATATTTATCTCAATTTTACGTATAATTCAGTACACATCTCGAAATGCTTGACCGTTAAAATGACAATATTTCCTTTTAAATATTAGTAACAGTTAACATTGCATAACAACACGGAAGGTTAATTGGTCCTTAGTTCGAAGTAAGTGGTCTGAAATTCAAATTCGTAGATGGGTCAAGGAAATAAATTTGAAACACTTAGCAGGCAATATGAAATTTTCCTTAACAGAGGACATAGTTTTTCCGTAGTCTGTCTTACGACAGGTTAATAACCCCTTCCAAAGCGAGATTTCCACAGAAGGTAATCGTTCAATTTACAACATCTTCTCTTTTCCTTAAGGACTTCCTCTATTGGCTTAAGTCTTCTTCCTCGTCGTCAAGTCATACCCATTTTACTCTAAATCTTTCCGTCAAAACTTGTTTTAGAAGGCAGTTCCTAGTTAAGTTGTGACCAATCCAATTAATCTTCCTTCTTTTTATGTCATTTAGAATATTCTTCTCTTCATTGGCTCTTTGTAATACTTCATTTCTCACAAAATCGATCCATCTGATATTCTCCATCCTCCACCAACATCACATTTCAAAACTTTCCAGTCTTTTCTAATCTATTCTCTGAAGTTTCCAGGTTTCAGCACCGTAAAACCTATACTCCGAATGTAACAGTTTGCTCGCTTCTTCCTTCAATTTAAGTCCAATTTGCTGAGGAAAGTTGTATTCTTCTTAGTGAATGCTGTTTTTGCTGTGGCAACCCTTGATTTAATTTCACTTGTACGCCTTGCATTATTTGTTCTTATACTACTCAAATAATTGAAATATTGCACATTCACCGGTTCTTTTTGTTCTATCATAATTTCTAGTGGGGATGGTTGCCATGAGATTCTCGTTAGATTTTATTTTTTCACATTTCTTACCATTCAATAGCATATTCAAATTTCAGTTAATCTATCAAAAATTCCCTACAACCCTGTTTCTTCCTTAGTTCGTAGAACAGGTTCATCTGTATATTTCGGAGTCCAAATTATTTGTCCTCCTATTTTCAAGTCTCCGAAATATTCTTGGTAAGCTATTCACTCTAACGTTTGAACAGAATCGGTGACAAAAATACCCTTTTTTAACTCGTCTCCTAATCTTCATAGTGCTTATTTCCCCTTGGTCCAGTCTTACTATAACATTCTTATCCATACACAATTCTCTTATCAATCGTTTTTGCACCAAGATTTACTTCAAATTGGCCCAGCTTACGCGGTCAAATGCCTTCTGTCAGTATAGGAAAAAAGTACACACTTCCTCATCTATGTTCAAAGCTCATTCTGATATTATTCTCAGCTTCCCAATTTCATTCCCAGTTCCTTTTCGGTTTCTAAATCCAAACTGATCGTATACAGACGTATCCTACGTGTTTCTTGCAATCGGTCTCCTAAGTGCCTTCGCTACAATCTTCTCTGTGTGTGCGACAGGACACAATGTAAAATATCCGCCGCATTTAGTATCTTTTGACTTCTTTTTTAAATTCTATCATTGTAACTGTAATAAAAACCTTGTGCCACACTCAATTTTCGTATTTGTTGTTGATCGGTAGTGTCATTATTCCGAGACCATATTCTCCCAAAAATATACGTTCATTTCTAGGCACAAAATCATCTTCTATAGCTTGCTTATCTCTCGTCACCTCGATAGCTTCTTCTACTTCACTTTGCAAAGTTTAAGGGCTTTTCTCCCTTGTATCTACTTCCTCTTCAGGTTCGAATTCAAGGTCTTTCGTAATGTTCTGTAACATAATTCTCCTAAATTATTATCTTCCCTTTAGAGTCTTCAATGCCACTCTCTTGAATTCCATAGTTTTCATTCCAACCTAATGTCCTAGTCTTCGTGCACATTAAATCATAATGTCTTGCTCTTTGAAATGCCAAGATATTGTAATATAAGCTCTCCAGATATTTCTTCTTTGTTTGCCAGTAGCTCTTCTCAATTCGTTTCTCATTCTTCTGTAGCTCTTCCTTCTTTGTTGACACTCTTCGACTCCCTTCATCCGTCTATTTGACTAATCCATTCCTGTGTAATCCACGGCCTTCTTGTTCTCCTGTCGACTTCCACAAAAATCACTCATAGTCGTTAAGTCACATTTCTTGATATTGTTTCCAGGCAATTCCACTTTTCCAATTTCGCATTCCACTGCTCACAGTTCTTGTACTTTTGGCTGATATCTATATAACTTCTGCAAATCCCATCTTGGTTTCCTCTCTAGGAACCTTATGATTTTCATCTATCTAGTGAAGGTGTCTGCAACATTTAAGTTGTGCACAGAGTCAATTTCTGCTCCTGGAGTTTTCTGCACATTCTAAATCCTGTTTCTGCACTGAAAGGTTACAAGTGTATAGTCCAAATGATGTCGATTTCGGTCTCCAGAAGCTGGTGTTTTCCAGATGTACAATATTATATTAGGTTATCTAAACCACGTGTTGGTGAAAAAAAGTCCATTCCTTTCAGAAAAGTCGATGAGCATTTGGCATCTCTGATTTCTTCTTTCTAGTCCAAGTATTCGAACAGTGTATTGGTATGATTTTTTTCCATCCATTATCCATACTCCCCCATTCTCCCATTACGATTGTGTTCGTCTCACCTTGTCCGTCCTCTTCATGAATTATTCAATGATATTGTGCAGTTCTTCCACTTCGTCACTTTCTCACTCCGCTGTCAGAACGTGCACTTGCACTACAAAATACTTACCTGTTCTGCCTTTACCTTAAGAGCATTGGTTCTGTCATTACACGCAATCTTCTTAAAAACACTTTTTACCCTACTTATGCACGGCATTATTGCTATTCTCCTTTCAGGCCTTTCGCTTCCGGATAATTCACCGCATAATCACCCTTACTTATTTCACCTTTCCCTTCTACCGACCTTCACTGATACCTAGAATAGACATTGCTTTCTTTTGCATCTATTTCTTACAATTATCTTTCTTTCTTGTTTGAGGGATTTTGTGTTCCATGTTTCAATATTGTAGCAATATTTTTACTTCAGTTTGTAATCCTAATTGCTGTAAATCCTATTGCATAATACTTCCTCTGGAATCACTTTTCTTCTAGGATCCTAATGGGGGAATAATATCCGGACTGTTATTTTTTCAGAGGAAGTATCCCGCAGTTTTTCCCTGATTGTAGAAAGTTACTATCCAGGACAAATAATAAAGTTGTAGCTTTTCCCCCATTCGCTCTCCTCGTCGTAGAACAACAGCTGTTCTACCCACTCTGCTCACGCCTATTGCTATCCTATCGTTTGCTTTACAATTACTTGCACAGTGCTTCAAGTTGCTGACGTCGTTGTTCCGAAATCAGAGTACTGGTATCGGAGTTTCTTCTCCTAAATATCTCTCTTCCTCTAGTTCTTACACTCTTGATCTGTCCAGGTTGGTAGACCCTACTTGTAGGAATGCTATCGCCGACTTTGCTCTCAGGGTTAGTAGAAATCACAAGCCCCTCCTCCACTGTAAGATAGAGCTATTATTGGAGGGTTTAGAACAGAGTACTCTTCAAAAACTGAAGACAACCTAACGAAAACTGTATCGCGATTTCATTATCGTTATAAGCGTCATCATTTTAAAAATCTATTGTCTTCTTGTTTCATTGAGGATGTATGTTGAACATTTTCATTCTAATTACGTTAATTTACCCAGTACACGAGTACGTTCAAGAAACAGTTGTGAAATTATTGAAATTTATATTTAAAATGATACTGAATTATTAACTGGCCAAATTCCAAATCAGCCACAGTGTAAATTGACTGGAATTTGTACCGTTTCAACTGGAAAGAATTTTTATTTCTATTGAAATATTAGTACGAAACAAGTTGTGTACAGGTTTTATGTGTCCGACTGCCTATCAATATCGGTTTTTATTTTATTATTTTGTAAAAAGGAATAAATGTCCACAAATAAATCTACAGCCATTTGCCACCCAAAGTATCAAAGTACTAGAAAATTTTCTCTTGACAAATGAGATAAGAACTCTTGCAATTTTTAACCACACAATTTTTTTATGTTAGTGGCACACTGAAGAGTTATTAATTTCGTCTTCAAGTTTTTTAAGCACTCTCAAACAGAGTTTTCCAAGGAAAGGGAACCAAAATAATTTTAAATTCCATATCTTTTAAGTCCTAGAATCGTTCATCGAATTCCTGTCGTAGAAGAAAAAAAATCTGGAGTATTCTCTAATAGGCTCAGGGTAAAATATTCTAATTATTTCAGGCGAATAAACTGTACCAAGTTAATGTACAATAAATTTATGTCTCCGCCCTCAGACTTAAGTCGAAAGATCTGATGCTGCCAGACATCTGTGCATTGAGATAAATTGACCAAATATCACTTTCTTGTCATTATTCTGTCTTTCAGTTCTTTTTTAGTCATTTCTGCGAATAATTTAATTATCTTAACAAATCAGAAAGCAACTGAAAAACACACCTCCGATATAATCACTGCACTCTTGTGTGGTAAATTATTACAAATATTCATTTCCCCTTCGCCGCTTAGTGGTAAGAATTCAGGACGGTTAAGAGTAATTTCAAGAATAAAATCCATTTTTTAAGCACGCATTCTGTGGGTGTTTAAAAAGTCACTTTTGAAGTTGTTACATGAAGTGATTTTTTTATGAAGAATTTAATGAAAACTAAAGAGAGAAGTTTTCCCCGAAGTTAATTATATTTTAACTTTTCTTCAACGCCATTATTATTCAGCAATAACACAGCCGTGCAATTTATAAACCCAATCATCCTTGCCAAGGCAATTCATGTTTCTTTGGAGTCACAAACTAGTAGATTTCCTTTCAAAATATTTTTTTTAAATTATGTCACTAACTAAAAGTCCTAATTGACATTTCGAATAAAAGCAGAAGGCTGGGCTATATCTATATCTATATCTATATCTATATCTATATCTATATCTATAAGGCTTTTACTCTCATTCATTTGGGTTGAATATGCCATAAAATATTCACGTTCGTCTTTAAGCTGACATTGTGTATGTTATTCATTTTGTTGCCATACCCTGTGAAAAAGCAGAACTGACATGAACCGATAAATTTTTTAAAGTTATAAATACATGTAAGTCATATGACTCAAAACTGAGACCGGTGGTGAAATGAAGGTATAAAACAAAATGATGGGCTACGGTTTTGAAAGCTCTGTTCTGCATACTTTTAAATACGTAGGATATTCGGAAAGTAAATACCGTCTGCGCAAATCTCTCGCGCATCCTCGAGACTGTCACTTTGCGCATGTGCAGTGACTTCCTCTATCAATTGAGAAGTCACAGATGTCATTTCGTGAAATTCATGTTATGTTTATGTTTGTTCCTGTGCGTTAAACATGTTTAAGACAATTGAAGGGCCGCCGACTGTGAAATAGATCTATAATTCTTTTTTTGAACGCTAGGAATGTGCTACCAAGTGCGATTCATAACCAGATCTGTCAAGTGTATGTTAACAATGCGATGAGTGATGGCATGGTTAGGAAATGGGTTCGGATGTTCAATGAAGGAAGAAAGAACGTGCACGATGATGCGCGAAGTGAGCGTCCAACTTTGGTGAATGATGATTTGGTGCGTAAAGTCAACGAAAGAGTGCGTGACGACAGACGTTTCACAATTTCTGATCTGTCCCTGCACTTTCCTCAGATTTCGAGGACTCTACTCTATGATATTGTCAGTAGTCATTTGGGTTATCGGCGGCCGCATTCTATGAGGAGGGTATACAAAACTTGTGCTCCGCTACGATATGCGCCTCAATAATGACGGTGAATATGTGGTAAATAGTTTGAAGAATGCAAAATCTGATAACAAAAAAAAAATTATACGAAACCTTACTCAATTTTTTTTACAGCGAAACGGTACTTACTTTCTGAATAAACGTCGTAAGAAAATGTTAAGCTTAACCCTTTAAAGACGAATGTCAGACCGCTTTATTTAAAGGCCCAGTCCGTACCGCGTTGTAAACACTTTTCATCGCGGTTATAAAAACCATTCAGTATACGCTGTAAGTGGCACAAGTCGCTGTTCGTTTTCAGATAAGTACAAAACACATAAATACAGTGTGGGCAGAGCGTAGAGTTGTTGAATGTTAAACTGTTGGTGCATCACGTAACCAGTAGGCTTTAAAAGGTTAAAAAAAAAAGTCAAGCAATCTACACGTATATCGCTGTAGGTTTAGGTTTATATCCATCTAGATAATAATCTATTTTAACTTCAAATTTCTTGAAATACAACATCTAGTTTAGAAGTTCTTACCGATGTTGCGGGAAACTTGTTGCTTCCATAGTCACAGCCACTGTGAAGAACTAAAATTTCCTACAATATTTTATGTACGTGGAAGATTAAATTACAAGTTGAGTATTACGATACAATACAGATACGATTTAAGAAGAACCTCTTCAGTAGGGAAAGAAAGGGTACACTTGACATGACAACAGGAACCTACTTTCCTTCAGCAAATTAAAAACTCATTCGATCAGGACCACTCAACATGCATTTAATAAGTTTATACTGCAGAAATTTGTCGTTCCTCAAGCGAATTCGTGAATTAGCGTTCGTTACATTGAAACTTTTTCCAGTATATCCCAGCGTCCCACAGGCAATTTCTGTAAATGTAGTCATCTCCCTCTGTGACGTGTCCTACAGGCCGACAAGTTTTAATTCGTGTAGAAATTTACTGTCTTCTATCAAGCACAAATAAGTAAGAATCCTGGACAAAGGTCTTCATAAATTCCGGCTGTATGGGGTACTTTCGAAGGTCATGTTAACCCACGAATTGCACGGTTACTAATAAAGTAACTGACCTTAAAGTCCTCGGTTTTGACCTTGACTGTGTGTAAGGTCCATCTTGACATTTGCCTGGTGACAATGCAAACCATCACGAGAATCTTAGCCAGGGTAGCTTTTTATAGACAGGAATTCGAAACAAGCTTCTACAATATATGGGTTTTTATCGTTTCCGTTATGGCAAGTTATTAGAAGAATGTATTTAAATTTGGAGGAGAGTAAACAGTTTGTATCACTAAAATAAAACAGATAGTGCTAAAGATGAAATATGAAAGATATAAATGCTGAAACAAACAAGAAAATAGGCTACTCCATATTTCGAGATGTTAGGTTCGGAATTTCGCTGCGGAGACTTGTATTCATCCTTAGGTTAACCCTTGTGGCATTCGTGGTTTAGAAAGTGGCACCTGGAAAGGACTGTTAAAAGAGTTCTTTTTATATTTTCAGTATCAACACTGTGCTCCACGCTCATTACCTTATGTATGACCGAGTGAATGTAGTTTAGCATCTGAGAGGATACATAACACACTTAAAGAAAGAAAAAATGTGGTAGGAATAGAAAAAATGGACAAAAAAGCCAAGGAATTCAGCGAGTGCTTTTGGTACAGAAGAGGAAACAAAACTGACGGCTCTGAAAGCTCATATGTTGTGCCACTTCGTCTTTGTAAAGATAACTCGAAAGATAAGTAGAAAGCTGGGAAGTCCCTTTGCTGTCATTTGTATTTCTCACTCCAAACTTGTCTTCCCAAGGTTTGGCGAAACATTTTTCTTGACAACCGCTTCTTCTTTTTCTTCCCATCTCTCTGTTCTTCTCTCTATGCTAAAGTCACTTTGCTGAATACAACAAATGCCCTGACAATTCTAGTGTCCACTTAGGAATTTATTGAACTTAAAATTTCAAACGGAAAATTTGAGAGTCTTAAAAATATTATGCCGATACACGCTGACGGATAACATGTAATTTTTTCTATATTCCATTATTGGAAGCTAATGTATGTAGTGAGTGTATCGCTAAGCAGCTCACGTCATTTATAACAGTTTCCTTTTGGCAACCCAGTTTTTCTATAGCTCACTGTGTGATTTTCCCCGCCTTTGTGTAGCCCATTTTTTATTTATGTTTATCTCCATAAAATATAGTAATGATTTACGTTTTTATTATAATACACCTTTGCCTTCAAGACGCAAATCTCCATTCACTTGAAATGATACTAAATTTTGCATCATTTTCCAAATATTTCAATGTTGTTGATTTGAACATCACAAAATCCGCAATCTTTGTTCCTTAAATTCGTGCCTGATTTTAATTTATACAATTTATTATATTTTAAACTATTTCATTTGGCTTTCTTTAAGATTTTATTCTTCAGGCATTTTTCTTCTGTACCATTCTGATTTCAGTTTTTCCTGTCCCTACATTTTACTGGATCCTACATTCCATATTTATTTCTTCCGATGTTTATTCCGCAAAGAATTTCTTAAACCCTGTATCAATTCTGCATAAAATCGATGCATATATTAACCCTTTAAAGACGAATGACAGACCGCTTTATTTAAAGGCCCAGTTCGTACCGCGCTGTAAACACTTTTCATCGCGGTTATAAAAACCAATCAGTTTATGCTGTAAGTGGCACAAGTCA
>Ga0123355_10009679_pt1 | contig 14688 bp, 12 predicted proteins | sample TergutEmb28metaG_3_FD_89872 | JGI IMG/M metagenome (GOLD analysis project Ga0123355, IMG submission 89872) | Embiratermes neotenicus P1 segment gut microbial communities from Petit-Saut dam, French Guiana - Emb289 P1 | ecosystem: Host-associated > Arthropoda: Insects > Digestive system > Gut ...
CGAGGAAAGGGAGTCCCCCGTCCTGTTTTTTCCAAAGGCGGGTAACCCCCCCCCCTTTTTTTATTTTCTAACCTTTTCCCCCCCCCCCCCCCCAATGCCCCATCTACACCTCTCCGAAACTGCCTCTTTCCTTTAAGTCTTCCAGCTGAAATTGATGTTTCGCATCTCGCTCATGCGTGCTAACTGTTCTGCTCTTTACGTCAATCACTATTTAATCTCCCTAACAATATTTGAAGAGGCGCACAAGTCTCGCTACATAATTTTCTCCAGCCTCCCATTACTCCCTTCCTCATAGGTCAAACACTGTCCTCAGCACCCTCTTTTCTAATGGGAGATGTTAGATAATAAAATTACGGTTCTTTCGCCAGCGCTTATGAGAAGCGAGGAATGCGCCGTCAGGACACAAGGTTGCCTCCTGGACTCTGGTGCTTTGCGGTTTCTTAGAGGATTTGCCTTTAGAGAGTACATGCGCCTCCCTCCCCAATGAATCTACACGTCAACGAGGCTACGCAACGCCACACCCGAAAGGAGCCTAATATTATATTTATGATGAATCTTAGACACTGTATTAACATCACGAACTTTTGAGGAAATGGATCCAGATCGAGTTTGGAATGGGCGGAGGTGGGGGGACAAACTGACCTGTGTTTTCGTCACCGTCGTTTTCCCCTTCGGTGCCGATCCCGCAGTGCAGGACCTGGTACAAGAAGTCTATGTAGCGTGCAGCCAGCTTCAGCGTCTGTATCTTGGACAGTTTGTCGGACGGCAGGGTAGGGATGATCTTCCGCAGGGAAGCGAACGCCTCGTTCAGGCTCTGTGTACGCTGCCGTTCACGTACATTCGCCATGACACGCTGTGACTGCAGTTCCTCGAAGGACTGCGACTTCCTGCGAACCTTGTGTTTGTCGCAGTTTTCCTGATTAAATAGCTGCCGCGTAGAGCCGTTCTTGCGCTTCCGCGCGGTGCCTAGCTTGATGAAAGACCCGGAAGCCGCAGCTGTGGCGCTCTCATCGCCGTCATCTGAGTCCATCATCTTCGACGATGTCGGCTGCTGGTCCTCCTGCAGGTGATGAGTCGACATTTCGGAGGCGTCGTCATCCACGTGTCTGTTGGTCTGTCTGTCAAGGAATTCTTGACCGTTGAAGCCAGGGGGAACCAGATAATTGGGAGGCAGTTGGTTCAGGGGGCCGTGAGGGTGATGGTGATGGTGATGCTGGTGATATGCACTATAGTTGTGCGTGAAGGTCCCAGAGTCGCTATTGTGCGCGGAGTTACCTCTGCTTAAGTCTATCAGTCTCGAGGTTGCGTCTGGACACAGCTTGAAGGTTGGATATTCGTTGTATCGCGTTGGGGAGGAGGACGCCGATGACGCCACATCGTTATCCGGGAAGTGTCTGTTGCACGCGTCGGATCCCGCATAGTATGACATTGTCGGCAGAGGACTGTCGCCTTCTTCTGTCTTGATGTGCATTTGTTTAAGATTGCAATTCGATATTTTTCCCTGTAACTGCTGATATATTGACACTTGGTATGTATAACAGTACTGACTGAAAATGTCTTACATGCGACCACGGCCTTCAAATAAACATATGTTACGAACATGAATTTCTGCTACAACATGTTTATAAAAATATTACGATAAAACTGAAATATCGTCTTTCAGCATTACGATTATTTTTATCTCTTCAGGAATGTACGCCAGGTCTCTAATGAAAACTCGGGACGCAAGACTGTCACTAGCTGTGAACACACAGCAACTCACACCATTCACTATCCGGAGCGGAACTGAAGCCAAGGAAGTTACACCAGATTTTCTTGAAAGTTTCTTTTTATCCTATTGGTCGAAGGGGACAAGAAGATCCTCCCTTTGCCCCTCCCACGGCCCCCGCAAGGCGCTCATACTTCTAAACCGTCATTAATGGATGTGATGTTGATCTGCGAAAATAAGTCTTATGTCACAATATTTGAAAGCTTCTCGCCGGAAACAGAATCTCTGTTCTGCTGTTTTAGTCTTGTGGGGTGGTTTTTATATAAATTAACCCCCCACCCCACCCCACCCCCAGCGCCCTTCACTTCATCGAGCTGAGATTAGGACTAATTTAGTCATTTGTGTCCTTCGGCTTTCTTCTCATAACTCGGAAGACTACAAGCAAATTATCACCGCATTTAAAACCTCAGATATTATTATTAGTATTATCATCATCATCATCATCATCATCATCTCCTTTATGCAGGGTATTTATACTTACATTCCTGAGACAAACTATATCCCTAGGGAATACAGTGTTACAGCTATTCTGTTGTTATTATTCGTGCTGCATATATCGTTAGTTTCAGTGTTGAATCTACTGTATTTTTACATTAGTACTTTCCGATATATGTGTGCAGTGCCCAATATGGCTGTTTTCTGTAGTTCCTTGACTTATTATTATTATTATTAGTAGTAGTAGTAGTAGTAGTAGTAGTAGTAGTAGTAGTAGTATTTATTTGAAAGTGTATCAGATGATAAAAGAATTTTACTAATTTTACTAAAATTAGTGGCAGTTTTTGACCGGGATATGGTTGCTTTTCTTGTCAATATCACAGCGTATAGCAGCACACATTCGAGAAGGAATAACTCTCAAATTAAGAAATTCAATGTAGTGTAATTGCAAAAGGACTGGGAATGTGAATTAGAATAGCATTCACAGCACCACCTGCCGTACCTGTTCACCACTGTAGTTGCCATGGCTACCGTAAAAATGGGCAGCAATGCGGAGCAAATGTTAGATCTGTGTGTGTGTGTGTTCTCAGTAAGGTCAGCGGTAGGAAAAAACAGTTGGGTTACATTTTTAGCCGTCTGTTGTAAGGTTTGGGAAAAGAACATTTTATTTAGAGGTCACGTCGGTCCGACTGTCTGTAAGGCAGTAGACTTGTCAGCGCCTAAACCATTAGACTTGTCCTTAATTCGACATAGAGGCTTGCATTAAAACCTGTCAGAGAGTTTCAAATTTCAACGATATTCAATCAAGTCTTCGATTGACTGTTGTCTATAGGATCATTCTTTGAACTGTTTCCTAGGTGTTGTTAAAATTCAATATATGGGATCTTACAGTTTGCATAAACTCAAAGTAATTCCATCGGTAATTCTGTGTACTGCCTTACGGAAAAAGACTACATTCTTCCCACTCTTGTTAGACGTATGTCTGTGAAATGACTACGCATAATTTAGTTCAGTGCATGACAGTAGAGAAACTAAATATAAAATTAGAGTTATTTAAACTCAGACTTTCATATTTTGGTCGTCTGGGCTTTACACCGCGTACTTGCAACATCCAATTATAATTAAACTAAATATACACGTATATTTCATTAAAATATAATTGAGTATTGAGACGGTACGGTGTAATTAAATATATATTTATATTATTATTCGGGTAATCAAATCAAGAATGAGTTGGGCGGGGCATGTAGCATGTATGGGGGAGATAGAGGTGTATACAGGGTTTTGGTAGGGAAACCTGAGGGAAAGAGACCACTTGGAAGACCCAGGCGTAGATGGAAGGATAATGTTAAGATGGATCTTCAGGAAGTGGGATGTGAGGGCGTGGACTGCTAAGATGTGGCTCAAAATAGGGACAAGTGGCGGGCACTTGTGAATGTGGAAATGAAAAATGCGGGAAATTTCTTGACTAACTGAGAACCGGCTAGCTTCTCAAGAAGGACTCTGGTCAATGGAGTAAGTGTACATTTATATAAACCAGGCCTGCTCAACATATTATGTGTTGCGAGCAGCTTTGGCAAAATTTTGTCTGCTTGTGGGCAACATGAAATTCATTGCACAAAAAGCAGAAGGAATACCAATACGTGTAATTATATGTGTAGTTATACCTGTGTGTATTTATACGCATTATGTGCTTTAAAAGGTACTGATAACAATACGAACAATTTATAGTGAAAAAATGTAATTCAGAACTTAGACTAAAGTTAGCTATTTTTAACACTTTTCTACAAAATGAATTGACATGTAATGTATGTCTCCATCAATAAACAGCTTATACGTTTTCGAAATTGCTTCGGTCTTAAGTGGTGAAATATCTTTCCTTATTTAAAATCTCTTCACGGACAAAATAACACTGTGTCGCGGGAAACATGTTGCCCGCGAATGCTGCGGGTTGAGCGGTTATGTTATAAACCCATGCATTTATGTAGAAAATATATCACAATCCTGGTGAGAAGTTTCATTTAATTCAGTGATGTTAAAACTACATTTCGCCTAGCATTGGGGTTCAGCCGCAAGGTTTCCGCGGGCCATTTTCTGGAGTTCCGCCTACACGTTTCCTTTATAATAAAACCAATAGGCCCAAATATAATTTTTAATTACTTTTTTTATTTTCCTCCCCATCTCTATGCATAATCGGCGTTGGTTTTACATTCCATATAGGGCTCCAAGTTTTGTTTTTCCATAAATGCTCGTATTATATGTACTTCAATAAAATCTGGTTTAAAAATTATTTATTTTTTGCGCAAAAAAGGTAAATTTTACTTTACAGGTTTTCGCCAAAATCCATATGTATTAACGAGAATTCCACAGTATGAACTATTTGAGACGGACTGGTTTAATTAACAGTGACAAAGAGAGACATCGAGAATATTCGAACATTAGGGAGACCATTTTTTGATTGTTAATATCAGCATTAAATTTCGGAAATGTTCGCAGAGCAGAAAAATTCTGCTGCCTGTGCTTATTTATGTGCAATTATCAGTCTCAAATGTAGCTGTTCTGTAAAGACAGAGTGACGGAAGGATCTATTTTAATCGGCAGTCCGCAGGGATGAGTATATTAAATGAAGTCGTAGTATTGTTACCTATATTGGCTGTATCTGGGCGTATCAAATTTTGGGTTGCGAATCATTTCCACGAATCTACTTATTACTAATGTACACTACTTTGATAAGTGTATTAAAAGCATCATTTATCAAATGTAGTCACTTGTAGTGACATTATAGCAATATCAGCTTGTCAATTGCATTACAAATATGACACAGAACGTTTGCTACCAGGGTTTCCAGCCTTTTAAAAAGAAGTATCGGATCGGTCGAATAAAATTATCTTTTATCTCCAAATTGTCGTAAGGTTGGCAAAACTTTCTTGATTTGAGACGTGCCTCTCAAAACGCGGAAAAAAACAAAAATTTGCAAGATAATCGGGTAAAGGTAAAGGTAAAGCAGTCCCATTACAGGTCTGGACAGGCCCAGAGGGTTCCAGGAAGTTAAGGTTCCCAGATTTCGTGACAACGGCACAGGATGGTGGTAGGTTGTCAGCCTTATGCACCGGCCGCCTTTACCCCCAGGAAATGCTCCTGGTACTCATTTCTGTTAGAGGCTGAGTCGACCCTAGGGCCATAGTGCGATCGGAAGGATTTTATAACACCAGCGATCTTCCGATTTGTAGCACAGCACCTTAACCACTGTGCCACTGCGGTCCCCAGATCATCAGGACTAAGTCAAAATATTAAAATCAGGCTCAAGCAGACGTATGTTAATGCATATATGTCTATCTTTAATTGCATTAAATAGTAAAAATGACTAATTTACTATACGGTACCGAATCTTTTTTTTTTTATTTTACTTTTTTCCGACTTCTGGGCTCGCGACAAAAAGCTATAGGCCTAACCTGGTTCGCGGCTCAAGAATGTTGAGAAACACTTGTCGACATCACATGCCTGACCCAGCTGACAAGGCGCAATGGAGAGAAAGTCTCTTGCCTTGGGCGAATTGAAAAATACACATGTAAAAGATTTTTAGTGTGCAGTCTTTGGAACAAAACACAGAAGGCAGTAATTATATAGGAAATTAAAATAACGAAATGGAAGTGGGCTGAGCATAACTATACGGGAAGAATAAGAGGGATACAAATGGATGAACTGAACTGGAATCCTGAAAGAAGTATTCAAAGGTGCAGGTGATGGTCCTTTGAGTTTCTGCGCTGTGTGCGATAAGTTTCTTCCGAACGGTGACTGAATTTATTGCAAATGGTGGCTGACTTCAACCGAACTCAGCGTCCACTGGAACCTAAGCGAGAACCCTGAAATTGAAGGCAGTGATTTCCTTCGAACCTTCGAAACAAACTTATGCCTATCCCATTCGGTGTAAGAAAAGAACAGATCGTCATTCTGAGCGGCACAGACCGTGAAAACCTGAAAACCTCTATGAGGTAGCGAAACTCACAATCACTACATCACGTCCTGTGGACATTTATTGTATTGAATTTTTTTTTCCAAAGTGGATAAGAAGTAGGAAATGCAGGAACATTTACTGTATATACGTAAGTAAATGTATCGTTTTCACTGCACCGGCTGTCACGAAAATCTTAACTACTGAAGGACATTACGAGGCGATTCCTGTACAAAACTTTTATTTAAATGTGTCAAGAAATATGGAATCTATTAATTTAAATTAGTTTATGGTCTTAAGTCGACTGTCACTGCAACGATTGTCACGAACTTGCCCCTGCCTAACAACTTGTAAAAATAAATTAGACGTTCACAGGGCTGTGCATCGTAATATATTTCTATAGTAACACCAACCAGATGCACCAATGTCTCAAATTTATTTTATTTTGGAATAATTCTACATGTTTCGGACGGTCTTTCCGTCCATCATCAGGAGTTCATGACTGTACATACAGCAACAAGCGTATGTCAAACAGATATTGCTACTGCTTGTTAGGAGTTCATGACTGTACATACAGCAACAAGCTGTATGCACAGTCGTGAACTCCTGATGATGGACGGAAAGACCGTCCGAAACATGTAGGGTTATTCCAAAATAAAATAAATTTGAGACATTGGTGCATCTGGTTGCTTTTATTATGAATATTGTAAAAATAGCTCTCATTACGAAGTTTGTGTATATCTCGTCAAAGGCTGAAGTGCTGATACTGTTCCGAGGTAACATACGTCAGGAAGGACTGGCGTGTTCTGCACATATTTTGTTTTTTAGTTCGTGTAGTACGCCTAAAAACAGACTACCAAATTATCCATCATTATATTTGTGTCCGAAGACTGTTGAGCCTCAGCATTCTACATCAGAAATTTCGACTAAAGAGAGGGAGGTTGCGTTTTCGGGCGAAGACGTGGATGACCCTTCACACATTTTCAGCAGTTGACAGCCGCCGGCTACCATCTCTAGACTCCTGCACGCATGAACAAAGCAATATCCGGATCCGCTCCGTATTTACATGGTCCTTATCCGTGCGCAATTTCTCTCGCGGATCAGCGGATCAGAATATAATTTAAGTTATATAAGCGTATGAATAATAGAAGTGCTTTTATGCTGGAAGAATTTTAATGTAAATTTGAGGCCTACAGTTCGTCACTGTATAAATCTATATGTTTTACAAGACGGGAGGGACGTATTAGAAATAATAAGTTATTATTATTGTTACTACTACTACTACTACTACTACTACTACTACTACTACTACTAACTGCAATTGAGTTGTCACTCGGTGGCAGTAGTCCTCACACTAACACAGACAAAACAAATAAGAATAAATATACAAAAACGAATCAATACAAAAACACAGTACAAACAATAAAAAAAAACATTAAATACAAGTACACGTATTACCAAAACACCCACACATACACACCCCAAACATTACAAAACAAGTTTAAACAACCACAGTACAAGATGTACCTAAATAGTCACAGTATGAACAACTACCCTCAGTTTAAGATCACCCTAATATACATGGCACTTTTATCCCCAAGATCTTCACCGTAACTCACTTCACTTCAATTTACTTAACTTCATAGTAAAATCACTTCACATAAATCACGTCAGTTCACTCCACATAACTACACTTAACATCACTTCACTTATTTCCACTCACTCCCCACTTGAATTCCCTTGCTTGTAACTACATTCTTAAACTTGTTCCTAAACGTGTTTAGTTTACATTTGTGCGAGGTTTTCGATATTCTGGGACGTGACGCGACGTCACTGCGTACTTGTTTACCGACGTTTCGGGACAACGAAATGGTCTCATCTTCAAGGGTGTAGAAGTCCGACGAGGAATGTGTATATCGAAATGTTGGCAATCACTACCCAGATATGGGTTGGTGTAATTGTAGCTTGCGAATAGACCTACGGCTAAAAAGTAAGACACCGTCATAGTCCGTGCTAACTTATTCAGGTGGTGCAGTCCCTAGGAATCTGAAAGCTGAGAAAGAAATATTTTCTGAGGTATATTAGCACATTCTCTGCCGGTCGTTAAAATAATCTGTATTCAACTCGTGGCCATTTATGTCGTCATCACAGTTTATGTTTTATATTCCTTGCATTGTATTACTATTGTGTGCATTTATTGGTCAAAATTACGGAAATATTTCAAATTACTTAAGTAATTAAGAAGTCTCCTTATCAGTCACTGCAGTTATTTAGTGCACCAACAAATTTCTAAGATTCAGTTTTATAGAGAACGCAGATGTGAAGCGAATTTACGCGGGTTTTTTTTTCTTTCTTTTTTTTTTCTTTCCGGTTTAACTTGCTGCGAAGGAAGTCACACTCCTCCGATTGACTCCGAACTCCTAAAGTCAATTTATAGATACCCTTGTTTAACGACTTTTCGCGAATTGGGAAGTTAATACTATTCCAATTAGTGTTTATTTTAACCTCGATTATTAAATATGAGTTCCGTATGGCGTGAGATGCAGCGGCCGTGAGCATCTTTATGAACTGTTGGGCCTCTCTTAATCCAGTGGTGAATAAAATGGAGAAAAAAAAAATCAGTCGAAAAGGTCGGCGACATGCTTTCATCTGTGTTGTTTAACATCCGGATTTTTTTCGTAGACATTTATAGATTCTATAATGATTTTAGTCCAGCAACGATAAGCTGACTAGCAAGATGGCCTATTTTAAGTTAGGGCTACACTTACCTGGAAGACGCGAGCCCCGAACTTCGCGATGGCAGCCCGTCGCCTCCTAAAGTTGTGTTTATGGGTTTGTTTGCGCTACAGTGACAGTTAGTGCGCGGCGAGTTGTGACAGCGGGATAAAAACAAACTGTAGCGGTAACTGTAAAAACATGCGCTTCGTGAAGATATGTTCAGCCCGAGAACTGGTGCTTAGTGAAGTTTTATTCGGTATGAACACATTTATTTCGTGAAGCTGTATCCAACTGAAAACTTGTGCTTTGTAGACTTGTATACATCCTGGAAACGTACGTTTTGTGAATTTTTATGTAGTCTGAAAACACTTATTTAATGCAGTTGTATGTAGCTTGTATACATACGTTTGATAGAGTTATATCCTGTGTGAAGACGTCGGATAGATGGGCCATTGGGACGCAGAAAACCAGGTTAAAACAAAGACGCGTTGGATGCTGTTGAAGTGGGTTTACACTGGACTCTGCTGCTGCCTCAACTGGGCTGTGGGTTGTCCTCGATGTCGCTCTAGCTGTATATTTGCGCCACATCCTTTACGTATTAAACGTATATCATCCAGTGTTGATGGAGACAGAACAGGTCTCCGAATCATCGAACTTCGGCTCATAATTGTCGCCAGAATTACTGTCTTTTAAAGTGCCTATTAAACTCCGTCGTCAAATCGTATAGTTTTTTTCCGGTGCCACGTTTCGTGGAATGCTATCATGAGGGTAAAAGGTAAAGGTCAAGCAATCCCAATACAGGCCCTGAGGAGTTTGAGGCTCCCAGACGTAAAGAAACTCGGCACCGGCCGCCTTTACCCTACAGGAAATATTCCTAGTACTCATTTCTGTTTGAGGCTGAGTCGACCCCACAGCCATATTGCGGCCAGAAGGCTTATGTCAATGAAAAATTTCGAATCGAACCAGCGACCTTCCAGCTTGTAGCGCAGTGCCTCAACCAACTGCGCCACCTTAAGGATCTGAAACAAGTGGAGGAACGTCTCGTTTCTGTAAGGCATTCATAATTTCACGTGTTAGCCGTAGTACAAAACGGCAGGAATCCCGGCATGTTTGCTATTTTAAAATGTCTGTGCTCGATTCATGGATACATAAATTGTGACGGAGCGGCTCCTAGGAAGGAAAGCTACCATACAGGCTACTCAATCGCAAGAGCAGTGCGATTATAGTGAAGCTGTTCGCCCGAGTTGCTTTATGCAGCACGTAGCTATATAGGTTACACACACACACACACACACATAACCGTAATTGTAAAATAAAAATAAAAACCACCAAAATGCACATAAATTTGTGTAAATGGTACCCCTATTTTTCCCGAAATATTTCGGGCTAGCAAGATCATCATCGAGGATTTTATATTCACAAAGATTTTCCATGTGAAATTAGTGAGGTTTACCTTAGCTCATACAGTACTGATTAGAACGTCAAAATTTGAATACATTCTTGCTTGTGTGTCCGAATAAAAGAGGGGCACTATTCACTTCCATTTGTGTATGCCTAGTTACCTTTTCTTTTTACAGTTATTGCAAAAAGGTGCAGAGTGATCTTGAACCAGACTTCCCTGTATCTCAGGTCCCGACAAAGGACTACTGAAATATTCAGATCCTACACATAAAGACTGCTGTGTCTTAAGCCCTTCTTCAGGCATTATTATCTCCCATCTATGGCTATTTTGCCCAAGATATCTTCCGAATTTCAATAGAAAGAGTAATGTACAGCTCCTAATGTAGAGATTCTCTCCGGTAATATCGTCTCCTATCTTCATGAGTCTTAAGTTCTTTTTCCCTTATTGACCAAATGTTCATACTCATATAGCCTAAAACAAACAGAAATGAAATAAATAATTTCATTTTCTGTGATGTGACGCCGTTCACTTCGGTAGAAATTTAACGACTCCTGGAAGAGCATGTTGCCTCCTTCTACACCGACGATAGAGGGAACATTTTCCTCCAAAATACCGGCAAGTTTCTACCAGAATACACGGCGTCACATCTCAAAAAACAACAATAAGTGTAGTTACCGCTATGAGAAGCTCCAATCTCGTAAGTAAGATTGTAGTTCTGTTGGCCGCTATAAGTCACCTTTCCAAACAGAAAGGACGCCTCTAAACTGACAAAGGGAGAATATTAAAATTTGTGTGCCTTCGTGAACAGCTGTGGAGCAATAGGCCTGCTTAAGACTGAAATAAGAACAGGACATTTTGGGTATAAGTTTGCAGAGGTATGGTCGCCGCCTTCAAATCGTGTGATCTCTGGTGTGTGAGTGCCATTTCCGAAATGCAGAAGGTGTCAGTCCTGCCCGATTTCTGTCGTTTTCTGTTTCTAGTCTTTCAACCAGTTGAGTTGCCAGAATCTTGGCAGGAACAGTTTGACTCGTAACAGCCCCATTAAACCGCACATTATGACTCCTTTCACAGTCACATTTATGTCTTCCTCGTGTTCCTTCACCAACAATGTCGAAAGAAATGTCAAAAGAAAAAAAAAAACCAAACACAACAATGGCTCTGACACAAGCACCAAAGTAACACATTTATTGAGGCACAGCTTACTAGCTTAAGTTTATTTGCTCATTAGCAGGACGAACTTAATAGCTTCCTTCTGTTTAGAGATATTAACACGACAGGCCATGTCGGTAGGAACGTAACATTCGGGCGCGTTCGCGTAACCATTGCTGTCGTGGGAAACCAATAAGTATTACATATTCTGAGTGTTTGCATTCTTCGTTATCCAGTATGCAATGCGCATGTGTCATATTAGATTGTCATCTGTGGCCAGTCTGACCCTACAATATTTTTCCAGCTTATGTTATACACGGCACGATATTCGTGGGGGGGGGGGGTGGAACTTATTGTACATAAGATTTATTTTGATATTCTCAGCAATTTTTGTCTGAAATATTTCTCATTCTAAGGAGAGTTCAGCGAGATATAATCACAAATGTTCGTAGATTTTTCGCTAACGTACACGTTATTCTTGTCAGATTTTAAGGAAACTTGAGTTTTCTTGACATATTTTCGAAAAATAATCAAATATTACATTTAATGAAAATCTGTGTAATGGGAGTCGAGTCGTTCCATGGGAACGGACGGACGGACAGACAGACAGACAGTCATGAGGAAGCCTATAATCGCTTTTCGTAGTTTTGCGAACGCACCTAAGACAGGAGTCACGTATAACGTACTGTACGTACAAACAAAGAAACATGGATATTACCGATAGTGAAAAATTACATACAAAACGTTAATATTTTTACACGGTCAAGGTTGATGTTATTTGTTTAAATGAATGAAATTCCTCAACGTTTCAAGAAAGAAATTTATATAAATAAAATTTAAATAAATCTCGTCTCTTATCTGATAGGAAATACACAGTGTCTCCATTCTACAGATCAGACAGTCAATGAAATTTGAGGAAATAACTGCTCTCTGTTTATTATACACCAACATATACTAACCACTTCCCGTTTACTCCGTACCACACACACACACACACACACACACACACACCTAACCAGGAATTACATAATGCGGCCACATTTACCAAGATTTTATCATAACAACACATTACTATATTGTATTTTATCATTTTAATAATTCATAACTTTAGCTAACACCACTTGTAAACTACCTGAAGATGGTGTATTAACACCGAAACATATCGGAGTAATTTAATATAAATTTACACCACATATTTGTGCATATGTTGGTATACAGTAAACTTTATCACTCAATATGCACGGTATGAACATAAAAGCAACCGCTGTGTTTTGTGAGAATCTTTCGTAATAGATAAATTTACTTTGGAGGTAAGATGCACAATTTTTAAATTTTTAATTCTGTAGCATCACACATATGGTTACCACTGTGCTGTAAAGGGCTATTAAACGGTTAGGCAGAACAGAATCTGTGACCGGTATGCCGACATTACTAACTCGGTGCTTGATGTTAACTGTATTAAAATTTTGGCAAAAAGAGACCAGTCGATAGCGGAACGGAATGGCATTGGATTGTAGCAATATCCTTTCAGAGTGACAGTGCCGATGCTTTGGAATCTCATCACTGTTATACTGTGTGACAGGCTAACGTGAACAAGGCACTGCATTTCATGTACCATGAAAAGGAACATTTCTTTTTTACTGAAGCAATCATCAGATTCTCAAAAATAAAGTTGGTCCATGGAGGTATGTGGTCTTATAATGTACCCAACAGTTTGTAACTAAATTATGGTATGGGATTCAATGCTTATCCATTCACTGAATATTTTATTTTTATGTTGTTACGTTTAGTCGCAAATCATGTACATTCACACTGTCGCAGATGTTTAGGGACGGGGATTGAGGAGTTTAATCCATACAACTCGCTATTAGTTACGTTTCTATTGGCAGTCCTTTTAAGTTTTTGAAGAATATTGTATGACATGCATTATCATTCTGGAGCGTGTGCTCCACGTTTCTTAATCATCTCAAAAACCGTCAGACGTTATGAAAAGAATATTCAGAGCGTATAAAATATTACTTATTTGTCGAGTTTCAGATACATTTTTAATGTGGCTGCCAAAACCAGGGTTTTGTCAGTGCACACTAACTACAAAAAAAAATACGATTGAAAGTAAAAGTTGTACTTCATTTATATTTAGAACTTGTGTTCGAAACATAATTCTGCTCGATACCTGTACAGTGAGTTGCACTGCAGATGCGAACAGAAGCATACAAAAGTATAGGTTTAATACAGTGTGTCCGTTATTGTTGTTCGACCTTTAAAAACCTGGAATTTTTCGACAAATTTTAGTGAAACATCTGAATGAAATCCATCCAGCGGTTCCAGAATTATTACATGAGAGTCATGCGTGGTGAATCTAATAGGAGAATTTCGTGAATCTTTCTTTAACAATACAACAAAAATAAAAATATACTGTTGGCTCAGCACTGTTTCGTTTCGTCACATTTTTGGGAAAATCAGATTAAATTGGTTGAAAAATAGATTTCTGATCACAGTGACTGCGCGGCATAGAGCGTGTGTCATCTACCTCTCAAACACAAGGATTGTGATTTTGAACCCCGCTCGGGACGTAGAAGTATGCGTTTGTGTGTGTGTGTGTGTAATTTTTTAAGTAGATTCGTTCCCTCAGCAAGGGAATTCTACCAGATATCTACAGAATTAAAAACATAAAAACGCAAAACGGAGTACCCTGGGCTGCAGTGACTTGAAAAGCCGTAGAGAAAGGTACGAGAATTTTTTAGACCAGGAGATCGAAATGCAAAAGTCATTGAGAAGAAATGATGGGAGACGGAGAACCTTAGCTTCCTCTGATTTCTAGACACATTTTCTTGAGGCAGACTACACAAGGGCTTAGATGGGACTTTGAGGGACACTTTCTTCCTATAGGATTTAATCTGAACCGCTTTACCTTCCCCAGTGAATTCTTAAAACTAAATTTGAGACTTAGGTTATACCTAACTTACTTACTCCATGGTGCAGAGTCCTTCTTGAGAAGCTAACTGGTTTGCAGCTAGTCAAGAAATTCGCCGCATTTCACGGAACCCGAAGGTTCATTACCGCACTCACAAGCGCCCGCCACCTGTCTCTATCCTGGGCCAGCCCAATCCAGTCCATATACACACACCCCACCTCCTGGATATCCATCCTAATATTATCCACCCATCTACGCCTAGGTCTCCCCAGTGGTCTCTTTCCCTCCGGTTTCCCCACCAAGACCCTATACACCCCCCTCTCCTCACCCATACGCGCCACATGCCCAGC
>Ga0123355_10009680_pt1 | contig 14685 bp, 11 predicted proteins | sample TergutEmb28metaG_3_FD_89872 | JGI IMG/M metagenome (GOLD analysis project Ga0123355, IMG submission 89872) | Embiratermes neotenicus P1 segment gut microbial communities from Petit-Saut dam, French Guiana - Emb289 P1 | ecosystem: Host-associated > Arthropoda: Insects > Digestive system > Gut ...
GCACGCATTCCAGCAGTGGCAACGGCGCTGGGATCGGTGTGTCGCCGCACAAGGAGACTATTTTGAAGGGGATGCTGCCCAAACTTAAATCAGGTACATACATTCTAGTCTGTAGGTCCAGTCCGGGAACTTTTTGATACACCCTCGTAAATGCCACTACACATCCATCAGTAAACAATCATTAACTGCAAGTGAAAGTTTGAGACTGCTGACAAAATTACAAATACTGGGACCAATCATATTTAGTCCCGTTCACTATCCTAAATGACTTGAAAGAAGAGTGAAAACCACCATTTGATATAAGAACACATGACACCTCAAACATTTCATTATACAGTAAAACCCCTTAATGGCATTTGCTCATTTTCCAGATTCTAGTGTTGCTTCGTCATGGCCTCAACCAATCCCCAGAAAATATGGCAAAGTTGTCCCTGTGTATTCCACAAAGTCATATGGGAAAGTGGAGGTTTATTCTCACTCATTTTTAACCTAGGCACGACGTGAAGGTTCACACCTCAGCTACGCTGCCTCCCAGTACCCTTTGATAATAATGCTGTGGAGGCTCCTGTGCCAGTCTGGACATTTTGGAGATGAGAAAAATTTCTTACCCCATCCCGGAATTCCTTGGTTGGGGAGACTGTAGACTTCTCACTACAGCAATTTGCTATACCACCTGTTACCACACAAATAACAATGTATTTATTTGCTCCTTTCAGCACTTCAATTTACAGCGTTTAAGTGCTTTAAGGTACCCAAAATTTTTGGTCCCTTTGCAGCAGCATTCCAGGTTTTGCCAGAATGACACCAAAAATGGATTATGGTTTTGTCTGTTGGTCATGCTATGTAGTGGTTTTCTGTCTGCAGAATGAATGAAACTTTCTGAACATACACATGCTCTGGACTGGGTGTGGAAAAATTGTAAACTGTAAAAGACTACAGGATTGGAATGAACTGTGATTATGGGTTTGAACATGACAGTGTTTCCTCTCCATCAGAAACTAAGAATCTACGAACACAGAGAAAATAAATGGTCCAAAATTCAAGATTTGCTCAACTTTACCATAATGAGGACATGGTACTACAGGTATCCCAAAAGTGCAGGAAGTTAGGAAAGATAATAAAGCAGAATTTCCTCCTTACAAAACATGTTAATGAAGTAGTTCCAATAAAAATTTGCGCAGGCACAGTTTTGCAGTAAATGCATGTAGTTTCTCACCTAATTAGGCACTGATAATTTCGCAGCATCTGGTACTTGCTACGTAACTTTAATATTGATCAACTGCTGTTATCAGGAATATTATAGTGTACATCCCAAAACAGTGGATATTGCAAACAAGAGCAACTGCCAGCCATATTACACATAAAGGTGTTCGGTGAGCAAACTAGATGTTTCATCAAGACCAGAGTTAATGAACAGCAACACTACCACCACAGCAGTCAGTACTGACAGATCACAACACTGGCCCTGACTAGCAGGCTGACACTACTGTTGTTGACAAATAAACTGTCTGAGGTTAGTTTGTGTCTGGAAAGTAGTTGCAAAATGCATTACAGGCTTGGAGCATAGCTCCAACATAGCCCCGCTGCCTGCAGGTTTTCAGGCTTCTTCTCAGAAGCTGAAACCAGAGAACAGAATAAGAAACTGAAAATACCAGGGATAATGTACATATATAAAGACCTAAGAGTTGAAATTGTCATTAATCTGTTACCTAGCAGCAAGTCAATGTCTTATTTATTAATGCATATGCCTGATGACAGTGCCTGCTGAAAAAATGTGTCAATCATGTGCAATCAAGAGATACCCATACATCTGTCAATACTGCAGCCTCCATGTTTGCCAGTACAAGTTATCTCTAGATCAGGAGCACCACATACATCAAGCTGTGTTCCACAGCCTACAAAATCTTGATATGCATATCCAGTAGTATTTTCATATGGTCATATTTCTCAAGGGTTATAATGTATGACAGTAGATACAACAAAGGGTTATACATGGTGAAGCTAACTGTCTTTAATTGTCTAGGATCAAAAGAGAAAAAATATATTTTCAGCTGATATTTGATCTCCATATTTAAGACTCAATACAAACTCACTTGTCCAGATTGCGCTCAGCCACTTTGATAGCATTCTTTACATTTGGGCTAAGATTAAACTCTAATTTTTCTGGTTCTGGAAAAGCTGCAGAAACTTCTCCCAATTTGCTCTTTGGAATCTTCTCACTGGAAAACACAAAAAATAAAAATGTTAACTTATACTAATAATCAGGTAACTCAAAACAAAACTGAATTACAATATTATATCCATCTTGTTCTTAAGCTTTCACCGTGTTCTAAATGTAAATTATTCCTTTTTGGGTAATTCCCCGGCATCTGAGTTCTAATTGCCGACGTTTCGGAACTCACTATCGGTTCCATGGATGGAACCGATAGTGAGTTCCGAAACGTCGGCAATTAGAACTCAGACGCCGGGGAATTACCCAAAAAGGAATAATTTACAATATTATAACCCTTTCTGAATGTGTAATATTTCAAAAGTATTATCTGTAACTTTATGGACTACAGCATGTTTGCTGCATATCAGATCTCAAACTCTGCCCCAAATGTACCTCTGTACTATACACAAAACTAAGGCTTCTCAAAAGTGAGTAACAAAATGGGTGAAACACACATACATAATGACTTGTTCAAGTAACAGACTTCTATGAATGTAGCAAGAACAGTTTTTAATCCAGTCAAGTTAAGGCAAAACTTTCTTAAAATAATTTGTGGTTTCAACCAAACTACAGGCTTGAGGTAAAATTTTGTGTCCGATATTTTATTTTATTATGTGGTTCCAGTAACAACCTTCATATTTCTGGATTTAAAACCATCTCCTGGGAAACTACGGTCTGCCTTCATGAAGGCCTGTAATTACAACCTCCTCCATGTTCCACGCACATCACTTTTTTCAATTTCAGTGTATCACAAACAAAGTCAGGTGGCATATCTCTCCCATGAGTATGCATTGTGCCATAACAGTTTACTTTCATTGTCTATGAAACATATTTTATGAATAAGTAACTACAGTACCACAAAGTCCTTTCAATGACAGAGCACAGTAGATTCCAGTTTTTATAATTTGGGACATTTAAAGTGGAAGAGCAGATGATGATAAATTTAAAAATTATACATTAAAAATATCTTCACAGAATTTGTAACTGAAAAACTACAGACAACAATGAATGGACATACATTTTGATATGACAGACAACAATGAATGGACATTCTGATATGACACACAACAATGAATGGACATTTTGATATGACAGAAAGGACTGTTTTTTATTCAAACAAACAATGACGGCATTTCAGGGGAATGAGTGTGTAACAACATAACTATTGATAGGACTTCACACAAACATCATCATTCAACAATGCATTGCAATTGTCAGATAATAAATATTGTAGATTTTGTTTGGAATTGTTTATAACAATGAATGTGATGAAAACTGTTGTCAAAAACAGAGGGATGTTGAAATAAACAGAGATGATATTATTGAAAATGTATGAGTAAGAGCAAATAAGTATACATAAAATTATATGTTTAATCTTACGTGTGTATTTTTCTACACAATATGTGCCTTAAAAATTTACTACTACTGATAATAATTATATGAAAATTTACAAAAAAAAAAAATACAAGTCACAGCCTGGGTTAGGGTGTTATTACTGTTAGCACAGTTTTACAAAACAAATTAATAATGCAGCGTATGCTTCCAGCAACAAACAGCTCAAAAGTTTTCAAAATATTACGTACATTTTCAAAATGTAATTCCGAAAGGAAAACAGACAAATACAAGCTGCTTAACATGTAAATTTTAACATAAAACTTTCACAAGATAACACATGCAACCGTCACCATAAACACAAAAACAGCACAGTAACAGACAGAAAATGCACTGAATAAATCGTGTTGTTTTCTTTCTTTCTTATAACATGCAGCATGAGTACAGGTTCTCTCAGGAAAATGGTCCATCTGAAAAATGTTATGTAATTCAATGTGAAACTTGACACTGCATCTCTTCTGCTAGCTTATTGTAGTCACAAGTGTAAAAGCATTTGACAATAGCCACTCTCTTGCAGTTTTTTAAATATTTATCACTTATGTATGATCTGTACTTTGACTTCAGCATTTACACTGAGAGCACCCTCATTCACGTAAGTAACTAGACACAGATCATGCAATCAGCCTGTTTTAGAATAGGGTACTGTGCAGACATCAACATATTCCAGAAGTCTACGTTATTTGCTCTTGTTTTCAATGACAAGTCTGTATGAAAATTAATAACATCAAGTTCAACTTTATTCACATTTTCCTTGAACACTGAAGAAATAACTGCAGCACTCTCATTTATAACCCTCTCTTGAGGTGGATTAGTAATAAAAAAAAACAGTGAAAACATGCACTGAAAGTCTTTATGCATTATCATACAATGCCATTTAATATTACACTTCCTGCTAACAGCCATACTGGCACTGCTCATTAAACATACACACTTCTTATTAGTGCTGATGAAGAAACATTTATTCTCCAATTTTTCATTCAAGATATAAACAAATGTTCTCAGTTTCTTTTTACTGCCACTGCACTGACAAGCCATTTTATTTTCCTCCCACAAATACACTCAAAATATAAAATTTTTGTTTGTAACATGAAAACCAGAAGACACAACCTCACAAATATTTGCCTACAAATGTGTTGGCTTACTGACTCAGTACTGATCTAACCTATACTACAAAATCTGCTGCTGAAGAGGTGAGGTCCCAGTTTGAAAATCCTAGAACAAAGCTATGGGTTGTCTCCACTGGTGTGTGCACATCCACAGGTTGTTAACTAGGAAACATCTCCATCACAATACACACCCACAGCTGCTGATAATGTTAATTTAATTCTGGCAAAGAAACACACTAACAGTAATATTTATGACAGGGTTACTTAAGAATGTGCAAGTGGTTGTTGTCTCTTATGGTTTGCAAGGAAACAGGTGGGACTGCTTGGGTATACTGTCTCAGCTCTGCAAGGGAAAGAGTTAAAGATATTTTATTGTTTCAAATATCTCTGCGGGCAACATAATATTGTCGTGGGCAACATAACGTTGTGTCACAAGCAACATGCTGCCCATGAGCTACAGGTTGAGTGTGGCTCCTTTAGGTTACATCCTTTAAATGAGTTTTAAGAATTAATGAGTTCGATTTGTTGAATATTTTCAAAAGCATCTTGGGAAGACCTGAGATTTCCAGTGTTCATGTTGAGAATTCAGTCTTCTGGAATGTTTCCAATATGTAGTGGGTTTAATAAGAGTTCTCATTTCAATATGGTAAAATGAACCTGTGTATATGAAACCTGTTATATGGAACACCAATCCAAAGAATAATGGGGTTCAGGTGACCAAACCCAAGACATATAACAATTACAGTTGTAGTGAAAGGAATCATAACAATTACTGCTTGCAGATGTAGTGAAACAAATATAAATGTAGGAAAGTATATTATGTTGGCTTTAGACTAGTTTAATTTTTGAGGTGAACTATACATGCACATGTTACTTAGGAACAAATGACAAGCATAACTGAGTGACTGACACCTTCAACAACCAGTCAACTAATCCTCAATTAGACACTTCTGTTAGCATACACACCATTCCAGTTCACTGACATTAAGGCTACTTACAGGAAATCCAAGCAGTAATTCATGAGCATAGCAACTGGCACTGCCTCAGCAGGACTATGCTCCACTGTAATTCCAACTTCTCCGTCACGGCCAACCACAATCTAGAACATGTAATTTAATACAATGAAAATTCTAATCAACATTTCCGTTCTAAAAGCAGGGCACTAGATTTTTATTTTTATTACTCATTTGTACGCACCTAAATACATTATGTCTTCACTTTTAACGAACTTCTGTGTACACCATGAATCTCTCATTCTGTGGCACAGTGTATCAATGTTATAGTAAAAACAATGGTTTCAACACAAATACATACCAGGACATGCCACTTGACTTTTCATCCATACATTCCACCAAAACTCTGCCCAGTTCTGAGACTTTTGTAGGCAGGTTCACACGCGGGAATAAAAAATTGCGGAAACTGGTAACATAAATATTAACTTCACCAAATTTCCTCTATAACAGAAATAGTAACTTTTCTTGTTTCCATCATTCATCTAGGTTCATGAATTTTCTGCAGTAATGATGGGACTTTCACACCCCCCACCCCCTCCCCTTCCCCCCAAAAAAGCAAGAATCGTTTCATTACGCATTTTACATTTAGCATTGGTAACGCTGATCCAACAGCAACAAACAACAATATGCTGTGCTGTAACATCATCAGACTCTTGTACCCCCCCCAACTTCCTCTGTGTGGAACTTGTGTACTTAAACCGCTTTTCCTCTCCCACTTCCCTAAGACCGAGCCTTGGCTAACGATTACCGAGTTGCTACGCTCGACTCGCTCAGGGACCGCAGTGCAGTGAACATCTGAAAATTCGGTTTGATCCTCGCTTCAAAATTCTGTCTGGCCTTCCGGCTGCGGCCTCTGAGGGGTACCTGGTATCACGTCAGGCAGTGTAAGTCTCCAGTTTGAGCATGAGAATAATATTAATTTAGCTTTGTGTGTTGCTGCTCCGACATGTAACCAGTCAAGGTGGGTAACTGATTTTGTTGTGAAGGTTATTATGTCTTTTCAGTTGGTAATTCTCTTATTTGTTGTATCGTTATTTATTTGTTATATTATTAAATTTGTTACATTATTATGACCTGTGCCTTTTGTTCTGACGACGTTTCCACATTGCTTACTGTTTGTATGTGTCAGAACAATACTATGTTACAAACTACTTACAAATTACCGTGCACGGATACAATTTAACTACTCCACTTTACAGAAACCAATAAATACCCCTACTTGCTCATATACACTCTTTCTCTCTACACAACACATGGCAGTGTGTCAAGTATGTGTGTTATGTATCAGGAAATAACCCTAACAAAAACCCAGACAGCTACTGTCATCAGTGTCTCAGTTCACAATTGTGTCACTAATATTGTCATATAAGGCAGTAAAGATATCTTCTTACCTCAATTGTTTTGTCAAACCAGCGATTTCCAGAACTTCCTTTGCTACCACCTCCATGAACCATTTTAATTGCATCCAAAGTTGCAGCATTTCGGGCACTAAGATGGGAAGCAGGTCCATCAAGACAAAGAAGGAACAAAGACGTCTGAATCGCTTCTACACTTTTGCGGTTTAGTTCATCTAAAATCAGTAGAAAATTTATGGTGAATGGAATGCATTTTAACCTAATCAATGATCTGTCTAGCACAGCTGGTATTTACATTCAACACAAGACTGGCACAGATTAAAGTAACTGCAGTGCAGCAGATTAGCTAATGCCTGGAAAATATTTGAAAACAACAAAGCTACAATCAAATAACAATGACATAAACCAAGTATCTGCTGAATATCGTAACTGTCTGCACCATGCCAGGCGTGCAGTACATATGTTCCCCATTTCAAAATGATGGTAAATAAAATATTAATGATGCAAATAACCAAGCTTAACAAAAAAAATTTATCTAATATGGCAACAGAATGGAAGTTTTACTAGATGAGCAATCTCTATGTTCCTTTTTAGTTGGATCAAAAGAGCAGATGAAGCATTAACCCTCTGGCACTCAACCAAATGCAGGGTGTAACCCAAACAAACAAAAAAAAAAAAACTGGTAACTTAAATGGCCACCATTACTTTGAAGCTCTTGCTGACACCTTGACATGATTTCAGGCATTTTAGCCCACACTACATGTTAACCATGCATCCAGCTCTTGTTTTCCTCCTTAGCACAGTTCCTAAAAAAGTGGAAATATATCAAAAAGGTGTAAACAAAAAATACTGCCACAAGAAATAATGGACTTAATATATCATTCGGTATACAGTCTTATATAACATTACAGCACAAATTTTCAGGCAACTACCTGCGGCTTGATATATGTCATCATCAGCCCTTTTATCTTACATTCCTTCAAAGTACATTTTGTTACTGCAAACAGAGATGAGATTTCATCCTTTACAAGATGCATGATGAAATACTAAAATGAATTAAAAGAGGCCATTAAAATAATACAAAACTTGTGTAGTAAAGAATACATAAAACCTTTTGTGTAGCAAACAGAAGGTACAAGGAATAAAATAGATAAAAGTTGTAAAAATTGTTTAAGTATAAGGCAACAAAACTTTCAATAATTGATTTTACACACACCGTGCCATGTTCTTCACGGGGCATGAAAAAACCAGCAAGCAAATGCAGATTATTCTTACTATGCATACTGATGAAGAGTGACATTTTAAATATCAACAAGTTCTGGAAATTCTTTGTACAGTTTTGTATGTCTTCTTCACATATATATTTATAATATAATCTGGTATGCCTTCATGTGTACAGCAGGTATTTCAATCACAGGTCTTTCACACCACAAGAAGGTGAACATTCTTTTTACGTTTTACGTTTAGAGGTGGTGTGTGCCCAGTTGTGTATATACACACAAAGTCACCTAAAAATTGTTGTGTATGACTGTATACTGAATAACAGACATTGGTTTAATAACACAGTGGGGATGAATCATCTTACAATTAATGGACTTAAATAAATGCAAATAAACCAGCCAAAGGGCAATGAATCAAAAACGAGTGACCACAAATTAAGAAGGGGAGAAAACAAGCAAGGGGCATTAAAGCAAAAAGGCGTAGGACAAGGGTTGGGCGTACTAAACTTTTGGCTGCAAAGGGTTTGTGGTCATTTGGAGATGCTTGGTCATCAATGGAAATCATGATGCCCTAAATATATCACATATCGTACCTTAACACACACCTTTCACTAACTCACTGTATACCTCCGCCCAAGTATCTCGGTGCTCACTTGTCAGAATTCCAACAGCTTCCACTGGTTTCTGAGAAGCTTCCACCACCGCCTTCAATTGCTCAAGCAGCTTAGCAGAACTGATAATCTCACCACGACTGTCCATAACACTGATCCTGAAAAACTGCAAACATGGGTAAGAATGGGTGTATTAAGTAAATTATAAGGGGTCTATGCATTCCTTATGTGAAATGAGGTACACAATGTGTACAAAAATTCATGGCAAGTTAGTCCCAAACATATCAGTCACCTAAGAATGATGTATGTTCATTCCAAACAGGTTACATTTCAACATATAACATATTCGTCTCAGCATTTGCAGTTCAGTACACAGAACATGTGAAGAATAAAAACATCAGCATTGTATCTGCCATTAGTACTGACATTTGGACACAAATTTTGAATATACTTCATCTCTACCAACATGCCATGGACTTATTTTCCAGTGAAAGGTGAAACTTCATGCCATGAAGACACTAGGGAGAGTGGAGATATAGATCCACTCATTCTTAACCTTGGAACTAGATACAGGTGAGTGGTCAGCTTCATATCCAGACCACTTTACCTGAAGGGGAATATCCCTTATGTACCCAGTGTTCAGGAGGCTGGGTAGGTCTCAGAGCAGGTCTGGGAATTGTGGAGAAGAGGACATACTCTTGGCCTTTCCAGGAATCAAACCACCACTCCCTGATTATCCAGCCTGTAGCCTAGTCGCTATACTGACCGAGCTACTCCAACTCTGTCCTGTATATTGTTAAGTCCTTTTTCATTAAGAAATGAAGGATGATACCGGACACAGGACACACATATAACCTTCTTTGCACACTGCCACAGATGCAGTACCATGCTGTTTCTAAACATGTGCCTAGAAGGCTTATTAGTACACTAACATTATGAAGTAACATAACACCACCAGATAGAACAAAATGTTTCAATTTAATATAACAATACAACAATACAACCTGCAGTTCCACCAACGTACACTATACAGAGGAACTGGGATACCCCAGTCAGAAAGATAAATTGATTACAGGCTGAATGATACGGGTTCCAACCCAAAAATAGCGAAATAATTTCTATCTTTCCAAGGTCCAGACCCTTCTTCACAGACTAATGCTCAGATAACGTATATTATACATATACGTTACATATAACTTTACCTATGATATACAAAACGTTTTTGTAAACTTCATCACGCAAAAATTAGGGATATGAACCCCAGAGATAGCAGGTACACTTTATATTCAAATAGTAATGAGGAAATGTATATATTGTCACAACCATTCTGTAAAAAGTTCTAGTAAAAGTGTTTGAAAAAAATTCCTTCTAAAATCCTGTAGTATTAATGAAAATAAAAATGTCAGCTGCTCCTATTTCAACCACAATTAAACTACACTGTGGTACAAGTTCTGTCCACCAGAAATCACTGACACTATAAGAATTTTTTTTTACTACATGAAAATTCATTATCCACCAAAAAAAAAAAACTGCTCATACTGGGCTCCTGTTACATCAATAAAAACATTCACTGAACACATGAAAAATTAATTGGGATCTCACTCTGTTTAGGTGATGTTGCTTCATACTTCCTCATCCACACTATGATCAAACATCATTCCATACACATAATTTTAATGTATACCAAAGCACATTCTACATAAAAGTACCACACACCCTTCAAACATAAACTGAAAGGGCATATACACTTTGTAAATGAGTTGTGAGGACTGGGAGGCTTCTTACACAGAAATCTTTCTGGCACCTATACAAGAGAGGATTTGGAGGTCTAATTTATCTCTGCTTTCAGTTTTGTCACAGTGACACTTCCATTCACCATTTAGAACAAAACACCTACAAAGAAAAGCATACTGATATCACACACACATACCCCGAAAGATTATTTTCAAGTTAAGGTTTACATACTTGATTGTTATGTGCAACTGCAATATGTTGCACTGGGCGTGATGGATCACTGTAATGCATTTTATCACATTTTGGGGCTGGAATTCGGCAAGTACCATATATCACCTTGTACTGAGTCATGTCCAATGGTTCCTTACCCATTCGGTCAATCGGTATTCTATCACTGCAAAACATAAATCACATTTATGTTATAAATATAATTTACAATACTGCAATATCAAAATATTAAAATTATGTTAAATACAACATTTTACATGCCTGTGTTAACATATGATACACATACAAGTGGGCATGCATTACAAGCAATATGAAGTGCTGGCAAAGAGTGGAGATGACATTTCTAGATAACTAAGCAATAAACATGAAAAACTTTCATCAATTCTACCAACACACCAACTTCCTTTTTTAAAAAATGGCTAATTTATCAGCACTTACATTATGCCTGTTAAACAAAACACACTTCACAGGAAAACCTTTTCTTGTGTGACACTGTACCTATACCACGTATTTGACCATTCTCTCCTACGTGTAAAGCAGGCTTCCAGTCACAAGCACCACAAGTGTATCTTGTTTCATGCCTTTCCCCAGTCGCTTTTTGGTCACAACATACTGTATTATTTTTATGTTTGTCTGCAAGGTGCTAAATAAGGATGAGGAGTTTTCAATTCAGTCCTTTGTCATTGTGGGCGGTTGGTCTACACCCTTTCGAACTTTTTCAAAGCATGAAGTTGTCATCCAATTGTAACACAACCTTCTGCCTCATTCCACTGTGGCTGAAAACTTTGTATCTTCTCTTGGCAGCAGTTTCACTGTACAGGTTGTAAGAAGCAAATGACATTTCCACTTTCCCAAACAACAGTTTTCAATACTACTACTGTGGTCTCCAGAGACAACTCTACTTATGCAGTGGTCTCCTACATCCACTCTTATCACACATTTTATGATGTAAACTACCAATATTATTTCCTGTCCTTGCTCATCAATGGTTCTGTAATATTGTTACAGTCTTCTGGGATGTACCAACTTCCAGTGCCTTCATTTGTCTTCTCTCTCTCTCTAGCAATGTGATGGTCACTTTTTATGTTTTTCTGCCACAAACTCCAAAACCTTTCATGTCAACAGAACTGAAATTCAACTGCTCAGGCCATGAAATGTTTTTTGGGTTGATTTTCCTCTTTCTTCCCCCACCCCTCTTGCTCACCCATTTTGCCTGTGTCACGCATTCTGTGCGTGATGGAATTTCATTACCAGAGCAGTGTTATTGATTTCTTTTTTACCATTAATTAAAAATTACTGTCATAACTGCAAAGCAATTATTTCACCTTCTGTGTAATTTTCTTTCTTCATCTAGGTGCGGCAGATACAAAAACATTCACTCTAATCAGAAAACCCTTCTTCCCTGTCTTTCAGAAGATGAATTAAGAAATAATTTCTTGCTTATATTTAGTTAAACATGGTACTTACTTTCCAAATTCGTCTATTCAGTTGACCGGTTGGCATTCCAAGAAAGACTGGCACTCTACATACAAATGACCTCAAGCAGAAATCTTGCAACTGCTGAGTGGTAACAGACCCACTGGTTACCATGCTAAAAAAGTGTTCTTGCATTCAGTACAAGCTGGCTGATCCTCTGTCTAGCCAGCCTGTCAGTCTATCTGTCTGTCTGTCAAAATTTCCTGAAGCAGCCTAAGGGTTCAAATAATCATAGTGGACTGAAGTGGGATCAAAAGGACATCTGCCCCAATTATTTTATTTTCTACACTGAAATCCGGTTGACACAGATTGGTGTTGTTTCTACTGATATCATTCCAGTAAGCTAGGCCCACTCTTGCTGCAGCAACTGTCTATGGTACTCTGAAGCACAATACCTTGATCATAAACACTTTCACTCAAATTTACTGGTGAATATGATTATATGACAAGACATCAGTATCAGTATCACTAATATGTTGACACTTCCTCGCACAATCAATTGTCCTAGATTCACTCTTGAAGGCTTAGATACTAAAAAACTGATAGTTTTCTTCTCTGTTTGGGGGTGTCATATTTCCATCACAAACCATACGCTCATGACCCACAAGAACTACACCAACTACCAACCGTAACTGCCAAGTCCATGAAACAAGCCACCACACAGTCCAAAGAACATTAAAATAATCCAGTTTATTCACAACTGTTGTCATTTGATGTTCTGGTAGATTTTTACTCATTTTTGTTCAATTTCATTCCTATTAACATACACACATTCAATTTGTTAAGCCTCAATGCAATGATAACATACACAGTAGTCAACAAGGAAGACTTACAAACAAGTCACCTTTCTCAAACACAAAAATGCCATGTTGTGAAAGCAGTTTTATATCATACAGATGCCTTTTGCAAAACCCAATTTACAGACCATTTATCCATAAAAGTAAACAACAAGCAACAATTATCACGTGTGTTAAAGCCAAAATATGTAATGCAAAAGCCTGTAAAGCAATGGATGACTGTACTCAACTGTGAACAGCTATAAACAGACAAAATTCCCACATACACTCCAAATTCCATAGTAACAATATACATGAGAGCAATGAGACAGGAGCTTGTCTTAACCTAATAAAACTGAGACCTATGACTCATGACACAATGAATCGCCTGAAGTTCTAACAAAATGCGTGATAGGAAATGACATCAAACTGTCCCTGAGGCACAAGAAACAGAACCATAGCAAGCAAATAAAAAATAACACGTCATTAACTACAATAGTATAACAGCCTTACTTATCAATGTCAGATTTGTAGTGAAGGGCTGCAACAGTGAGGTCAGCAGCATATTTAAGGAACTCTTCTTCTGTTTGGAAACTCTGGTGTGGAAATATAAGTGCGGGGTTTGAATGAACAACCACAGGCAGTCGGTATTGCAAGTACGCAACTTTAAGCCACCAGTCCGCTAACTGAAACAAACAATGTAACTTTTACTGCATGACCTTCACTCACAACCCAAAGTTAAGGTCTTGTTGTGTGTTCCGAAAAATCCAACACTGTTTCTGTGGCTGTGGCTCACATGTTCAATTTTTGGCCGATGAAAATATACACAGATATTCGTCACAAAAACCTGTTCTGTGTAAGTTGCACACACCAAAATCTGTCAGCTGGAAGCCTACTACAGTGCACAAATCAATATTCCACTCCCAGATCTATACACTGCTGCCATCTCTTTGGATGTTTCTGGATGGTGCCACAGAACCATTTGTTACGGGTGTCATGATATCACTCTCGGACAACCAACTGTTTAGTTTCCTCGCCACTGTTGAAGCTCCATACCCAACTAAACGCAGAGCCGTGTGCAGGTCTTTTCTCCCCACAAACTGCAGATAACCGACAATGAATATCCGATAGTTTGCCATGTTTTCACAGGAACCACGCTATCCATCTCTGCCCATGATAGTCAACTTCCATTTTGCAACTCTTCCTCGCTTCCACCACTAGACTTGGTAATGACACAGCAGTTTTGCAAGGCAAGCATGACTACGGCCTTTAAGTGGTGGAAAGCTGAACAAAGACTACATTACCAAATGATAATTCACACAATGTTACAGCTTGTTATTCACCAAAACAGCAGACCATGCCAAAATCAATGCTGAAAGCCCTACATAAATAGAGAGTGCTTGTGGAATAACTGGTGGGGAAGGAAACATGTGTAATAATAAGAAGAAGAAGAAGAAGAAGGAGAAGAAGAAGAAGAAGAAGAAGAAGAAGAAGGAGAAGAAGAAGAAGAAGGAGAAGAAGAAGAAGAAGGAGAAGAAGAAGGAGAAGAAGAAGAAGAAGAA
>Ga0123355_10009683_pt1 | contig 14682 bp, 8 predicted proteins | sample TergutEmb28metaG_3_FD_89872 | JGI IMG/M metagenome (GOLD analysis project Ga0123355, IMG submission 89872) | Embiratermes neotenicus P1 segment gut microbial communities from Petit-Saut dam, French Guiana - Emb289 P1 | ecosystem: Host-associated > Arthropoda: Insects > Digestive system > Gut ...
CCATTCAACAAAAAAAATAAAAAAAATGAGGCAAACTCTGGCCAGACAAAAATCTCACTCATCTCCCCTCTCCAACCCCCCACACCACCCCCCAAAAAAATCACCCCCCCCCCCCCCCCCCCCCGGCCCAAAAAAAGTTTCCACCAAACAAAGCCGAAACAATGTTCGAATTCAAAGTAACGGCCGTTTGTTGTGTTCAGAATTCCTAATGATACGTATGTACAGTCTTATCATTACGCATGCGTCGATCCTGAAGGCATGGCGTACCAGAACGAAGAAAGCATGGAATAGACAGGTTTCGAGCACTGCAATTTATCACTTATAAATTTGCTTGTGACTGCAAATGTTTGTACAATTTAGAATACGATAAATCCCATGAGTAAGTGACATATATACACATAAAAGTACATAAGAAAAATTTCTCTTTATGATACCACACACGAAAAGTTACAATTAACCCAGAAGCTTCGGCGCTCTTTCTGAAATAAGACCTACTTCCCCAACAAGAATGCTTCATCGTTGCTGCTTCTCCTTACATTATGGGAAAGTTAATCAAGTTCGCAACAAAATGTAAGTAAAATATTTGGATATAAAAATATTATAGGAATTTTTAACTTCTCGAACTTCTGCACATGTCTGAGACTAATTACATTTCACACTGATAAATTATTACTATTATCCCACAAGCCGTTTACTCATAGTAATTGTGCCATAAAACTGGTGCTGAGGAATGGAGGAGATTGCATAACGAGGAGCTAAATGATCTGTACTCCTCACCAAATATTGTGCGGGTGATAAAATCGAGAACAATGAGATGGGCTGGGCATGTGGCGCGTATGGGTAAGGGGAGGGGGGGGGTGTATTGGGTCTTGGTGGGAAAACCGGAGGGAAGGAGACCACTGGGCAGACCTAGGCGTAGATGGTGGATAATATTAGGATGAATCTCCAGGAGGTGGAATGTGGGTATGTGGACTGAATTGGGCTGGCCCAGGATAGAGACAGGTAGCTGACGCTTGTGTGTGCGGTAATGAACCTTCGGGTTCCGTGAAATGCGGGGAATTTCTTGACTAGCTGCAAACCAGTTAGTTTCTCAAGAAGGACTCTGCACCATGGAGTAAATAAGCAATTGTGCTATAAAACACGACAGTCAGGCAGACATCAAGACAGAAGGACGGAGCCTGGAAGAGACTGGCGGCGCTGACAATACATAATTTCTCTGTTTCTCACGCGCGCACATACGCGTAAACTCACTCACACTCACACTCACACACACACACACACACACACACACACATGCCCAGAGAGAATCAGGTGCTGCAACAGCATCTTTGTTACACTGTCGTCTGTGTAGCGGATGTGTGTTCCTTAAAACTTGTGAGCGGAACAAAAACTAATAAATCTCCCCCAGCTACAGTTGGGGAGAGATATTAAAGAAAGACTACTTCTTTTCTCATTCTTCTACTCTCAAAAGCATTCCTCCTTGCCTGTAGAGTCCAAGATGACTTGGCTAGTGGCTGCAGGCATCGTACTGGAGTAACGAGCTCTTGATGGGACAAATACTGATGACTCTTTTTTGTGGAGTCCTCTATTTTTATTTATGATTCTAATTTAAACTCCAGTCAGCATTCTACACTCAGCACTGCAGAGGAGATTAATATGCAACTCTAATGCCTTGTATGTAAGGGTTGGCTGGCTAACTGTGCGGTGGAAGAATAAAGAAGTTGTCTTGAATAGAACTGTGGCAAAACGCATAATGGACGCTGATGTCTAATATGTCTATAATATATACTGGCTTCGAACAGACAATTCAGCGGATGAGCGTATCACGGGATATGACAGCCACAAAATAATAATTTAGTAAAGCAGGCTAGATCTTTGTCTTTTCTTTCTGGATTTAAATCATTTACTTTATTAATAAGTAGCACAAACAATTTTCCCCGCTAAACTAAATAATAAATTAGCTAAATGATTTGTACTCCTCACCCAGTATTGTGTGGGTGATAAAATCGAGAAGAATGAGATGGGCTGGGCATGTGGCGCGTATGGATAAAGAGAGGGGGGTGCATAGGGTCTTGCTGGGGAAACCGGAGGGAAGGAGATCACTGGGGAGACCTAGGTGTAGATGGGTGGATAACATTAGGACGGATCTCCAGGAGGTGGGATGTGGGTAAATGGACTGGATTGGGCTGGCCCAGGATAGAGACAGGTGGCGAACGCTTGTGAGTGCGGTAATGAACCTTCGGGTTCGGTGAAATACGGGGAATTTCTTGACTAGCTGCAAACCAGTTCTCTTCTCAAGAAGGACTCTGCACCACGGAGTAAGTAAGTAACTAAACTAAATAATTATAAAATAATAAACGTGGCGGATGGTTTATACTCATTTATTTTTGTATAGTTTGTAATCTGTTCCTTTTTGGGTAATTCCCCGGCGTCTGAGTTCTAATTGCCGACCTGCCTATGAAGATGGAACCGATAGTGAGTTTCGAAACGTCGGCAATTAGAACTCAGGCGCCGGGGAATTGCCCAAAAAGGAACAGATTACATTTAGAACACGGCTAAAGCTTAAAAACAAGTATGTATAGTTTATTTAAAGACGTCAGAAGCTCAGTTTATATAGTCGAATAGTTTTATGATTAGCCAATAATTAATTGGAAAATGTGTTCAAGTGGTCATGACGTCAGTTGAACTGCACTTTCGTACAGGAACTGAGTTCGACTGCGAAAACTTCAGCAAATTCGGTCTCTGGGCCAAGATTTGAAACCGGGACCTGCAAAACAGGAATACTATACTATCGACTGCCATTTCCGTCGCTGATTGTTAAATTATTGACACTGACCACTCAGCCCCATCTGGTGCCAAAGATAAGAACGTGTGTATGTACACTTCCAAGCCCATACGCTGTCATGGAGTATATAGAAACAATTGTGATTTATTTGCTGGAATGTACTCCAAAATCATTTGCCGAAATTTTACCTCATGTATAACAGAACCTAGCCTTATGTGAAAGCAAGGATATATTTCCGTGCATTCTAGTGCTGAAAAGTGTAACATTCGGCTAACTCAATGCATAAGGATGTCACGTATGCTCACATCACGGACGGTGCAGTACAGCGACTGGTTTCTGATGACAGCGTGTATTCGCATGTGTTTTGCTATTAAATGTAAGGAATATTTCAGGGTGGTAAAAAAGGTAAATCAGTCCCATTACAGGTCCGAGGTGACCAGAGGGTTCCAGGAAGTTAAGGTTCCAAGATTACGTGACAATGGCCCAGGATGGTGGTAAGGTTGTTAGCCTTACGCGCCGGCCGCTTTTACCCCCAGGAAATACTATGGTGCTCATTTCTGTTGGAGGCTGTTTCGACCCCAGGGCCATAGTGCGATCGGAAGGATTATGTTAATGAAAAAATCCACTGACACCATCTGGAATCGAACCAGCGACCTTCAGATTTGTAGTACAGCACCTTAACCACTGTGCTACCGCGGTATTTCAGGGTAGCGATGCGAAAAAAAAATCCCATTAGTTACAGCTACAGATCCAAGCAAACTTCAGATATCTGGCGGTCAACAGCCCCTGTGGCAATACAGTGACAATTCATTCCATTTTGCCCAGATTTTTTTTAAAGTGCGATATTCCTTTTGACGCTAAAGTTTTATATTTGATTTTTCGAATTTTAGATCAACTTTGACAGAAGAACCCTTTCCAGAGCAGTTTATTTGAAACCAACGATAAAAAGATGGTCAAAACCATTTGAAACCCATTCACATAAAATTATGATACGCCAAGAAACAGGCCACATTACTGTTGAATTTATAATTTAAAAATTTGCAGCGCGGCATAACGTGACGCGGGAATATGACGTTAAAAACGTCAAATTTATTTCACAAAAAGGCATGCAAATCAGCTAAGGTTCATTGACTTCATAACACTACTATTTCGAAGCATCGCCGGAAGTACGTATGTCCAATATGTCATATGTTATTGAGCACTGAGCAAGGTGCTGAAGTGGTAACATGCGAAGGCAGGAGGAAGTGTGTTGAGTGTTTTATTTAACACTAACACACCATACCCAGAGCCTGAAAACGACTTCACGGATCCGTTTCTTTACGTCTCATCCTTTTTTATTACCCAACATCTCTTTGCCCCGGAACGACAATCTTTATTACACGGTTCCCTTTCTCTGGTAGAAATACAAACCCTGTAACACTTGTCAGCTTATATGCTGGTTTTATATGCTATCACTGAAGAATGCCTCATGTGTCTTCCTGCCCACATTTCGGTGTGTTAAAAGCCCTTCCTGAACTCATAAAATTGTGCCCCTATCACAACCGACAGTTTTTTTTTCTACCCATTCAATCTCGACCATTAACAGAAAGGAACAGCCTCATTGCACCTTTTTGTATTATTTTCTTTAAAAGCTTGAGGGTTTTTGAAAATGTAAGGCTGTTTCCTTTAGCTGTATACTGTATGCTGTAAACACTTTCTACGAGACAAAGGTTTCTGCGTATGTACCAGGCACAGACAGACGCATTTAAGTTGAAGCCCAATTTCAATAATTATTGCGGTAAAAATCGACGCCACAACTTTCACGTATTGCTTGAGTACCTACAAGAAGTTAGCAGTTAAAAGATATTCCTCTCTCACGTTCTTATATTTGCATAGGAGGTCCGTGCACAGTTCGTCAGTAGACGTTTTAAGTGCGAAACTTTCTGAGAGTCTTGAACTTAACCGAGGTTAATACAGTACCAAGCAAACTACACAAAATAAGGAGATAATGAGATTATTAACAAGCGCAATGTTTTATTTAAGAGTAGGTAGGATCAATACTTCGTGGACACGCGGTGGCGCTGTTGGTTGTGACATTGCGCTACAAGCCGAACCGAAAGTTCGCGGGTTCGATTCCCAATGGTGTCACTGGAATTTTTCTTTGACATAATCCTTCCAGCCACACTAAGGCCCTGGTTTCGACTCAGCCTCTAATAGAAATGAGTACCAGGAATAATTCCGGGTGTTGTAAAGGCGGTTGTTGCGTACGGCTGACAACCTTCCCACCTTCTTTATCTCGAAACCTGGGAGCCTCAACCTTCTGGCACCCTACGGACCTCTTTAGGTCTGTGCAGGGATTGCTTTACCATATCAATATTACGGCCTACTGAGACTGTGGTACAATTATATTGACAGTCTGCTGACTAGACGACGTCGCATCTCACCGCACCGTAAAAATATCCAACATAATTTTGGGTTGCTTCGACCCAAACCGTTCAGTATTAAGGGACTGCGCTAACATATCTCATGCTCATCTGATTCGAAAAGCAGCAGGACTTGGCCTGTTAGATTTTCATGGCATCCTGTGAACCGGGGTGAACTGTGGCAATTAAGTGACAATGGCAGACTCCAGTCAGAACCACTCTGCTTCACATCCTGTTATTTTGAAGGGCCAGTACAGCCAAACGGATACAGTAAACTTCAGATACGATAAATACATAAGCAACTGCCAGCTTCTCTCCTAGTATTGCGATGAATTTGGCAGCTTTCGACTTTAAACAGTTCATTTGTACCCACAAGGTGTAGCAACGATGGCAGGTGCCTGTTTATTTATTTCAAATCGGTGTTTTTAACCTCTACGTCTGTAATAAAATCCTTGACTTTTATTCGTCTTCGAAATAAGAAGTACCATCAATTTGACTTTAGGACCCTACACTTTCACTGCGCTATGTTTTTAACACAAGGACGGACAAACTGAGGTTCTTTAGCCTCTCCAGTGGATATCAAACAACTACAGAGAGGTGGGAGCACATAATACAAGCCATTTTTATAGGCCCTTCTACATTTTGCGTGGTGTGTGGAAAAGCAGTACTATCGGACAGATTGCTTCGGATTATTACTTTGCTTTTGCCAATCGTCCGACCGTATGATCCAACAAGTTTCGCACCACCAGCAATTTTGCTGCTGCTGCTACTACTACTACTACTACTACTACTGCTGCTAATAATAATAATAATAATAATAATAATTTAAACTGGAAACTTCTCAAAGTTATTCAGGAAATACCTGAACAAAAGAAAGACATGAAGGAAACGCAGAGAACGGCCATTTTGGGCACTGGGCATATACTTCGTAAAGCACTAATTTAAAAGCACAAAAGGTTTGTTATGGGAAATAATATGTATAATAAATTCTAACCATAGAACATCTATAACATTATACGCAGACGTGTGGTTTGTTGCTCCCCGCGTGGTGACCGGAGAAAAGAAGTCCCACTGCGGCCCATGCAGGTCGTAAAAGGCGATCAAAATGGGTACCCGGTGCCTGGGGGTATAGCTGGGCCACGCTGCCCCGGGAGTTATAAATAAGGTGGAGTGGTCCTCCGGGTTGGGGGTTGGGGGACAGGCCGACAACCCCTCACCGTAAAAAAAAACCTAACTGTTAGGACGCCCAAATTATGGCCTCGATAGAGTTCCAGGGAGTGGAATCGACCAGCAACTTGGAATGTAGGCACGTTGTACGGAGAAGGAGCAAGGAATGAACTGGTGAAAGAAATGGATAAATGTAAAATAGAGATTTGCTATACAAGAAATTAGATGGCCAGGGAAAGGGGCTGTGATAACAAAGAAATGTAAGATTTTATACAGTGGACATAAAAATGACGAATTTGAATTTGGAAAAGGGTTTTATTTCAGTAGACATATTATGGATAATGTATTGCACTTTGAAGGAATAAAAGAAAAATGCAAAATTAGGGGTGAACATAAATATTTAAATTTGACATTGACATCAACACGAGCCTCAAGGAAGTAACCAAGAAGAATTTTGTAGTTCTTTGGAAAAGGTATGTGATGCAGATCCCAAATGCGACATGAAAACAATACTAGGGGACTTCAAAGCTAAGGCTGGAAAAAGAGTCGTACTTATATCTAGCATGTGGAGGGCACAGCCTTCACAAAGGAACAGATGACGATGGAGATTTAGCTCTACAGGAACCCGGTATCAACATAAGGACATTCACAAGGTCACCTGGAAATCACCTGACAACAAAATATGTAACCAGATAGATCACATTATGGTAGACAGAAGACACTGCACGAATATTCGTGATGTGAGAAGAATGAAAGGTGCTGAAAGGGAATCAGATAATTTTTAGTCACGGCCAAAATTAGATTGAAAACTAAGAGCAGTGAAAAGACTAAGAAAGGTGAAATAAGGAAATGGTATATTAGTAAACTAAATAAGAAAGAAGTACAAGAAGTATTCATCAAGGAGGTAACAGCAAATGTACAAAATAATCAATTAGAAAAAGTGGAAGATATAAATAAAACATGGAACAAAATAAAAAAAAAGAATAAATGAAGCAGCTGGAAAAATAATAAGAAAATAAGAAAGAACACAAAGAAATAGTTTGATGAAGAATTTCAAATAATGTTAGAACGTAAAAAATAGCTTACAACAAAATGATAAATAGAAATACCAGACAAAAAGAACAAGATTATATGGATAAAAGAAGACAGGCACATAAAATATGGAAATTTCTTATAATAACAATGAACCAAGAATTTTTTTTATCAAGAAGTGAATAGTATAAGAAAATGATTCCAACCACAAACGTTACTGATTGCAGATAAGGAAGGTAACATAGCAGGCAGCAAAGAAGAAGTCCTGCAAATGTGGTTTGAATATTATGAGAAGCGCTTTATACCGCAGGATGGAACAGACAGTGGGTGTGCAGGAGGGTGGACAATGTGCCTACAAACCGCAGAACCGTATGATGAGCCACCAAATGATGTAGACACGGAGATGGCTACTGAATTTGTACAGAATTTTATATAGCGAAATATACGCTAAGGTTAAAATTGGCAAGCATTTATCCTCTGAATTTCAAGTTCACAAAGGTTTGAGACAGGAAGATGCAGTTGTTTGTTTGCTGTTACGTAGTTTTGAAAGTTGTAAACGTAAGATATACAGTAGAAACACGGGGAATCAAATTTGACAAATGTAGTCAAGCTATGGCATATGCTAATGATGTGGTTTTTATGTGAAGAAGATTAAAGAAATAAGATGAGATTAGAAATAAATTAAAAATAAAAAAAATGATATCACAAAAAGGGCACATATAATTTTGAAATAGTGAAAGATTACACATATCTTGGCACACAATTCTAACATATAAAATTGAATTAAGACCAGAAACTGAAAAAAGGGATTACAAATGCAAATAGAGCACATTACACACTTCTTCCTTTACTGTGGAGTCAAGTAGTATTCAGGGGGATTAAAAAAAAAAACAAAAATCTGTAATACCTTAACAAGTCCAGTGGCAACATACAGAGCAGAATCTTGGACAGTGAATGAAGATATCGCTAAACGGCCGGATGGATGCTTTTGAATTAAAAGTCTTAAGAATAATGTTTAGGGGAATTAACGTAAATGAAAATTGGACTAAGTGATATAATAAAGAATTAATACAGCTGTTCGGAGATTTAGATATACTTTCATTTGTCAGAATACGTCGGCTGAATTGGATTGGTCGTGTTAATTGGGTGTATAGTAAAAGAAAAGTAATTCAAATATTTAACAATAATCCTCAGAGAAGTCGACTAAGAGGGCGACCAAAAAAAAGAGCTGGTGAAACTGTGCACAAACAAGTTTTAATAAATGCAAAATCACAAAACTATGAGAATAAACCCATGCGTGCATATGAAGATATGTTAATTTATTATAGGATAATTGGATTGGTTGTCTCTATAATATGTCCTTCGTAAAAACACCTTCCTGAAAATGGCCCAAAAAAGTGACCGCAAAATGCAGGAGGTTTACAACGTTTATAACAAAATACATTCACACACATATTCATTTGCGCTTGTTGGTTTTATTCTCATAATGAAGCATCAGTGGACGGTCATGAAATATTGAAAATTGCAAAAATGCAATTGGAAAGGGAGGTCAGAAACAGAGCTGACTGAGAGAAGTCCATTAAGAGGCGGAGGTTCGTACTGGACTGTGGTGCCATCTAGGAGGAAGAGACGGAAGAGAAGATGATTATGATGATGATGAACAACAAGAACAACAACAAAATGGTTTGTTTCAGGTATATAATTTTATATACCCTGCATAAAGCAAAGGAGTAGACTTCCTTTATGGGCCGACATTAGGGTTGCATACGTCATCAGTAGTTCAAGAATATTTCAGATAATTACCTTCAGTCTTGTTAATTTATAAGAAAATTAGATGGGATGTAACTATAAGAAAAACATTTCTTTCTAGGTTTCCACTTCAGTTGAACACCGGCGTTAGGGACTTAGTAGTATCTATCCTACAGTGTCAGGACATCCTTCACATTCTTCCTGAACCTTTGGTTCACAAGCACACTGTTCAGGACTGACGTCACTATCGCGGTCCTGGTTTCATGTGTACAATGTGTTCTTAGGCCTATAAGCCAGTGTTCGGGATAACAAGTCCATTTATTTCACACAAGTCCATAAGCATGTGATCTCCGTTAACCCTTTCGCCGTCCACGTTACCCAAACTGTTTTGAACCGATTACCTCAAACCACACTGTTCCGGTTCCCATTATGATGGTGTTCGTGGCACGCGGTGATGCAGTAGGTCGAGGCACTGCGCTACAAGCCGGAAAGTCGCAGGCTCAGTTACCGATAGTGTCACTGCAATTTCTCATTGATATGGTCCTTCCGGAAAACACCCCAGCGTTTAAACACAATATTTACTGGGGGGTAAAGGCTGCCGGTGCATAGGACTGATAAACTTACTACCTTCATGTGCCGACTGTCTAGAAATCTTGGAGCCTTAACCTCCTGGAAACCTCACGGCCTGTACAGAACTGTTCAGGGATTGCTCTACATTTTTTTTACGTACACAAATCATGCAATTTCCACTTCTATGTATTCGTACTCCGATGCTAATTCTGCCTTGAACGGGAAATTACATGGAAGCTGTTGTAGCTGGTGTCGTGGTCATATCCCAGCACTGACATGGAAGGATGGAGAAGAGCAACAATTACTTCAGTCACGGTGACCGGTCACCATATCGATTTTCGGAACCTGGAAGTCCCGAATGTGAAATCGGAGTGTTGCTAGTCGACTGCAAAACTCGATTCAATAAAATATGAATTAATGTGAAAGCAAGACAGATTATGTATTATAACGTAACATTGAGGGGTGTTTGTGCAACCACTACTGTTGTTGAAAAGCAATAAGTGTTAATTCCGAGTGTTTTTGTAGCCTCAGTTATCTAGCATGCAGAGCGCATGCGCCTGTATTATATTGTCATCCGTAGTCTCTCCAGCTCTAATACCGTATATTTCCAACTTTTCTCATTAAAAAAACAGCATGATTTTCGGGAAATGTTTCCGACATAAAACGTATTTTCATTTCTTCTACAACTTTTATCTGAAACATTTCACATTCAAAGAAGAACTCACAGAGGTACTACAATAAATGTACATAGGTTTCCTTGCAAAGTACCCGTTGCATTTTAATCAATTTTTTTCAATAGATATTCGAAAAATATTCAAATATCAGATTTAAGGAAAATCCGTCCAGAGGGATCCAAGTTGTTCCATGAGGAAGGACCGACATTAAGAGGCTCACATTCTCTTTTCGCAATTATGCGAACGCATCTAATAGGACCGAGGGGGACTGCGGTAGCACAGTGGTTAAGGTGCTGTGCTACAAGCCGGAAGGTCGCTGGTTCGATTCCAGATGGTGTCATTGGAATTTTTCATTGATACAATCTTTCCGATCGCAGTATGACCCTGGGGCCGACTCAGCCTCTAACAGAAATGAGTACCAGGAGCATTTCCTGGGGGTAAAAAGCGGCCGGTGCGTAAGGCTGAAAACCTTACCACCATCCTGGGCCACTGTCACGTAATCTGGGAACCTTAACTTCCTGGAACCCTCTGGGCACCTCGGGCCTGTAATGGGACTGATTTATCTTTACCTAATAGGACTGGGATTTTAAAAAGGCTGGTATGGTTGGTTTAGAGATGATGGGTTGAATAACGCATTGCAGTTTGTATCTATAAAAGGTGCTAAGCTGTTCACGTAACCAAGTATGTGAGGATACAGTGCATGTCTACGGCAGACGAACAACTCTCGGAAGAGGTGCGGATTGTATGGGCCTCCAAACATGCATACGTATGGGATGATTAGGAATTGGTATGCTCTTCCTGTATGAAGCTCTACCGGTTGCGGAAGCCATTCTTCACGCGCATGAGCCGCAGCTTTTAAATGCTCTGTTTCTTGTGCAATGAGACTGAAAGCACTGAGAGTCATTTCTTGCATTTCATATGCTGGAAATAGGCCTATTCCGTGATGCACAGGTCCTGCCAGACAAAAAGCGACGGAGTATCAGTGGACGTCTCCTGTAACGCTAGAGGTGACGCTGGCACGACGATGTTTATAAACAACCCCATTCTTCTGAGATACGATGCCATGTCGGGCTGGTAAGAGATACCGACGTTCTGGAGAAGCTTACTGCCAAAACTTATATGTCCTGGGGATGAAGGCAGCGATTTCCTCCAAAAGTCAGTAACTATGTAAATATAGGCATAGTGCCAAATTGCAAATGGCGTAAGGCTTTTAAAACTACGAAGGGCTTGGGTTCGAAATACAAAACCTGGAAAACAATTCCAAACGGAGGGTCAAGGGGGAAAGAAATATACTACATAAAATAAAGCACAAGAAGACTAGCTGGACTAGCTTGCGTCGGAACTGCCTTCTAGGACGCGTTATTGAAGGAAAGATAAAACGGATGAGAATACGAAGAGTAAGATGTAAACAGCTATTGAATAACCTTAGGGAAACGAGAGGATAATGAAAGTTTGAAAAAGGAAGCTCTAGATCGCACTCTGAGGAGAACTCGCTTTGGAAGAAGCTATGGGCCTGTCGTAAGACAGACTACATGATGATGATGATGATGATGATGATGATGATGATGAAATTTTATGCCAGTAATCGGGTTCGCGTTGCAGTGTAGCTGAGGCCTTCCCTCTTCTGGAATGTTACGCGACGTAGACCGGTAGTTTGTAACCGATGTTTCCGGACAGCGCACCGGTCCAACTCAAGGGTCAAGCAGTCCAAGAACTTGACAGCCTATCGGTCCCTCCTTCAACTGCCGACAGCTTGCCCTTGAAGATAGGAAAGAAAGGCTGTCCCAAAACGTCGGTAACCAAGTACCAACCAACGCATTGCCTGCCACGTCCCAAAAGAACGAGAACCTCCGCTATATTTTAAACGTCGAATTCATTTGGGAATTGTGCAAATACATTGGAAATTCACAACAACAACAAAAAAAATGAAAAGGAAAGGAAACTCTGCGATGTGCCTAGAAGGAAACAGGTATCAGTATGCGTTTCAATTTAAAGGTTATGTCCTGTGAGACTAAGCCTACGTTCTCTGCCTGTACGAAACAGACACCTATATTGCGACTTTTGGGGGGCTTTCGCAGCGGTGCAGTTGGTGCGTCGTTTCTTAGGGTACTGGGCCGCCCAACTGGGTGACTGGTTCCCGACATTTCGAGAGGTCTAATAGGGCATTAGATCCCTGCAGGTGAGGCCACCAAACTCTATCGAAACGTCGGGAATAAAACGCTTAGTTTTGAGGCGCAATATTGCAGAAGAACGGAGATATCGAAAGTATACAGCGTGATCGAAAAAGATGGACTCAATTTCGTAAGTCTATATTTCAAAATTAGAACTAGTGCAAATATTATGTAAATTACATTTGATTATACTCACAATGAAGTTTGAAGGTTGGAGGTTGAATGTTGAAACGAAGACGAAACGCACGCTGCACAGCAGTCGAGGACTCAGTTTTAATTAACTCACAAACGCAAAAAATCTTGTGCTGCATAGTAGCCATTTTGCTCTCAAATGACGCTGCTGCACAGCTGTGCGCCAGGCGAGCTCTGGCGATGATATTTAAAAACTTAGGACATCCTCTTTCAAATGTTATGTAGATCATTCACATAACATGTATAGTTAAGGAAATATAGACGTACAAAATCGAGTCCATCTTTTTGAATCAAGCTGTATTATCACATCCATATGTGTGTGTGTGTGTGTTTTACTTTGTAACACAGACATGTAAAAGATGCGGTTCTGCACAATTTTACATGTAATCTGAACAGTCAAATTTCAAATCGGAATTAATTTTACATGCACAAAAGCAAGATAAGGGCATGAAATTGTGGGAGCAGGAAATGTACCATAGAGGAAATGATTGACACATCTTCGTATATCCTGCTTATGAAGTAACAAATTCAAAGCAAAGCTCGTTGGCTGAACAGCTGTTCTAAATAAACATAAACACGCAAGACACTTTTGAAAGTCTCCCAAGAAGGAATGAACCACCACCACCCCCCCTCCCCCTTCGCTCTCCCAGCGGTAAACTAAATTAACTAACTTTTAATGACATGAATGCCTAGCTCATTGGCGAAATGGATACTGACATACGGCTAAAAGTTAAGATTCCTTTGTCAATAATTATCCAACAAGATGCAACAATATACAGTTTATTTATATCTGCAAACTGCTCTACATGTTTCGGGTGGTATCTCCACCCATCATCAGGAGCTCATATCACTGCATCTACAGTATTTGGCATTAATGAGACTGTTACTGCTACCTGTCGTGAACGTCACGCTCACGACAGGTAGCAGTAACAGTCTCAATAATGCCAGATACTGTAGATACAGTGATATGAGCTCCTGATGATGGGTGGAGATACCATCCGAAACATATAGAGCAGTTTGCAGATATAAATAAACTGTATATTTTTGCATCTTGTTGGATAATTATTGACACATATTACGCGATGTACTGACCAAAGAATATAAAAGTTAAGATTCCTGTGTTGTAAGTATTCTATCATCGTCAGGTCACGTCATAATTCCATACTCGTCAGTTATGTAGCCTACGTCTAATACCACCAGCTGGAAGCTGCATATGTGTGTGCAGTCGTAAAATCCGTTGATGGAATGCTAAAATACGGGCACAATTCATTGTTTAAGACATCAACAAAATTTAAGTAAATAAAACTGGGATAAACACAGATCTGACATCGATTTACGAAATATAAAATTCAGTTAATTGCGTGCCCACAGAACTCATAAAAATAGGAATGACAGCTGAAACATGTTTACATCAATCTCCCGGTCAAATTATGTTATTCGGCAAAAGCGTTAGCGAAACCCATATGAAAAAACCTGCATATTTGCCAGTGACAAGCAATTTGAATTACCGGTATTTTCATACAGGTTTTCTCTCATTAAATCCTTCATTGATGAAAGACTCCACTCTTGTGGGAATTTACACCATGCCGACTGGTAAATAGTTACAGACATTTCAGAGGAGTTCAGTGCCTCGATCGTCAGGGTCCAGAAATAAAATTACTGAAACATCATCACCGCTAGAATAACATCGCATGTATATATATATATATATATATATATATATTCATTAATTAGTATTCATCCTTAAAGGCCGGGTTTGGCAGGAATCAGAGCCCAGTCATGTGACCGGTATGGCTCTGGCACACTGCATCCTGGGTAAGTTCTTGGGGGTAGTTTGCCATTGCTTTCCCCGCCTTTAGACGTTCCCACTTTAGCCGCCAGGTGCCTCCGTCCGCAACGACGCGAGAGATCCTAGCAGCGAAAGGTGGAACTGTGGGCGA
>Ga0123355_10009684_pt1 | contig 14682 bp, 9 predicted proteins | sample TergutEmb28metaG_3_FD_89872 | JGI IMG/M metagenome (GOLD analysis project Ga0123355, IMG submission 89872) | Embiratermes neotenicus P1 segment gut microbial communities from Petit-Saut dam, French Guiana - Emb289 P1 | ecosystem: Host-associated > Arthropoda: Insects > Digestive system > Gut ...
GCATTTAATGAACCTGACAATGTTCTCCCCCTTGATTATAACTTCTAATTCATCGTTTCGTCGAATTCTCCATAATTCGTTTTCCTTCACTGGTCCATATATTTTCCGCAGTATTTTCCTTTCAAACACTGCTAATGCTGTTTCCTCTTCCATGTTGAGTGTCCACGATTCTGAACCATAGGTAACCATTTGGCTCAATAACTGAAAATTTGTTGAGTGTAGAAAATCAAATTTTTTTTAATGTAAAATATTCATTTTTCCACACACTGAATTATGCCACCTGGGATGGCCACACCACGACTGCCCTTCCCCCTCCATGCCACTGCATGTACATTTGTACACATATACACACACACAAACACACAAATATTTTTATTTTATTTATATTTTTATTAGATGGTTTGTAATATTTTTGTCCATTTTGCCTCAAAGAAAAACGTATTTAGTTTCTGATAGCCACAATACAAACCAAGAAGTGTCCATTGGCTTCCGCTAATTCTGCTGAAACCAACTTGTATTACTGCAGAGCTCAGGCAAACATATTACATTGAAGTACTTCTCATGTGCTGCTAATTCATACAAAAATTCTCAAAATTAGAACTTTCATACTAAAACTTACAGCACTAATGTGCAAGACAAAGTTTTCTTGTATGAAAGATATAACTGTTTTGAATTACTTATGCAGTGGATTTTGAGGTAAAAGCTTTCTTATCCCATTTACAGGCTATGACAACTTTTTCATCTACAAATTTATAGTACTTTCTGATTTTATAAAACAGGAAAAGTTACATTAATAAAAAATACTCCCTGCTGAAGATGTAATAATGAGATTTCACTATACATGTCTGTTCTTTATGATTGTTAAATTAAATTACATAAATGAACAACACTATAGTAAGCACACACAGCCTTCCTGAAATAAGACTTGTGAGTAACTTGGAGGGCCAATCCCAGTTGCCGCATGGCCTAAGGCATGGGTCTGTGGCTGCTTGCTTGCTGGGATTTCAGGTTTGAATCCCGCCAGAAGCATGGATGTCTGTCGCTTGTAAGTGTTGTGTGTTATGTATGTAGCAATGCTTGTATTTGTAGACCTGTACTATGCTGCTGTATATCCCACATAGTTTCCATTATGTGTAGAGTATATGCACATATCTTGTAATTTATAACCTATAATATAAAAATAAAACAGGGAAATATAAAGTTGGATCCAGTGTCAAACAACTAAGGAACACAGGAGATAAGTATAGTATGTACTACATTTATTTGCAGTATAAACATATACAAATTACTTTTTTTAAGCATAAATCCATCACTATAGATAAGGTAAAAGAGGTAAAGTTTACCCTAGAACAGGCCACAAAGGCCCAGAAAGGAAGTAGAGGTACAGCTCTGCTGTTTCTTTAACCTTGGCTCTAGATGGGGGTGGGTGGTTAATGCCACACCCCGACCACTTTAACCCTGGGAAAGACCCGGAACCCATTGTATAGGAAGTTGGGTGGGACCCAGGGCATGTCTGGACAGGTCCTGAAAATATCACCCCCACCATGATTTGATCAATCAAAGTAGACTGCTATTTTTGTTCATAATCTTTCCATTATGTAACTGCTCTATGAATGAATGCTCAGAGGTATGCTGCCATATTCAAAATGCACCATTTTCATTCCACAAAACATTTTATTGTCCTAACACAATTGCTGTCTTCAAATGAAGAGGAAAAGTCACTTATACGATATGACAGTATTGGTCACTGCTCCAGTCTATCCCAGGTCAATGGAAATGACTTGCATGCCTGTGGGACAGAGATATCATTCACGCAAGACAAAGATGGGTGAGTGACTTAAGAGGAGTCCTGTGTGACTACATGAGCCTGCAGGCATTTCTTCATGTTGATGTCGATGACCATGTTACATCCAGCCATGCTATAAATTACTGAATTGCACTGACATTGAACAGAATGGCACAATGAAGAAGAAATAAAGTGGTATTATAACTGAATGTGCAACATGTAAAGAAAATTGCTATCCCATTTTTTGTACAGTAATGCTTCTAGAGTTGCTTAGATCTGATCACAGAGCATGGATATTAGATGCTGTGATCACAGAAATTAATCCCACACTTAACTGTTGGTAGCAGTTCTACTCTGTACTTTTAATTGTATACAAATCTGTCTGCCACCTGTATTTTTCTTGGTAATGCTGATGGTTAGTCTAAAATATTAGATAAATCATTCATGAATCACCACAGTTTTGGATTTTGTTCTGGGATTTGTATTACCCATGTCAAGGAAATTTTCGTACCTTACCTTTTCAGTTGGGACTGCTGATTACTTTATGTCCTGTAGTATATTAATTGTTCCTGTAATTTTTCAATAAGAAATGGCAGAAGAGCAGGCAAGTATATAATTAAGTACGTTTCTGTGCCCAGTATAACATTCTGAGAGGGTCGTGATCTTTAGAATTAATTCCTATTTTCTATTAAAAACTAAACTTTAGGTTAGGGAAATGTTGGTTACCTATGGTGAAATCAGATTTCTTGTATGGAAGAACTACAGAGTTCATGCATAGCTTGTATGTACATAATTAAACATTCATGAATGGTAAATCTGATTGTTGGGGTTACATTCCTGAGAACTGCACCTTAGAAGGAACAGGATTTTTTTCCCCATTAGAATTAATTACACTATGTGAGAGTCTGGCCAATGAAGATCCACCAGCTGCCAACAAAAATAACAGTAATCAAGGACTTGGAGACATGTATGTGTATCAAATCTTTGGTCACTGTCAGAGCAAAACAACACTGCTAAATGAGAACTGCACATATTACCCATTCCTCATATTCTGCTGTTGTCTGGAAAGTGATGGCTTGTAGTCTGGTATTGTTTTACCTCTTTTTCAGGGGAACTGCCTAGTTCCATCATCTGTCACACTACACATGACAGACAGTGGTCTGTATAGTTACCACATCAAGAATCTTCAATGTTACAAATCTCATCAGAGAGATATGACATTGGATTTATTTTACCATATTCTGCATTGGAAATAATTTTCACAGGCACACAAAATCTTACTTCGAGTTCCTCACAGAACCTTATATTACACATGATGCTTCTACAGAAAGCTGATATATTTCTGAGGAGAATCACTGCTTTCAGATCTGGTGCCATTCCCAACAACAAGAACCACTGCTGTCAGATCTGGTGACATTCCAAACAATGTTTCAGTAATTGAAAAATAATTAGCAGCAAAAACTTCCAAAAAATTCCAATTTTCAAGGTATATTTTGAATAATGTGCACAGCAGATTATGAAAAATCATAAAGAAATAGTTATTATCAACAGACAATCTATGCTGTGTTTCAACAGGTCCAGCATTACAGCTGAAAGTGTGCCAAAAACTGCATTTGGTATTTCAGAAAACAGCACGTTTTAAAGTGTTATTTTTTTAAGTAAGCAAAGTGAGTATATTGTCTTACTTCTTATGATTTTGCTGTCAAGTTCTGACATTTGACATGTGCTGTACTTAACCAGTCAATAATGCAGAAAGTGTTGAACTCCTTTTCCATATTGTGGGATTTTACCGTTAAAGTATTTCAGGCCCTTTCTCATAAGTATGATAGTGATTGCCATAACAATCAGCAATGGGTAGAATGTTAAAACACTTCATATTTGTAAGCAGGTGTTTTCTTTTGAACAGTTTACTTTAGGATAAGGTTTTTCAATATTTTCAAGCAATATCATCATATTCTCCATAACAATCTTAACAGAAAGGAATGATACATATTTGTTTCTTGATAGCCTGAGCATAGTGACAAAAGGAGCACTGTATACAGCAGTAGAAAAGGTGTGATATCATGTGGCCATTGTCAGCATTCTTCCAACACTGTGCTGAATATGTGTAAGAAAATTTATATTTATGTCACATGACTCACAGCAGATGAAGAATGGAAATATTCGACATCCAAAACTAGAAAGCACCAGAAGTGTACATGTAAATAAACCAAATCCATGTAGGGTTACAGTTTAACAGAATTTCAAATGAGTTAAAAAAAAAAAAACTGTTAAATTGAGTTCTATTTGTCCTGAGGACCTGTCCTGGCCCTTGTATTTATTGCTATGATGAACATTTTTCTGTGACATCTTAACTAGTCATTAAATAAGAAAATTAGTTTTAAATGCATTTACATCAGTAGTCTGATATTATGACACTGCTAATGTGTTTATAAACCTATTCTGTAGGTAACTGTTGTGCACCCTAATGTACACAACAGTGATTTCTGCCATTAGTTTTTCAACATGCTAGGAAACACTGCTAACCAGAAAAAAACTACCAAGTGCTCTAACACACTAAGTCCACTGATTTCAGAACAGTGCTATTTTTAAGATCGTGCAAACTGAATAATGAACTGGGGACACTGTGTAAGTAGTCCAAAACATTGTCTACTTACTCTGTACTACATTTTTACTGTGTACTCCAATTTTATTAAATAATACAACCAATTAGGTACACATTCATTAATCATAAATACATTTATTATTTAACCTCTCTTACATATTTTGGTCATCTTCAGGTGTACCATTTAACACCACAAAAAGGTCATCAAGACTGATGACAAATTCTATATCCTATGAATGCATTACCAGAAGTGGATTATTTGAATGTTCAATAAATTAATGAAAATTTTATTACAATGAAAGAAGTAAGCAAAGTAAAAAATTATAGTGTGTTACATCTTGATGCAGATAAAAACAATAAAAACAGTAAAACGCCTCCATGTGTAAATTAATGTTAAAATATGTGCTACTGAGTTAAAATTTACAATTCAGATAGAAATTAAAAAATTATCCATTTATGGATACAAATGAATTACTGGGCGCAAAATAATGTAGGTTTTGTTGTGTTTACCATGTAGTTAGTAAAATGGTATTTTGCATTTACCAGCAAACTACACTTATTTATGTCATGTTTACTGACATGAATTTTGAAGCTAATTATTACATCATCATCAGTGTCATACAAATCAAATTCATGGTTATACACACAACGTTGTTTACTATTTTGTATTATTTGCATTACTGACTCGCTCTTTTTTTCTTGTGTTATTGTACCCACTACGTGTTATGTGTGCGTTTGTGCTTCGTTCTCTTATTGTAAATGGCATATATAAGATTGTGTTCACTTCTTGGTTAACCGATACGAAGTACACCTTCACCGACATGTGAACCCAGAGGGTGCAAGTGGTACCTCACCGTGTGGATGACAATTTGTGTAATATGCAATAATTAGCAATGAAACGCGCATGGCAATAAATAGTACAAAGGTGTTAAATTATATGTAAACAAAATAGTGAACAGTACTGAATAGAAATATTTTTTTAACACGCGTTGCCGGCGGTATTTCCGGCACGTCACATTCTATATACCGCCGTCGGCGGGGAAATAATACTCCTTTCCGCAAAAGAGATGGCAGCACGTCACAGACGACAGACCATGTTGACGTAAACCGTTATGTGTGACATGCGTGCACGTCCGTGACCTTTAATCCGTGGTGTCAGTGGCAACGACAGAGGAAGTGCCAGTTTGGAAGCAGTATGTTCATAACATGGGAAATTTTAATGGATAAACATCACAGTAATATTTTCTTTCAGTTAACGTCATTTATAATAGACGTATAGCCCGATTTTTATTTCACTAATCTTTGCAGGGAGGTCTCTCAAAATGATTAGGAGTTTGGGGTACAGAGAACACATCCTACAAATAGCGACTACCTGCAATAAGCCTTCTAAGATATCTTCTTCGTCTTGCTGCGGAATCTTCAATTATCAAGTCACCCGGCATGCCTTTAGTAAGAACGTGCCGAAATATAGTATCTACCTACTGGCGTACGTCACTAAAGAGCGTTAGGTGTACATGTTTGTTTCCCGTGTCGGGTACTCAGGTTTTAAACCCGGCGTGATCCGGAGGCGTTTCCTTCATTCATGTATAGCGGAAGAACTGACTATTTTATGAGTAAACTACTGGTATTGAGTAGTCGTGTATGTTTGTTCCATGATATGCCATTTATCAGATTGTTTTCGGCAAGCAGCGAGTAGACAAAGAAAGGTACAGTAATCTAGTTTTAATTTCCTTTTAGAGGCAGTATTTAACTGGCAGAATTTTGTGATAACATACAGTTAATTTCGTCATATTGTGTCAAAGCTGGAAATTTATTTTCTTTGGAACTTTGAATGCGGGAATCTGGGTTGTGTTTGTTGGCGTATACATTTGGGAAAAGTACACCGTTATCGGGACAGATGGCAGCATCCAATGGTGGTAGTGAGCCTTATTATTAGGAATATCGGTGCTGTTTGCCACAGAGTGTATACATATTTCGTCTTTGCGTCGATTGTTTGTCCTAGTGGTGTCTTGTTTTTCTTTGTGTGTTCTGTATCAATCCGCTGGAGTTGACAAAACTGATTGTGATACGGAACTTATTATGGATATTATGCATTGTTATTTGGGATACGTAAGATAACATTCAGCACAGGCCAAGTCATCCACATTGGCAGGATTTGGTGAAATCAGTTTGATGTCGTACTAATTTTCATGCAGTGTAGCTTTCGAGATGAAATAGCAATAGCATATCACGCTCGCATTTATAGCTTGTCAGCCAGTCAGCCTGATAAGCAAATGTGTCGTCGCGGCGGCAGGTGTTGTGCCGTTCCTTTGTCAGTTTGAGAGGAAGAGAGGAAATGGGGAACTGCTTGAAAGGCTCTACAGCTGATGACATATCTCTCCTGAGAGGTAGTGATGGCACAAGGGATTCGTCTTCCTCCGAACAGCTGGGCCCACCACCACCTTACCAGGTAGTAATTCTTGTTTTGCTTTGTAACTTCTGGACCAGTGATAACAGCTTTGAATTTGAGGGTGACCAGGAAACACAGGTGTGAAGAGACTAACACCAAATTTAAGCGAATCATATAGTGGATGGAATTTAATTTGAGATCAACTGTCAGGATTATCCGAAATTTTCAACCATTATCATGAAAGTATATTAAGATGATTTGTTTTCATTGAATGACTAGAAAAAGATTGCTTATATATGTACATTGAAAGTAATGTAAATAAATACTATCAGTAATAAGTTGGCTGCTTTAAGGGACATGAAATCATGATGACAAGTTTTGTGAATTTTTTTTTAGCTTTTCATGGACAGTTAAAGGAATTTTTTGTATTTGACCGTGATAACATCCCTTTTGCATAGGATTATGTATGATGGTAAGAATATACAGGTCAGTTATCCACCTGTTAGGTAGACTGAGAACTCCAACTCTTAGGGATTGAAACATCATTCGTCTGTTCCAAACCAGTAAAAATTGCCATTTATACAAATATGTTTAATTTTGGATTTTAATTTACTTGAAAAATACTGATCCTTAATGGTGGAAATGCTTGGCTGTACTGTGCTCTAGGTACAAAAACTCACAAGTATTAAAAATGTATAGGGCACCATTTTTTTATTGAGTACAAAATACACTGTAAGGGTGGTATGTGATTGTATTAGATGAAAATGGTTGACTCACAAATTAAATTTAGTCTGTAAAAGATGGTCAAAACTAAGTGTCCAGTGAGGATCAAAGCAGTTTCAAAGCTGGCAGTCACTTTTGAATTTAGGTGACAGTATGTAAAGTAATACAGAAAACAAATATGCACAGGTTTACCAAGAAAGTGGAATTTTTTGTGTGCCTTGTTCTTCCATTTCCCAATGTTTTTGTGTACGAATAACCAGTTCATGACTTGAATGATAATAATGGTCTGAAGTACAAACCACATTCCTGTGAATGCCCCAGTGTTAATGTTAGTGGTAACTGACTACCCACTTTAGTTTTCAATGGGAAACTTGGGAAACTTTTTATGTAATGACACTGATACTCTTCAGATAACGTGTCTGCTTCTGCCATTTTGTTACGTTTGTTGGTGATAGGTTTATGTAGCAATTTTTTTTATTAGCTTTATGTTGCAGGCATTATATAGTGTAAAATAGTAGGATGATAGTGAATTGAAAAGATTATGGAAGTAAAGTAGTTACAGCTTAATTTCAGGCATGGTCCCTGCATTTTTTGGGTCACCTTACAAAAAATAGTCTCAGGGCTGGGATTTGAAATTGTGAACATCCACAACATGCAGTAGGAGTAGTAACAGCCTCACCTCAGGGTTCATTCACTTTGTTCTGATAAGCGCGACAGTGCTTTATGGATTGTGCAAGAAATAAGAGTGACATATTGCTGTTTTGTTGATACAAATATGTGATTGAAGCCTTGACCAACAATGGATAAAATTGTTGATGGTCAGCTCTGAGTAAATCGTATTTTATTTAATAATACTTAGTGTGTGTTATTAGTGATAATGATCAGAAAGTGCACACTTCATTTTTTGTCAGTACTGACCATCCTGTTGTTAGTACTGTTTACATTTTAATGAAATACAGAGTTAATTACTAGTGACTGTTTCACATGTGATGTAGGTGAGAAGGTACATCAGATTAGAGGGATTAAATGTGTCTTGTATGAAACACTACATATTTTGATTTTTGAAAAGCATAAAACAGTTCTTGTTTCATTACATCAGTATTGTGCTGGAAAATATTCATTGCGTGAGGTAGGTTTGATATGCTCTTTGTTCGAGAAGTTGCTCAGCCCTGGCTTCATGGTGATGTAGCAGTTAGTGTGCAAGCCTGGTATTCAGGGAAGTTACCAGGTTCAGTCCCTGCTGTCACCACTAATGCGAAAGTAAAATAAAGACTGTAACTGCAACACAAACTAACCACCTTAGCAAAGGCAACTCCAGAATGTTGCATAGGCTGCACTGATCAAATATCTCAGGAAGTGAATAGTATCCAATATAAAATTGGTGTAACCAACTTTCTTGTTTGTGTTCGTGCCTTTTTCCATCTACACCACTTTAACTCTTATTGTACGATTTACCATAGCCAAACTGTCAGTTTATTCCATGTAACTCTAACAGTAAATCATCATTTAAAGTTGTTTGTCTTAATTATTTCAGTTCTTGTAATTTGTTGTTGGTTATTTATGAATCCTGTCAAATGATAGGGTGATTGATGAATTAGAAGTGATGTGGAAGGAAGCGTGTGTGACCTATTCAAGGTAATGTTCTGGCATTTGTCTAGAGGGTCTGAGCAAAATCATGAAAACCTTTAACCAAGATAAACAATGACCCAGCTGAAATTCAAACAAGGCATCACCTAGAAAAAAGTCTAGTACATTACTCTTCCACCAGTCTCTTTGTTAAGCTACTATCATGAGTTAGCTTTCTGCACCAAGTCTAGAGCATTGCTGTTGCACCTATCTCCTTGTTATGTCACTGTCATCTGCTACTTTTTGTGCACACTAGTATTAAAATACAGCATATGTTTGTGTGTGCCTGCTGTGTTGAATGAGGAGAAGTGTGTCTGAGTCATACGTGCAAAGAGAGAAATCCATCTTAACCCTTTGAAGACTGAATTTGACCTGAATTACTATTCAAGATTCAATTTGTACCATGCAGTGAACAAATTTTCTGTGGGTTGTGAAAAACAGTAATTTAATTTCGTATTGGAAGATAATTTCTGTGTCTTGTAAGAGTCCCATGAAACATGTAAACAAACCTTATGCAAAGGATATGTTTTTTAATGGTACAGCTGTTGGTACATAAAGTAACCATTGGATTTCAAACTTTTAATGATTGTTGCCTAATCCCTGAGGTAATAGCTAGTAGAGAGGCTTAGTAACTTTTTGGTGGCACAAAAATACATATTATTTGTTTCCTGTTTTGATGGGAAAGGCACCGTATTTGTTGAAGGAGATTTTTTTATGTTCTTTGTCTTGAATTTTACCTGTAGTATAGAATGTCTAGTATGAATCAGATTATAAATATATTTCTAAATTATTGCATCATACTTTTAAACTCTAATACCTATCCTAACTTTAAATTCATGTAATTCCAATCTTAATGTGTTTCAGAATCACCACACTGGCTATGACTTTTGCTGAGTGTTTTTGATTTTCACCTCACATCTGTTGCAAATCAGAAGTTAAAATAAACAGTTTTTCTGGATGTTTTCTTTGGTGTGGGACTAAGTGCAAATATATATTTTAATGATAATTAAAAATACAAGAAGGAATTACAGCCAAAAATGCAAGCTTGTACATAAATTAAAAATTGTCTTTATGATTTTTGTAATTTTAACGGTTTCTTGCCGTAAAAAGCTTTATTCATGTGGAGACACATTATGCTTGATACGCAGAGCCTTATACGTTCTAAACTGTAAATGAACATAAATTTCCACTTCAAGGAAACATTGTTATATTTAGATTCATAGCACCTGAAATAAAACCTCATTTTTCAGGAGGCCATGCCTGTCTACTATCCGTCCCCAAACGTGAGCCGACCTGCTGCACAGCTGACTGAAGAGGAACAGGTCAAAATTGCGAAACGGATTGGATTGATTCAGCATCTTCCCACTGGCACATATGATGGCTGTAAGAAGAACAGAGAGTAAGTGTCCTTTTTGTTTTCCCAGAATGTTTATACAAATCTGAAAGCTGGTGTCACCATAACAGCTATTCACAAATTATTCTACCATTCAACATTATATGGTCTGAGCTGCAGACATTGTCATTCAATATCTGTAAGTAATTAAATAAGTAAGTACATTTGTCAACAAATTTGATGATATAATTGGTTATTTGAAATAGTCTAGAACAAGGGTGTGCAAATCCCAGGCACCAGGAAACTAAATTTGTACCATGGTGCCAGATTGTGAATCCACAATGTGGAATTTGCTCCACGTCACGTGTCTGGTACCTACAATTTTGATGTGGCTCCTATATTTTTTTTTGGAAAATTGGCGTATCCCTGGTCTGGAGCCAATATTTGTGTGAAGTTTGTTGCTAATACACGTATGAATCGGTGTGATGTATTTAGTACTCATTGTGCGGTATGAAATTATTTTATATAAGATTTGAAAAGTTTGTGCAGTGCAATCTATGTGGGTGATCATTCATGCCTCTAAGGAGTGATTAATTTCTCAGAGATTGCTTTTGCCTACATTATCAGGGGTTGATGTGATGAGACGTATAGTGTTTTTCTATGTTTATGCTTACATTTGCCTTTAGAGGCCTCAGGATTTGCTTAAGCTGGAAAATCTGAGATACCATGAACCGTTCTGTGTAGTTATTTCTTTACAACCTTGCTTTGTTAAAGTATGATGGTAGCCATATTTTAGGACTGAATCTCACATCTCTCAAACTGTCAGGGAGTGGCTGGGTCATTGGTTACCTTCTTTAGGTGATCCATGTACAGTGTGTTTTTATGCAGTACTGTTACATCCTCAGAACTAATAGGATGTCCAGACTCACTGCTGTATTTAGTCACCTTCATCATATGTGATGCTTCATCAATGGTATCGCTGCCTTGTTGAGGACATATTTAGCTGTGTGAGGGATGTTGAATGTTCCACTGAATTTGAAAGCTGTGCTGATGGCAGCCTTGCTGCTGGTAGGGCCACCCATTCTGGACAGGTTTTTAGTGAGGCGCAGGGCAAGGAGATATAACGTGGTTCTCCAGGTTGGAGGTTGGACTTGGGGCTGTCATCCATATCTCATGGAAGCTCAATTGTCTTGAAGCCATAGCAATAGGGAGGCCATGTCCCAAGAAGGGGCAGTGGTATCATAGAAGAAAAGGAAGATTGTTTATGATGTTGCTGATAGCCATAGAAGACTGTATTGTATGAAATTATCTTGTAATTTTTATTGGGTTCACTCTCAGTCCATGCATTTACATATGATTGTGACCACGTATTTTTGGAGTTTGTGTTCTCATGTATTTTACCAAGTAATTAATTTTTGCTGTGTTCAAGAAAACATTGTAAATGCAGCAAAACTATTTTCATGTAGAAAGTTCCATTTGACGAACAATAGAGATCTCTTTTGGCTGGAAAATTTCAGCTCATATGTACTGTTAATATGTTGAAGACAACAAAAATATGAAAAACAGTGTATACTCTTTTTCCCCTGCAAGGAAAATGTTCCTCGTTGTTGATACCAGAAGTGCTGTTTCTTGTTTTTGTTTCTAACAACATATATATATTTCCAGGTGTGTGATCTGCATGATCGAATTCATGATTGGTGATGCTGTACGCTACCTCCCTTGCATGCATACATACCATGTGGAATGTATTGATGACTGGCTTATGCGAAGCTTCACATGTCCATCATGTATGGAACCAGTGGATGCTGCCTTGCTTACAAGTTATGAGACCAACTAGCTTATCTGCGGCAGCACAGGCCACAAATGTCGAAAGGTGCATTGTTCAGAGAGCAGCTGTATGCCCAGAGTGGTGTTGGTGGTGGCACCAGCATTGCTGTCTGACAGAACCAAGACTGACCAAAGTGGAGATGAATCTGGAAGCGTAGCTCCAGTCTCCAAAATTATGCAACTGTGATGGTAAAAAATAAATTTGTGTGATAAGGGAAGGAAGGAATTTTAAGCAGGGTACACAGGATCTGACTTGGTGAAGGAGGTGTTGTCTGCTCCATGTGACATGATAAAAGTATATGCCAATGTAGAATATAGGCATTTTATTTTCGTATCATCTGCAGAAGTGCTTAGACTTAGAAGAATGTTGTGATAATTTATGCTAGTTATACTTAATGTAATACGTAAAATTATGAATCTGCATCATTGAGTAAACTGCAGTAGGAATCCAGGGATAGTGAATAGTCTTGGTGCTAAAATTGTACCAAATGTATGGACCCCTTGTTGTTTAGCTAACAGAGTTGAAAGTATTAATGTCCACTGAAGTCACCAACTAATTAAAATACTCTCGTCCTAGAGCCGTGAGTTACTTAATTACACACAGTCTGAAGAGTTCTTTAGCATTTTGCTTGTTGACAAGCAAGGCAGGCTACCACATATAACCTGCCTTGTGCGTATGGTAATGTGTGTTTTTTTGCAATGTAGACATATTTTAATATACTGGAACTGAGATGCGGGTCATGATGTGATGCAGTACTGTTCAGCATGCACCTTTTCAGCTTGTGACTCTATTATTTTAATGTATGCAGAACCATTTATCTGTGAGCCCCATTTACTTATGTGCAATCCTTATTCTTTGTGTTAAATTAATGTGTCCTTTTAGTAGATTGCTTATATTTGAGGAACTGATATTTGAATACACTGCTTTGCGTAGGGGTCATAGCCCTGAAAGGGAAATCAGTTTCTATTGCAACATTTCTAGTCCTTTTTAACATGTTAAATCTGTACCTTCAGTACTGTGAGCATTGAGGTTGCATTTAGAGAATTTGCACTTGCTGTAATTGTTAGTTGCAATTTTACAGATCAAGTGGCATGGACGCTATGAAACTCCACTACTGTAATGAGGATATCACATTTTCATTACATGAATTAACACTGTGTAATAATTTGTGGGTTATAAAGGAAAATATTTGGTCAGAAACATCCTGAAGAGGTACATTTGAAAGCCTTATACTGGCACAGCTTTATTAAGAATTACAGAGTTTGAAGGGGACTGTTGTCCCAGTCCTTTATTGTTTTCTGTTCTCTTCATTCAGACTTTTTTTCCCTATATTATTTACTGTATGGTGTGAATAGCATTATATTTGAAATGTACTTCATTCATGTAAGATATGAGGTTTTGTATGGTGGAGACTGAGATAGCTGCCCTCTTGGTTGAGATGCCATGCAGTGTGTTAGTTGTATACTGACATGTCAGAGGATCTGCTGCCTCCATCACCCTGTTGATAAGGCAGTAGATTCCTTTGAAATGTTAACATGTGGCTACCAGAGTGTATGTCACAGGGCAACAATCCTTGTAGTTCATTCATGCATGTATTTATAAAATAATGAGGATTAGTTTTATTACATCAGTGAACAGAACAGTATAAAGGTAAAGGTCAGTTTTGTCATGTGACATCCTGTTGTGTTATTCAGTAATTCATTACACAAAATTAATGTCAGTCTAAACACAATTAAATTCTATTTTATTTAAGAGGACAACATGTTTCAGCCTAGGCTGGGCCATCCTCAGGTTCACAAACAGTTTTCATTAATTTTAAACATACAACTATTTACAATTAAACAGCAGTTCTTTTGAGTTCAAATCACAACTATCTTATGTTGTTTATCTTTATTTAAGCTGATGACATGTTTCCGTCCTTGCACTGGGCCATCTTCAGGTCACAAGATACATAATTGAGGAGACTATACAGTGTGAATCATAAAAATAGGATATATGTATCTAAAATTCAATGAGATCACAGTGTCCAGTTTCCCAATGGTATACATTAGTAGTCTAAAACTTGGAAATATAACGTGGAAACACGACGGTGGTGGTTTAAAATAGAAACATGTCATGGAAATGTAACAATATTAGTTGCACAACACAGATCATTACATATTATGTGCAAAGATCTTATGAGTGAAGCAGTGGTAAACTTTCGGGTGCAGGGGTATACAACAGTGGTAAACTTTTGGATGGAGGGGTATGCATCCGAAAGTTTACCACTGCTTCACTCATAAGATTTTGCACATAATATGTAAAGATCTGTGTTGTACAAATAATATTGTTACATTTCCATGATATGTTTCTATTTTAAACCACCACTGTCGTGTTTCCATGTTATATTTCC
>Ga0123355_10009685_pt1 | contig 14681 bp, 7 predicted proteins | sample TergutEmb28metaG_3_FD_89872 | JGI IMG/M metagenome (GOLD analysis project Ga0123355, IMG submission 89872) | Embiratermes neotenicus P1 segment gut microbial communities from Petit-Saut dam, French Guiana - Emb289 P1 | ecosystem: Host-associated > Arthropoda: Insects > Digestive system > Gut ...
AGGAGTAAAGACCACGTGTTACTGCATATGAAGTGTATTTGCTGGTAATGTTGGATGTGGCAGGTTGCGGTGCTGTGGTGCTACACTGAGGGTGTGATCACTGTGAAGGTTTCTGTTCGACAAACACAAAGTAACGAACATTTTCAGAATCGAAGGTCGTGGTTGTAAAGGTAGAGACTTAAATCAGCGCTAACCTACAATGAATGAAGAAGGCTTCCCGGCATCGTTCGTGACTATAATTTATTCTATTTTAAAATTTTATGCAATCTATTCGAGCCATTTTTATTGCAGTTGTTGTAAACTTCAAACCCACACCCGAAACCCGGTATACTGTAAATTAATAGTGTGAGCGGCAGTAACTCAGCTCTTCTTGATGAAAGATCGGCCAACGTGTCTCAGATGTGGAGGAAGGGGATAAGGGATTTTCGAACACATTCAAATTCAATCATACTGGCCGACCAACCATCGCCTTTCTTCCCGAGAGACTTTTCTAGCCAAAGAAAGCTTTGCAAACAGCAAAAGGAAAAGGAAAGGCAGATGAACTGGAAACAAAAAAGGTGTAAGTCACAAGTCATATTACATAAGTGTCTATAATAATATCAGCGAGATAGAGAGTATATTGTGGTAAATAATAACTGAAGGGGAGGCGTAAGCTACTGTCCATGGCCAGCATAAGATATTATTTTTTTTATCTGGAAGGAATGAGGTAAAGCAGTAATCCTCATTTAGTAGAATATAGTAATCTGAGAGAATTCTGGCCAAAGAATAACAATTCGGACTTGCATTCGGGAGCTATCGTCTAGAATTTTGAAAGGCATATCGCAATAATTGGTTGATGCTTTCACGAATATACTTAGACCCACCAGCCAAATGCTCACATAATACCTTAATCCATGCCACAAAGGCATCCTTCCGCATGCTTTAAGAGCAAAATTTCATTTCATGCAGTTATTAGACGCTGCATATCATCGTCATTTTCAAAGCGAGAAAGTCCAAATACGAAATATAGCCGGTGTCCGGGACCTCCAGAATAGAACGTATGAGTGTTAGGCATCCCATTGCGATGTTCCCACAGACGTAAGTAAAGGGTCTTGAATGTTCTTAACACAGGGCGGTAGAAAATTGCGTGTTGTGTATTTGAGATTAAAAAAAAAAAAACTTCTGGGTTGACGTCACAGTACCAATTTCTCTTCTGCTTCTTCATGAAAAACCTGCAGCTCTAAAGGAAAGAATATGTGAAATTGCTAACAACATGTTCAGTGGATTTGAAGGAAGGATGCAAGTACGTGCATCCTATCTGACATACCTATATACAGTGTGTCTGTTATTGCGTGTCGGGAATTATACACCGATAACATTATTGTACAATTCAAAGGAAAAAAGAAGCTAAGAATCAGTCAGAAATATTACAGTGTTAACCGGTGAATTTGGGAAGATTTGCCTTCTAGAGAGGGAATTTATAATTTCGATAAATTTTAAAGCAAAATTTAAAAATTGACATGATTTAAGGCTTCCGTCGCGGTGTAAATGAGATCTTCGCACTTCTTAGCTTTACGCAGTGTAGATGGGTCGTTATTGACTGAAGTTTCGGGCCTGCATGTTGGTCATATCTTAAAGAGTCACGCAGTCCAAGTCTTCTTGGACTGCTTAACAGCTTTCTGCTAATTTGGCACGTTTAGTTTGATTTCGGGCTGTTTTATAATTTTCTTTGCTTAACCGAAGTTAATCAGCTGTCTAAGTATGAAGCCATGAAAAGGAAAATGGAGAAATAAAGGCATGTTTATACAGCATAAAAAGGAAAAATATCTTGAGAGAGCTGTATAATATTTCAGATATGAGAGATTAAATTCGTTACAATAATGTTTCGTGTACAGTGGCTTCATTGGTTAGTATCTTATATTTATTTTCAACAACACAATATTGAATTAAATATATTCGTTAGGAACAAAACGAAACACAGAAACTTTTACGTAAGAAATGGTACGCTTTAGAAAAAAATACAATATTCACCTCAAGTAGTTAAAAACCGTATGATTCAACTTACAGGGGAATTTCAAAATAATAATACCTATTTTGGGAGCCAGAAAACAACCAAATAAAACTTTCGTATGTTCTTGGCTCGAAGCACTTAAAATAGAGGCATCCATTTGGGAAATTGGGAGGTGCGAGGAAACATTATGGGACTGTCTGCCTTTATGATGCAGGTTGCGAGGACGGGAGGTGGATGGAACTAGCTCAAGTTTATGCTAATGACGGAAATTGGCACGACGCTGTTGAACCTGGCACTGAAATCGAATTCAAAACCTGTAGCCATAATCCCACCTCTGCTGAAATTATGATAACCTGAGTTGTATCGCCGTGTAGTTTAGCAAATGTATCAAAGATTTGGAGGAGTTATCTGCCTCCATCTTCAGGATACGGAGTAAGTTTTGCGAGTTTGCCGTTAAAGTATAGGGACGGAAACAATGGGGCAGGGAAAGCTGGCAGTTTTCCTAAGCTGGTGTTGTGGCCCGCTAGTGAAAGTAATTGCCCACCCTGGAAATACTCTAGATGTCTGTACTCCCTTCAAAATCGTGTATTTGCTCTTCCAGTCGCACAACCAATTACTTGATAGTCTGAAATGAAAAGTGTGTAAATCACTAAAAATTTGCATTTTGAAGTAAATGGCTGTAGGCCTAGGCTTTGCAGATACATTACGCACTAATTTGAACTTACTGCTCAACTCGTAAGTTGGTTCAGTGCAGGTTTGACAGATCATAATTCAAGTAATTTGTATTTCCTTGCATGACACGTTAAGGTCTCAAGAGTGATTTTCGCTACTGCCACCGCATGAGAATTCTTTATTACATCTGAAGTCGTAATGTTCTTAACTATATTCAGCATAAATCTCGAGAAAGCATGGATCTTGGGCTGGAGGCAAAACCTTCATTGCCACCACTGTAACGAGGTTAATGGCTGAACGAGCGGTGGTGTTTGACAGCAGACGTGTGTCAGTATTTGGCGTGATAAACCACGATGGGATAAAATCCACAAAATTGAACAAATGGAGTTTTAATTTTCGGCAATGGTAGACATTCCTTTTTCATGTGTCCTCACTGTCCTGTGTCTACACAGCCTCGTGTACACAGGAAATCGGGAGCCCTTTAACCTGCAAAAAAAAGGCCACCTTGTCGTGAAACTGGTCACTCGCACCTGCCAAGTGCCGGTGATAAGAACACGTAAAGTTATACCTTCACTTTCTCATCACAATTTTTAATTAAGCACACAAATATATTTTTCTTTAACTCCAAGCATACTTTGATGTCCCTGGCACTAAACCCACTCTTCCCGTCACTCAGTGCTTGAAATGGAGGCTTCTACTTTGCTGAAGCAGATGGAAACTACGGTTGTTGGGTGGGAGGTGGGTAGTAAGAAGAGGAAGAAAAGTGCAGAAAGAAGAAGTATGGTTTTGGGTGGTCGATCAAAAAGCCGTTAGATTCCAAAGTCGTCAACATTTCAAATGAAGGAAAACCAGGGGATTGGGCAGGACCAGTGAAGGCTGCTGGTCACACTCCGGCTCCACATCAAAAAGAGATAAGCTTAAGGGAGGAGCGGGGGTTTTATTTGAAAGAGTCTGGAGAACGAGGGTTCTGTAATAATAATAAAAGGAAAAAGAAAGCGAGAGAAAGAATGAAATTGGAAGAAAAATATATTACTTTTGAAGTTGTGGTTGTAGTAGCGGACCATCGTTTTCAATCCACTTATTTTTCACGTCTCACTCGCAGGCAGTTGTTACTTGCTGTGGCAGAAAGTACGAGCTTGAACTGATTGTACATGCCAAGACACGGAAAGAAGGAACTTCCTTGTGAAGACTGTGGCCTTCTTTTCTAAACAGAGAATAAAATTACGATATGCCTTAGCTACAAGGTATTTTCTAGAAGAACAGTGCAGTCTGCGTGATTTTAGGATTCCGCCGCATAGTGGATGAGCTCTGCGCTGTTATGCAGCGTATAGTGCCAATTTATTGATCCTAAATATGGGGTCGATCGTTTGTTCCGAAACGTCGTTAAGGAATTACCACCATACTCTGCATTATATCTCAGACGAGCGTAGATCTCAGCACTGAAACTTATTGGAACGAAATAAGAACCTGAAACTTATTGGAAAACAAAAAGAACCTGAAACTTATTGGAAAACAAAAAGAACCTGAAACTTATTGTAACACAATAAGAACCTGACACTTATTGGAACAAAAAAAGAACCTGAAACCTATTAGAAAACAAAAAGAACCTGAAACTTATTAGAACACAATAAGAACCTGAAACTTATTGGAAAACAAAAAGAACCTGACACTTATTGGAACACAATAAGAACCTGACACTTATTGGGACACAAAAAGAACCTGACACTTATTGGGACACAATGAGAACCTGAAACTTATTGGAACACAATTAAAACCTGAAACTTACTGGAACACAATAAGAACCTGACACTAATTGGAACACAATAAGAACCTGAAACTTACTGGAATACAATAAGAACCAAGAACCCTCAGTTATCGAGGTAAACAATCTGTTATATTGCTAGCTGATCTCTCCTTCATTTCCCTTATCGTTAAAATTCTCTTCTTCCGTGCACTTTGTATCTACTTATAAACATGTGTAATTGTATTATCTTCCACGTGTCCAATACGTGCCTCCTTTTCGGTGTTTATGAAACCACTCAGCAGCCTTTTTAATATATATAAATAAAAAGCACTTTGAAATTTTAAAGCGGAAAGTTTACAATTCCTAATACTACCTATAATTTCCACAAATAACCCTTACATTGATTCGATCTTACACGTTGTAACCCTTGGAGAAAGCTATGAAATTGCGGTGTCACTGAATAAAGTTAAAGTAAAGGTAAAGTGCGCCCTTGTACAGGCACTGAGGCTCTGTACAGGCCGTACGGCCCATAGGGGGGTACAGGCATAGCTGTACTGTTCCTTGACCATGGTACAAGAAGGGGCTGAGGTGTCAGCGTCACGCCCCGGCCGCTCCTTACCCCTGGGAAAGACCCGGTACCCATTGTACAGGAGGCTGGGTGGACCCCAGGGTCGGTATGGACAGGTGCGGAAAATCTCGCTGCTACCGGGATTCGATCCCCGGACCACCCAGCCCTTAGCCAGTCACTATACCGACTGAGCTACCCGGCCCATGGTGTCACTGAATATGTTTGCCATAAATCTGAAAGATCATTGAAGGACATCGTGAAAGATTTGTCGCTGCTGGTACCTAAAAATAAATGCTGTATCGGGAACGGTCGATGTTATAACAGACCGAAATATAGGTCCGTCTTGCATGCTTGCTAAATTTGTGTGTGTCCGTAAGTATGAGAATGACTCGTTACAGCTGGAAAAGAATAAGTATAGAATTTCAAGATTTGGGTTTTTGAGTGAATAGACACATACACATGATATACAGTATGTGAAGCAGTCAATGGGTCAAACTGGCCAAACTAATTTTCGCAGCATTGTCAGTGAAGGCGTGAATAAAAAAGAGGACGTCGAAGTCTTATTTGTAAGTACGACGCTTGCAGTTATTAACAAAGGCTTCTTGACGTGTTTAATTTTTTGATAACATTTTGCATAGGCATCGCACATAAGAATTTGGGGTTTATGAGTTCAATTAAATTTTAATTGATGAATTTCTGTACAGGAACAACTAGGGTACAATGAGGGGCTTTTGTGAATAGGGCACGAAACTCTAGGGTTCCATATATGGAAATAAATTTTCTGAGTAACTAACCAATTACTAAAATCTCAAGGACGACTTTGTTTAAAGAAACAGATTTAGTTAATTTATGCTATTATAACAAACAAACAAACAAGCCAGCCAGTACAATACAAAATCAGCTATAGAAGAAAGCAACTTACAAGCACAAGTACTATTCATTCTTTATGATTTTACCAGGCTAACTTTTTTCTATTTCCAGTACACGTACACAAGTAATATATGTCCTCTTTTGGACAAATTTGATTTGTTGTACACCCTTTGTTTAATGGCGCTTTGATGGACACAAATATTGTATCCAGACATTTTTCTCCTTGGTAGAAAAAACATTACAGAATATTATACATCTTTTAACATCAGGGTATTATTGTGTTCTTAATAAGAGTTGACTAAAATTATATGTATTGGGCATAGGGTAGTTGTGTTTTAAACCATGTATTTAATACAACAGAGCTTATATATGCTTAGTAACGGGCTAACGTTTGTAATCTCCACCTTTTCTCTCCAGTTTGTATATTTAGTATTGTTTTTCAACTATATATTTTTACGTTTTTCATAATGGATGTTTGACAAAAGGTTTTCCTTCCAAAATTCTCTACACATATCTCGTGTCATTCTCCATTCTAGCGTACAGCCGATTACTGACATTCGATGTGAGCGCAAATTAGTGCCTGCGAAATTTCATTTTTTAAATCTTACCTAACTTAATGAACTCTTATTGAACTTAGTATTCACACGGTGCCCCACTGTGCCTCACAAGTCACAAAACATTTCACGGATGAAGGGACAGGCACTACATTTTATATTGGGTGGGGGGGGGGAGGGGGAGGAGGGGGGAATTTACCTCTCTGAAATTTTCTACACAGTACCTAATCTTTTTACTGGTAAAGGGAGTCTGAAGGCAATGTGTTTCAGTGTGTGAAGAATGTAAGAAGCTGGGAAGGGAAGTGCCTGAATATGAGAGGGTCAGGAAGTGGACACTTTGAAGAGCTGCATTATGACGAAATTTTTGTTATGCCAAGGCTTGAGAGTTTGGGTTGAAGTTTTGAAATTAGTGTTAGGACAACTCCGTGAGAAACATTTAATTTTATCTAAATTATACATGAAAACCCATTTTTCATCTCAACGAAAACACCGTGCCCACTGCAAAAAATGGTTAATTCCTTTTGGAGAACTAATCGTTACTTATTGTGAAATTGATACAAAACGCTTGAACACAATCTGCAAGTAAAATGTAGAACTTCAGAATATTACAGTATGCGATGTACACGTAATTATCATTAAGCTTTCAAGTATTATAGTGATGATATCAATGTCAGTATTCTACCAAAACTTTAAGAGAAATAAACAGAAACCCAGCAAAGAATGATCTACCAGAAACAAGACGCGTTACAGTCTCATATTTCACTCCACATACATACACTCCATTTCTCCACTACCGCTTTTAACAAATTCCTGCTCCTTCTCCACTCATCTCATTCAACTTTATAGTTCCGCTTCAACCGTCTCCTACGGAAGGGGGGTAGAGAAGGGGTAACACTAAAATCCTCACCCTCAGCACAAATTTTCTTAAGCGGATCAAATGACTTGGGTGGTAAAGCCTTCCAAGACTTAACTTGACTTACGTAGCGAATCCTCGACTGTCACAGGCGACTACGTGGCTCAATAGACGAGCCTGAACGGGTAGGAATACCCCAAGTGTTTGGGCAGAACAGGAGGGGAAATTGAGACGAGTGTTCCTTTTAGAAGAGTTAGTGTCGAGGATGCGGGGTTGGGCGACTAATTTTGAACTGAGGAGATGGTTTTTGTATTTGTTTGCTTTCGATGCTTGTTTGAAGATTTCTCTTCCCTGCTATGTGGAACGTGGGTGATGGTTGAACTGGGACCCATTTAGTTCGGATAAATTGTAGAAAAACGTTCTTCTGTTGGCCAGAAGGTGGGTGACTATGGAAATACAATAATAGCGTTTTATACATATATCCTTACGTTATTAGTGATATGTAAAGGAAAAGATATCAAATTATATACTCACCATTTCAATTGATCTTGGCCCATTAAAGTGTAATTCACAAGAATTGTACAGAACAAAATAAAATATAAATTACGTGTTTGTCGTTTTTTACCTCTCGTTCCATATTCAAAACTATTCACCGAATTTCTGTACAGTTCGGGAAGAAAATTAACTTATGTAGGCATAGAATAATAGATTAAATTTTATTTTGCTCTACACCAATTAATTGTAACACCTGTTTCGCATGAAGACCAAGTTGAAATTTGTAACTTCTGTCTAAAATAGCATATTAGTAAGGATTATATTAATAATTATCCAATGAGATGCAAAGCAAAACAGTATATTTATTATTCTGAAAGTTAAATCTACATATTTCGGGTGTCAGCCACACCCGCCATCCAACGTGGCCAAGGTAGCTTGGCAACGTTGGAGGGAGGTAGCTGCACAAAAAATATGACCAGTACCGGAGGCTGTAGTTACAGTTTTGTGTACTCCTGATAATGGGCGTGGTAGACACCCGAAACATGTAGAGTGAACTTGCAGAATAATAAATAGACTGTTTTTTGTTGCATGTCGTTGGACAATTATTAATACAGATCAGCGTTGCACGGAACCATAAACATAAAATATTAGAAAAGTAGGTTCCCTGATCGTCATCGAAGCCTCACATTACGCACCCAAATATGTCAAATCTGGACTTAATATGCTAGTTAAACGCGGTCTTAATACAGCAAATGCCGCTGCCAAGGCTGTTGTTTTCCAACTTACCTTTTTAACTTCCATGTTAAATTTGGGTTTAAGAACTGCCCTCAGTCAATGCAAGTAGTTCGATACCCAGGGAAACAAATTAATGACGTGGAGCATATTGACCACACTTGGTGCCCATCGGTCGAGAGAAGGCTGGGATAATTTGACAGATAGTGGGCCGTACCAGTCAAGAACACCGTCACATTTAACCGACCTCCCAACTGTCCGTCCTTTAAATTACGTCTACAGTCCGGCAATGTCAGTTGATTGCCCAGGGCACACAATCAGAAGGGAAACGTTTCTCCTGCCACACACAGTTGCTTCACAGCTGTGTGAAGGGCTGATTATCTTAAACCAAGTTTTAGCCTTTTCACAACCCAATGCTATTTTTCACTCCATTTAATCTCTAAACATATAAAATGTTTTAACTAAAAGAACTTACCACACGTCATCAATATGTTGTTAAATGGTAAGTAGGAGCGACGAATCTCAGAGGCTGACGCGCCTATAAATCCAAAACTAAATCCAAAAGTGCTGCTGCTGCCACTACTACTACCACACCACTACTACTACAACTGCGACTACTACTAACATTACTACTACTAATTTTTGTTTAATTTTATTCCTTTACTATTTGACACAAATAATAAAGTTTATTCCCTACTGGATCAGGGTAGACCAAATACGGTTTGCGAAAAGATTAGTCCAGCTCGCAGTAATGACGAAATAGGCTGTGGTTTTTCCTTTCTTTTTATTGCGGTTTATTTAATGATCTAGCCGATAACTCAGACTATATAGCGTCTGATGACTGGTCATGTGAACCGAATAGCAGATTGGCAAGAAGCGTAAGAGAGCGGTTTTATCCCACCTCAAGCTGCTGTCTCGACATTTACTTGGATGGAGTTAGGAAGACGCTGAAACCCCAAATCAAATTAGTCGGTGTTTCTGCTTAAAATGGAATGGGATAACATTTGACTACAAGTCAGAGAGTATACAACGTGTACAGGCTTACTCGCCGTTCCTATTTTCCGCCATTAACTTAAAGAAATGGTGTATTTGTAATGAATACTTAAATAAACAAATGAGCGAATAATGGATAGACGGCCGGTCCCAGTGGCCGCGCGATCTAAGGCGTAGGTCTACGGCCGCTCGCCTGCTGAGATTGTGGTTTCGAATCCCACCGAGGGCATGGGTGTCTGTCTGTTGTGAGTGTTGTGTGTTGTCAGGTAGAGGTCTCTGTGACGCGCTGATCACGCGTCCGGAGGAGTCGTACAGACTGTGATACGTCGTTGTGTGTGATCTAGAAACCTCAAGAATGGGGAGGCCATGTCCCGCGTTGGGCCGCAGCGCCAAATAGGGGGGGGGGGGGTGAATAGACGAATACATAAACGATATTTTGGATACTTTTGTAACTGCAAATATGGATCTCTTACAACAATTATTCAGTCTAAACTACCTGTAATTATTCATGACAAAGCCGGGTGGGACCTTTACGAAATTCGGTTCATGCTTGTCTCTTTTCGTTATGAGGCAAGCATATCGTGTTCGAATTAACTAAAAATAATGGAAGGTTTATGTCTTGCATTCACGTCCTAATGCAGCAGGGATATTGCCTCTGTATGAATAACTTTTACAGAATTAATACTTCTAAGAGTGCAGCTACTTACATAGGACCTGTCGGCTTGCTTCCTTTTAGAATTGACGCCATTTCAGCTCCGCTTCAAAATTGTTGGTCACGCTGTATTTCAGGTACTCAGAGCGGCCAGTATAAAATTTGTAACAGTTTGGAATCCAATATGTTGTAGACTGCTAGCTAATTATTAAGGTGTCAAGGGAACTTACTGCTTAGATTCGCACGCCAGAAGAATTTTCTGCAGTAGGCAGGTTCCTACGAAATATTGGTAATTAGCTGTCAGAATACATATTCTTATACCTTGCAGATGGAGGCGGTAATTTCACCCGACAAGTCAGCAGACAAAACATTACCATATCTAAATAGAGACTGTAATTCCCTAACTGCTTGCCTGTGTATTTCAAACGTGCTGAAATGCTGCAGTCGGGACCTTGAGTGCCGCTAATTCCATTAGTGCGTTGAGTCGGTGTTTGTTTCTGCAAATGTCGAAATGAGGACCATCGATGTCTATTGGTACTTAGAAGTAAATTCGTATTGTCTTAAGTGAGACACGTTTAATTTAACATTTGACGCGTTTGCGTAATATTTATACCAACCCGGCTATCCTAACAGCCTTGTACCACTTAACTTGCAGAGGTCGCTTTTATAGTGATAAAATGTCGCAGGCAACAATAAAATTTGCCAAGGTGTTCATGTAACGTGCCCCACATATTTTGCCTACTTTAACCAAATGTTGATTTTGTAGACATATTTTCATAGAAGTCCCCAATATCAAATTTCACATAAATTTATCCAGAGGGAACGGCTTTGATACGTGCGAATAGACAGGCAGATGGACAGACATGACAGAGCCAACAGTCGCTTTTCGCGACTCGGCAGATGCGCTTAAAATAATGGTACATGTGCCGGTAATGAAACTGTGATGTCTCAGAATTATTGTGTGTAATGGTTTTGTGGGACTTAGTTGCTGTTCAGTAGCCAGTAATCGTGTAAAGCCAGATGCATAAGCAGTTAGCCTACACTGAGAAACGTAGTAAAGGAAACACGTACGTTCTTATAATAAAAGCCAAAGAGATGTACTAATTCTCAACTTTATTTGGAAAAAAAAAACTCTATATGTTTCGGACAGATTTACTGTCCATCATCAGGATTCTTAATACTGTATTCATAGCAGTAGTTATTTGTCATACTAGTTATGATGACTGTCTGCTAGCGAGGTCGGAATGGAGTTCCAATTACTGTGCATACAGTATTAAGACTCCTAATGATGGGCAGTAAATCTGTCCGAAACATGTAGAGTTCTTTTCCAAGTAAAGCTGAGAAATAGTGCATCTCTTTGTCTTTTATTATAAGAATATATCACGATGCACGGTCCTATGAATGTAAACAAAAATACACGTACGGTAACTTGTTTTTAATATCGGAGTACGGATGCACCAATCTGGAGCTCTGTGTAGCCCGGAAGAACGAATTTGTTACTATGGGGCCTAATATTTGTGGGCCTTCAGTATGGAAATTTCTTCATTCGCCTTTTTTCTGCCTAGAATTTTGAGGTGGTTCCTAGATTTTTGGAAAATTTATGTACGCCTGCTTCAGATTATTGGATTTAGAATTATAGGACTACCTTCACATTTCAGGACCTTAAATTAGATAAGTCAGTGTCGTTCTAGCTGTGTAAATTCTTACGTTTTTCTTGTTTGAGTGACTGTACAAAACGCACACATAGGAAGAAGAGTCGTACAGTGGCATAAAATTTCGTGAAAACCAGACGGAATTTCGTACTGTAAGACACCAGAAACAGACAAACGCACTCACGCACACGCACGCCCACCCGCACTCAGCATGATGATCTTGTGTAAGGAAACAAACTTTGCTAAAAAAAAAAAAGAAATATTTTAAAGCAACAAAAGTAGCAATTATACCACTTATATTCAGTAAGTGCCATCGGTCCGTAGCGGTAGCCGACTTGTATCTCTGGTCCAAGTATCTGTTTTGAATGACTGGCAGATATTCTGTTAATTGCTGGTAGCCCTGAATTCAGTCGGGAGCAATTATCTGTAGTCAACTCACGTTGCACATAATTAATCACACTAGATATTACGAAAATTTATCGACTGAGTATGAAAAAATTATCCTTGTAAGCCAGTACATTGCCTAATTAGAACCTGTACCTTGCATACATTCAAACGATATGTGACTGCTTTGAACTGCTAAATGAAACGATTTTGGCTTTGTGTCTGGCTTTTCTGTTTCATTTTGAGGTAACCGTAAAGGTGTCCTGTGCTTAAAACTTTATATTCCAGTGGTTACAGTATGACCAGCACAGTTGAATATTAGAAAGCACGCTAGAGATTGATAAAGTTTAGAAATGCTACACAATACCTGCCGCAGTCAAAGTATAGCTCTTTCGCTGTAAGTGTTGTTAGGCAAAGGACTGGAAGACTATTTCTACCCTGCTGGATTAACCTATTGGTGTTCAAGAAGAAAATCTTTAGAATTCCGTCAAACAAAACGGAGTTATTTTTATTTAGAAAAATGACAACATATTTCGGGCTACGAGACCTTCTTGAGGCCGTCATGAAAACAAAATCTAAAAATAAAGCGAATTGTAATGCATATTAAAGTTGTCATACGGGATCCCATATGGCTTTCAAAGTCTGTATAAAACAATATAAAGACTTTGGGTTGATAACACCCTGGCCTCTAATTATTGCTAAATTTGTGTAAAGAATTACAAGATTATTAAAATGTTGAGATGAAATTTTTGTGTGTTTAAACTTGTTATTATTTGCGGACTTAATTTTGAGCCACAAGTGTTGGCCACGAGATGTAAAGCACGTTGAAGGTCTTATAATATGCACTCCGGATTTACAGACGGCAGTAGATACGTCGATACAATAGTCGGTGTAATAGAATTGTTGGTCTACGTAATAAACTTGATTTGTCCACTGTGAAGTGCCACCTGAATCCTGATGTACGATTATAATTCTGCTCTATTTTAGCCACATGTCTTATACAGTCGTAACAAATAACACAACTGCAACACTGTACAAGGCGAAACGACACAAAATATATAGGAGACGCAAAATTGGTGGCGGCTTGTATGAAGACTTTTCAGGTGACTAAGATAATTTTTTATAAGTAGCATCAACTGAGATGCAGCATGATCTGCTTTACAAAGCCTGGACTGAGAGACGTCTTGTGTTTAATGCATAAGCCTATATGTACCATTGTAAAGAGTGTTCCATTTCCTTAGTCCGCTCAAAATGTACACATTTAAATAATTGTGGTAGGGTCCAGTTGAAATGTGATGGCACATGCGCAGAAACCAGATTACGTCTTTCGGCCAAACGGACGAGTCCATTTAAATCGGCGGGGGCGTCAGTTCATTAGACTACTGACAGCCGATATGTGCGCATCAGCGGTAGTAATGCTGGACACACCATGTTCCGAGGTAGTGTGAAGGGTACTGGCTACCCACTCCATTCGCCAGTTCCCCCTTCACTTTCCCTCCCGTGCGTCACCGTGTGTCATTACATTTCAGCTGGAGTCTACTTGCAAAGTAATGGGCACTGGACAGAGACACGTCCGTACTGTCGCCAGAGAGCCCGCCCCAAGGCGGTTATGACATCCATAGTCATTCTCTGTACGTAGTAAGATGTGGTCTTGAGCCCCCTAGTAGTGGGGGGGGGGGGAGGTCCTTGACGCCAAGACGTGTGACAGATTTTCTGGCAGTTGCAAAGTGATTTCGACTTGGTCTTCAGAGTGTAAGTTATTGTAAGCATCCAGTACGAAATGACGTATGTAAGAGTTTATGTACAGTTTTATCTTTTGCTTAATCTTCAGCGTTAGACGAAAGTCAGTGGTTACGATCCGGCCGCCCCCCGCAGACGATAATCCCCGCGATCATTGAATAGGATACTTGGAGGGATCCAGGGCACGCCTGGACGTGAAGGTGAAGAAAGAAATCTTTGCTTCATCGGGAATCCTTCCACGATTCTCCGCATGTCTAGCCCGTAGCCCAGTCACGGTGCTGAGTGACGCTGACTCAAGACGGTGGCGTGTAGCTTTCTAGGCGCGTTCGCAAAATTGCAAAAGCGACTATTATCGTCATGTCTGTCCGTCTGTCTGTCCGCATGGAACAACTCGCCTCCCACTGGACGGATTTTCATGGAATTTAATATTTGAGCATTAAAAAAAATTGTCGGAAAATTCTAGTTTCACTAAAATCTCACAAGAATAACGGATGACTTTCTTGAATATGTCGGTATAAAACGGCTTCGGTGGTCTAGGGGTAGCGTGCTGGCCTTTAGTACCCAAGTTTGTGGGGTTTTTAGGGCGAAAAAATCCTCAGCACGCCTTCCTTCGGAGTGGAAGTAAAGCCTAAATTTACGTGGAAGTCGGAATTTAGGCAAAAATTACTACCGGACATCTTTCTCGCCCACAGTTCCACCTTTCGCTGCTAGGATCTCTCGCGTCATTGCGGACGGAGGCACCTGGCGGCTAAAGTGGGAACGTCTAAAGGCGGGGGAAAGCA
>Ga0123355_10009686_pt1 | contig 14681 bp, 9 predicted proteins | sample TergutEmb28metaG_3_FD_89872 | JGI IMG/M metagenome (GOLD analysis project Ga0123355, IMG submission 89872) | Embiratermes neotenicus P1 segment gut microbial communities from Petit-Saut dam, French Guiana - Emb289 P1 | ecosystem: Host-associated > Arthropoda: Insects > Digestive system > Gut ...
CTCCACTAGATATTTAGTTATGGCCTGTGTCACAGGTCTGCCCACTGAACCATACAAAACTCCACTAGATATTTAGTTATGGCCTGTGTCACAGGTCTGCCCACTGAACCATACAAAACTCCAGACATAAATAATTTTAATAGTCTCCATTCAATAACAGTTGATATTATCTTGCCTGTTAACAGCAGGGTTGACTTATACAACAGAATCTTTCTTAGTTTCCTGTACACAGGACCGCGGAAATAGATTCACCAGAGGACTAGAGATATGAAACTCTACTTTTGATCATGTGACTCCCTGAAAAGAGAGACAGAAAGAGAGAGAGAGATAATACGGCTTGTTGGTATTGTGAGGTAATAAGGTTGCAATTCCGCATTACACTAATTCAGACCAGGACATGCATAGTATGTATTGACTACATACGTATACAAGGTGTATAGTTATGTCTTCGTGAGAAGGTGTTGTGGTATGTTTATATATGTATTTATGCATCTTAAGTATGTATGTATGTGTGTAGGTAAGAATACTATTGTGTGTATATAAGTAGTGCGCATGGTTATGTCGAATTGTGCTTGCATCTTGTGTGTTTGTGTGTGTGGACGTATCATGTAGAAATGCCCGTGCCTTTACATGTTTCAGGAATGGAATGGAAAGATCATTTTTGAATGGAATTTAGCAGATTTTGTTGATTGAGCTAGCGGTAACGGCGATTGAAACACAGGAAAGCGGCAACAGTATACAGATTCATCCTGCTCACAGTTCCGTAGATAAAGACATTACTCGTACAGAGGTGCATTATTGGAAAGACATGATTGAAAGACAAACGTCATGGAGCAATACAGTGAAGTCTTCTCGTCAATCACAAGTAAGCGATGCTGCGAGGCTGGAACCAAGTAAAAGTATAAGTAAATTTACCCAAAGATCCAAATTGCGAGTAGAGGTATAGCTCTACTCCTTCTTTAACATCGACTCCAGGTGGGAGTGGGTGGTGAAAGCTCGCCCTGGCAGCCTTACTCCCTGAAAGACCCTGTACCTACTGTATGGAAGGCTGAGTGGGCCCCAGGACCGTTCTGGACGGGTGCGGAAAATCTCGCTTCCACTGGGAGTCGATCACCTTATCATTTATCGCAAAAACAGTCACTATACTGACTATGCTATCCCGTCCCACTATACATAAATAAGAATATATATATATATATATATATATATATATATACGTATAGGCCTATACGTACACACACAAACATGTGTATGTCTTTAAATATGTTTATATTAAAAAATGCTAGATTGGATCACATTTATTCCACAGAAGGTTAGCTGTCATACAATTGATACTTCAGGGTTCACTAAAGTGACATTATATTTCATATAATATTTTTAAAATCCTTCATATATTAACCTGAAAAGGATTCATTTAGAACCAAAATTTTATAAATAGTTTTAACAAAAGATATTCATTTTTATGTCGAATGCATTACGTTGTTTATTAGTTTCTAATTGTTACCAGTCTTTCCTTTTGCCAATAGAAATCATTTGTCTACTTGTTATCTACGATCTTTACATTGGATTATCTGAAAAAGTAAATACGGCATGTAATGTAATGTGTTGAAAGTAATGCCTATTCTTGCAGGTTGTTAACTTAGCCTTAATGACAATTGTGAATGTCTTAGCATGGCATATAATTACGTCGGAAAGAAACGTGCTGTGGCAGTACCGTGGGTTATCAGAAGTTCTACATCTTTTTTCTCTTTCTTTCCTTTTAGATTTTTTACATGTTTTATTTTCATGGTGTAAGTCTTACATAGACCGAAACCCCTTCAACATCTTTAGTATCTATAATTCGAAGTTATCTTTTTCCACTTATAAGTGTTGTTTGGAAGCCAGTAATATCTTGTTAGAATTTTGTAGTTAATGAAATCCTTTGTTTCCTGATGCATTTCAAGTATGTTAAGATAGGGTGTAGTTAGTACCCCTGGAATGCTTTCTTGCTTTGTGAAGAGGATGACAGAAATTCTGAATGAGGTCAGCCCCAAGGTGGGTCTTCAGATTAGGAGACATGCCCACGCCTGGTAATGGCGCTGCTACTTACTGTGGTCTGTGCCGCTTGTCTGCAGCCATTGTTTTTCAAAGCAGTAACTTGGTACATTTTCCGAACGCACTGTACTTCTCTTGGAGCAGGAGGGTGAAAGACGAATATAAAGGAGAGAAAGAAATTGAGATTTCATCCTCTCACTATCATCAATATTTTGTTTAGTCACGTTATTGTGTGGACGGCTGACTACCAGCGGGAAATGCTTCATGGGAGGTCATTTACAAAATGTATGCTTTGCCTTTTGTTAATCTATCAAAGAATGGATACTGGGAATGCGCGACTTGAGGAACGGTGCGGATTGACGAATCAATTCTGAGGAAAGAAAGGACCTGAATCTAAGAGAGTGGCAGAGGAACGGAGTTGCTTGTCTTATTGTCTGCGTTACGGGGCAGTGTTCACAAACAGAGTGAGAGAATAGCCAAGAAAATTAGATTTTTACGGAGAAAAAGGATGTATCATTTTATCTATTCAGCCCAACTGTGTGCAAACCGTATGGTTGGTAATGAATCACGATGTAGACAATTGTTACATTGCCTTATAAGCAGAAGCAGAGACCCTAAGTGATACTTGGAATGGCATAAATATAGAGATCATAATTTCAAATGCCGATGGAAATAAAAAGCTTATAATCTTTAATGTGCTGAAAGGTACAAGTGGTTGGTTCAAGTAAAAAAAAACGCGTTCTTCAACTAATTCTTTCATTTTCATGTGTGAAGTTTGAAATTTGATTGAATTTCTTGAATTTTATTATAAACTTAAAATCCTCCGACTAAGTATCTGGATCGAAAGTAAATTTGTCTTTGTGCGCGCAATGAAGGCATAATGGAGTACAGCTCCACTTGTTCTAAACTTTGACCCTTGGTATAAGTGAGTGATTACATCTCGGTCTCTTTAGCCCGGGGGTAAAGGCCGGTAGGCATGGAATAGCTGGTTGGGTGTGCTTTACACTTGTCTGGACGTTCTGTATAGAAGAGGTAGCTCTCTCTGCTTTGATGAATATTGTGCCATAAGTTTGAGTTGTGTTTAGACTGACCGTTTTTTGAGTTCTATTGACAGAAAGTCCCTTTTCTTAGTTTGGAATTGAAACAAGTTTCCTTCGTCATCCAGCCCGTAGCTTAGTCATTTTACCGGCTGCAGTATTCTGGCTCTTAAGTGTGGGGACAGAGATCTGAAATTGTTAATGTTGACATTTTAGCGCCACCGCCGCCGCCACAACCACCACCACCACCAACGTCATCATCACCACTACTGTCGTCGTCATCATTGTCACCATCTTCATCATAGTCATCGTCGTCGTCATCATTATACTCGTCCGTCATCTAGGGAGTATTGCAATATTTTAGCATGTTCCGACCTCATGGACTTGGCAGTATTCCGAGTTTTCTTGTTCCATTTTGTAAGTAATTTTTAACTGTTTTAAAAGTCTCCTGTCGTTCTGTCAATGTTTTGAAAGCAACTGAGTCTATATTTGGAAACAGAAATGTGGGTTCTCTTAGTGGTTCAGCATGTCTTTTGTGGTTAATCCCAATGCAGATTTTTCTGACCGTCTCTTTAATTTTATTGCAACGTTTGTAGTTCTGCTCCTATTTTTCTCATTCTTTCTCCAGATTTCATTCCATATAAATGTTCTGGTAACACTGTAATAACTTCTAGGGTTTTTCTGGGGGGGGGGATTGAACTTTTAAATTGTTTTCCTCGAAGCCTACTTGCTACAAGAATTTTGAAATGTTAACTCCCAAAGGCTTTTTACCCTTCACTTGATAAGAAACTGCCAAGTGCTTCAATGTACTGATTATAAGATACAGATTCATTCTCTATACTTTCTTACTATTTAAAACGCTACTTTTAGCAGACAGGTTTTGTCCCATTTCTCGCTCAAAATAGTAAGGAAGACACCTCTTTAGTTGGCTCCGTAAACAAAGCTATTATAAACTCCTCCTGTCGGACCCAAGACAGTGGTGTTTCACCCACTCTTTTACCTGCTAGCAGAAACCGATCCTTTCCCACAAACTGAAGTTTTTACAAATTTTCTAATGTTATTTTAAACACTTTTGATACAAAATTAGTAGTTACAAATGTGATAAACAATCCTCAGAAAAACATATAATTGTGTCTCTGTGTGAATGATGTAATGTTTATTCTCACTAATGCAAACAGCAATAAAAGGCGTTTTATCCATTTTTGCCATATCTCTTCCAAAGGCAGGAAAGAGCACTGCTGTGTCGTCATTAGGAGGGTATTGAAAAGAAGCGAGGAATACGTTGAAAACATCGTCACCTGAACGCCAGTTCAATTGATATACATGTAATCCTATTGTATAAACAATAGGATCCATTTATATGCAAGCTGAGAGCTCTACACAACGAACTGAAATTACATGTCAAATCAGCTGCGTTAACACATTTAATATGATTGGAAAATTTTTGGAAAGAGCTTTTCTGGTCGGCCTTGCTTATGCTACGTTGGCAAGGCTTTGAGGACAAAACGTTCCTTCGAAACATCAAAATCACTCACCAAACAAGGCGCCGTCACGTACCAGAAGAGCGGAATCGTCGTTTGCTAAGCTGTGAAACCTCAAGACTCGCCATATTCTCCTTATTCTGCCCCTGGAATAACTAAGTGTTTACAATAAAAGGTCGCCCACTAACCTGCGCTGTTTATAAGATGAAAAGTCAAGTCCGTTCTCAGTTTTTCAACGTTATCCAATTACACTAGCCGAACGATGGAACGAATGTGGTCTTTATTTAGTCTTCTCGAGAATTAGCCTAAACACTGCTAAGACAAAGTATTAGATTCCTGGGCAGGACGCAGGAAATAATTTCCACTGTACATTTCCAGCAACAGCATGATATTCTTTTCGCGCAACAGTCCCCAGTGGGCCAGGGCCTCCTCATTCGCGAGGTCTCTAGATCACAAACAATAACCTACCACAATCGGTAGGACTCCTCTGGACGAGTGATCAGCTCATCGCAGAGACCTCTAACAACACACAACACTCACAAGGAGTGAGTGTTTTGTCCCCGGTGGGAATCGAACCTAAAATCTCAGAAGGCAAGCGGCCGCAGACTTATGCGTTGGACAGCGCGAACACTGGGACCGGCAGAATATGTGATTAGTGTTTATGTTTTGTGGCAGAGAGGTTGTGCAGGTAATAACTTCTGTGTTACGTGGAAATGCGTATTCAATTCCAGTGTATCTTTACCTTCTAGGGAACAGTATTACGGGATCAATAATTACAAAGTTTGGTAGGTCTGAGAAGTGGTCTAGATGTCGTGCTAGTATGGGGAATCGAACACGTGTCGTCGCTAGTCACTTTGTTGGCCCTCTCCCTACTCATAGTTTTCGCGCTGTGCTTCAAGAAAGAAAGAAACACTCCAAATATTTTCACGTCTGTTTTTAAAATAATTTGCTTTGCCGTCATTTCTGCAGCATTATTGTCAGCTATGTACAGCACATCTAGGTCTCCGTACTTACTGCTCCTTCGGATATTGCCAGCTACCTGTAGAAGTGAAATGGCTTGGCACAGGTCCTTTTGTTACGGCTCTTTCAGATTTATTTATTTTGTTACCTCGGATAACGTGAGTTTAGGGCATTAGTGAAATAACAATTGGCTGGGAAAATGAAGCAGGTTAAAGATGCGATATCCGATACCTGTGGGTCAAAGGTTGCTGGATATTTTACAGGGTGTGCATAAAGTCTTACCCTGATTACAAACATTTATTACAAGAAAAATACTGTAAGTGGAATACAAACTTTTTTTAAATGTAACTCAAGAAGTTTTTTTTACAACACATCAGTACACTTCAACATGTGCTCCTTTTGTTGCACGGAGAAAGTCTAATCGATAATCAGTTTCTCTCCAAGTGTTCTCCAACATGTCTTCAGTTATTGTAGCAAAAGCGTCTGTTATTCTTGCCTTCAAATTTGTAATATCTGGAACTGGTGTCTAAAATAATTTGTCCTTAACATGCCCTCATAAAAATACTACGTAAGTCAAGGTGGTGATATTTGGCGATAATGGTGGCCAGGGTGTCGGAACATCTCTCCCAATCCACCTGTTTGGAAATGTTGCATCCAAAACCCAGATTTTATAAATGTTACAATAAACATATGACATAAAATTTTAGAAACTAATTTAAGTAATGTTAAAAAAAAATATGTTTGTATTCCACGTAGTTGTCTTGTAATAAATGCTTGTAATCAGGGAAAGACTTTATTCTCATCCTGTACTTTTCCAGATATTAGAACGTTACACTTGATGTGTGTGGGCCGGGATAGCACAAAAGGTATAGCGACTTGCTACGGGCTGGACGGTCCGAGGATCAAATCCCGGTGAGGGCTGGATTTTCCGCACCCGTCCAGACCGGCCTTGGGGCTTAACCAGCCTCTTATACAATGGGTACCGAGTTTTTCCCGGGGATAAAGCGGCGGGGTCGTGGCGTTGACCACTCACCCCCAACTAGTGCCAAGGTTAAAGAAAGAGTAGAACTATATCTCCACTCCCACTATGAGCCTTCGTGGCCTGTTCTAGGGTGAACTTTACCTTTACTTTACTTTAACTTTACTTTACACTTTATGTGTATCTTAGTGCACATAAAAATTTTCTGGGCAAACGTAACCCCTTACATCGTCACATGATATCATGTCCACCTTTCGTGACATAATTTCTGTTCCATTTTCATCATTACTCACGTAACATGATTTATGCATAATCTAAAAAAAAAGCAAAAATACACACATAATTCAATCTTTTAATCGCCATATTCCAAAATTGCCACCAGTTGATGGAACAGCAAAATGTATAAGCTGGTTTGTCACATCCCATTTAATATAGATTTTCATATCATTCAGTGCCGGATATCACAACTTTTACCGTAATGTTTTAAAGCTGCACCTGTCGTCTTTGGTCCAAACAAATCTCGTATCTTGAGGTTCAATCCGGACCGCCGCGGAAACAAGAAAGCAACTAATGGGCTGGGCTCTGACACGGTACAAGAGTCCTGCTCGAGAATCTTGCCGTCGCCCAGACCGTCAAATTTTCCAGCCCCCTGTTCCTCTATTCACCTTGTGTCCAACCAGGCCTGATGCGTCCCAACATTATTTTACCCTCATGTACACTTTTGTATTCATAGACTCATTGTGTGAAGACAGTGACAACAAACAACTTACTTCTACGAACAAGAAAAAAGCTATTATTGCCGCTGTGTACACCCACTATGAGGGGATTTAAGTAACACTTCAGTTTAACGTTTAAGATGTTTTCTAAAACTGAACAGGGACAAAATTGTTGATTTGTATCTGCGATATGGAGCGAATACAAGGTCCGGTGCTGTTCATACTGACACCTCGGTGTTTTTCGCAGTAGAGATGTCTACTTTCAAGGAATTATTGTGTCTAAAGTCTTACGTAGGTGGTCCATTACTAGCAGCAAATACGTTGTTATGTTTTATGATCCCGGGAGACTGATAGTCTTACAGAGAATGCCTGGTGGTCTCTAACGAGAAATCACAGATGTAGGTTATTTGACAACTACAGGTACTATGTAGCCTCGGGGAGGATGGAAAAATATAGAAAGAAACTTGTTTAGCCTATTTGTCAATAATAGAAAGAAAAATCTTGTCGATTATTTGTAACCCATTCGGAATTCGAACCAAGTAAACCAAATCCATTTTGTGAGTTTCGCCAATAACCGACCTCCCATATGTAATAAAAATAGTTTCATGCCGACAAGGCGTTATGTTTCTATCAGTGTGTTAAATATAATATAAATTTTTATGTGTTTTTAAAAATAATGGGCCAATATATTTGCTCTTAACAAAGATATTTGAGTTGTCACGACTGTTGCCTGTATATATATTTTTCTAAATGTTCTGCATTATCTATATCTCTGATTATGCTAGCTTTTTTAGCATTGGTAATGTGATACTTTGAGGAGAAGTAGATTGAAATAAATGACAATTAACGAACTAACAAGGATTAGGGCTGCCTGACTTGGCTCTAACACATTTCAAGGAGTTAAAGAGTGAATTTTTAAAAACAATTTTGACCACTCCTCCTCCTCAGAACTGAACCCTGAACAGCTGATGACTTTCCGAATTCTTACATTATTTCACGTTATGTACGCAATTCGGCTGCTGTTGCAAACAACTGCCTGATATAAACATTTTTTGGTATAATAAAATATAACTGCACAGTTTACTAAAATTTATGAAAATAGTTTAGTATGCAAACCATAATATGCCAGCGAATTAAATTTTATATATTCCTGCTTTCATTTATATTCATTCATTCCATTGGCGTGTGCAGAATGCGACGATTCCTTGCCGTTCTCAGGAGCTTCTTCCATTCCTCTCTGTTATGTACTTTTCCCTGCCACCCTTCTCCAATAACTGTTCTTCCATGTTCTCTTACCTCGTCTTGCCATCTATTTCTTGGTCCACCTCTCAATCTTGTTGTTCACAAATTGGTATATAATACCCTTTCGGTAATTCTATTTCCTCCATTCTCTGTACATGCCCAAACTAATGTAATCTATTTAAACTTGTTGTCTCTATTATAGTAGGTTTTTTAACATTGGCATAAATTTCTTTATTAGTTAATATCCTCCAATTTTATTTTTCATCGTTCATTCTATACTTGTCAAAAATGTTTTCTCATGACCAGGGAAGGATGTATCTACACCATGTCAGGCAATCTTAAACAACTGTGCAACAGTGGCTAATGAGTTCGTATAACCCATGTGTTCAGACGAGACAAAGTAGGCTTCGAAAATGGCCAGGATGTTCTTCATTCTACTTTGGAACTCTCTTCAGTTACAGTGCTTTCTGTGCGAGAGAACTTAACGTCTGAAATATCTGGCAAACTTATTAATCATCACTTTTTCCCTGTTTGTCAGGTGTCCTAGCGCAAACCAATTAGGTACACAGGAAATCAACAAATGTGTACAAGTATAAAGTGTGAAGTTGTGCGAAGAAGAGACAAAGGGAGTTGACGTCTGTCTAGGAATATCCTATGGCACTCGTCTGGCAGAAAGAGCAAATTCGCTGTTGACAACACAGTTTCTTATCTATTTAGTGATATGAATACTGACGCAAGTAGCAAGTAGGAAGCTGGTGAAGATAAAACGCTGGGAGCGATATAGCACGGACAGACACAACAGTTTGTGAGCAGCAAATCCATCCATTATCTTCAGAAAGGTTTTAATAAAGTGTAGAAAACGATGGTCATTATGATGCTGACTACTTTGTATGCTTAATTAAGTAAAAGTTGTATACTCCACACATTTTGTGTATTATACTATTAAAACACAACAAATTTCCACATATAAAGATTAAATCTAATTTGATGGAAGTTTTGGAGTTTCGAACGAGCCTTAACGAATACGAACAAAATTTAGCGTGCCAATTGCAGGCTCGACTCAACACGCCACATGCGACGTTTGAGGGTCTCATAATGAAAATCAAGCCCTGTGGGTGATGTTCATTATTGCACTGCATTAACCTTGAAGATGGAGGCAATGAGCTCCTCTGTAATGTTCGTAACTGTCCACAATTCGACATGGCTTCATATTCTAGAAGATTTTAGTTTTCGGTTCCACTGTAGATGCAACTAACGATTTCCATATGAAGAAAAATGGACCGGCTTTGAAGAAACCTCTTACGAATAGCAAATATGCGGAATGAGGCAGGAAACTGCAGAATTTTATGTATCTGCTAACTTAATAACATCAATAATAATCCGTAATGTTATTTCTCAGAAAGTCTCACGATAACAGACCAGCAGCCAAGCTGTAATGGCAAAATATTTTTCCTGATTTTGCTCAGTTTACCTCTGCATATTTTAAAGACGTATCTTAAGACAGGAAAAGAAGTTTCTTAATTTTTCTTTCTAATCCTTTAGATAAAATTTTATTCTAATTTACTTCTATTTCCCTATAACAAATACACATGAAAATCGTCGTTAAATAAATTGCAAAACAAAACGTTTTAAACAGAAGCAGACTGAATCACTTTTGTTCTGTCTGATAATCGCCTTCTAAACTGTCACGTAAGAAGGTAGAATTTTCCCAGCGTCAAAATAAGTGCCAAGTCATAAATACTTATGACATGTGAAAGGGAGGAGTAGCTCCATGGATTCTTTAGCATGTCACTAGAAGGAAGCAAGTGGTAAACTTCATGACCCCGCAGATTTTGACGCGGGAAATTGATCTTAGTACCCATAAGCTGAGAGGCTGGACAGCCCCTAGAGTCTGTGTGGACGGTTTGGTGCAGAGAAATATTTCCTGTTGCGTAATAGATTTCGTAACCAGGGGGACAGTAACTTTAGTTCCAGACGTTTCGGTGAGAAAAAAAAACACCGTTCTTTTCAACCTCTGAGTGTATGTGTCTCTAATGACAGTGTTATGCCCTAATTGCACAAGCGGTTTGCGAAGACAGAAATGTCACCCCACTCCCCCTACCAACCGCTTACAAAAATGGAAACCTGCGTTGTTTCTATTAACGAGTAATTTGCCTTGAAGGAAATGTGGGTTTGAAGTAGAGCATTAGTACGAGGAAGAGAAAAGAACTTCCATTGTCCAAACACAACACTAGCTTACTGCTCCTGTGTTCTGGTAATGAAGTCATCTGTTCGTGTTAAAGGGCGCCATGTTCGTGCAAGCTGGTAACTGCCACAACAACTAAAGAAACAAGAGTTGGTAGCTTTTTTGTGGTAGGTAAATCTTTTCATAATTATGCCCACAGCAGTAGAGACTACATACGGAGTTACTTTTGTTTATGAATCATGGAAAGCTAAACTATATTACTCAAATTAACTTCGTCTTTAATCAAATGAGAAACAAGAGAAGGGTTACTATGTTGGATTAATCTGCCTTATGACAGGGGCACGTTGAGCCCTTGGGAAGACGGTAATGAAATTTCAGGTTCTTAAGTAGCTGAGAAATCATTAGCTTCTCCAGGACGGATCTCGTCCATAGAGTTAGTTAATTACTTATTACTCATTTAGGAACAAAGTGAATGATGTTTTGAGTAAGAAAACTGTCGTGGCCTCTTTAAGGTACCATTTGTGTTTGACTGGACAGACAGAAGAAGTGAAAACAATGCGTCGAAATTGACACGTAGATCTAAAGAACGCGAAATAATAATGCTAACCCTGTTGTATGCTTTCTTCTGGGTAATTCCCCGGCCTCTGAATTTTAAACGCCAACGTTTCGGAACACTCTGTTCCAACTTCGTAGACGGGTAGGCTTGGAGAATCGTCTTCATACATACCCGCCTATGAAGATGGAACAGAGTGTTCCGAAACGTCGGCATATAAAATCTAGACGCCGGGGAATTACCCAGAAGAAAGCATAGAACATTCAGAACAAGGCGGAAGTTTGAAATCAAGGATGCCAACCCTAACACCTCAAAGTCGGCTACCAGCAACTTTGTCACGCGTCTAGGTCTGTCCCTCCGTACTTCCCCAACTTTCCATGTACCGACGTCCCAGTGGTCAACCGTATTCTTGAATCTTAGAATCTGATCCTTCACCTACATTGGCATTACATAGAGATTAATTAGAATGCATACAAGAGCACTAAACTTTCAAAACAGATATGTCAGACAAATTTATAAAACTTTTTTACACGAACATTTTAAGTGAATTTAGAATAAGCTCTTATAAAAATTATACAGACGCGACCTCAAAACTGAGACTGTGACGCTCTTCTGGAACTTTGATGACTTTCCCTCAGACTGCAAGATTTTACGTCTCAGCAGAAAGTATCCTTCTCCGACGGAGAAAATTACGCAATAATATATACAAGCCGACACTTCACAAGTACTATGCGTGTATTCGAATCGGAAACAGACAAACGACACATGAAAAATCAGAAGGGAAGGTGATAAATGTACAAAACATTTTGGCCGGTAGCTAGCGGGAAAGAGAAAAAAATTATTTATATATAATATATGATAAGAATGGCGGAAGATATTAAGTTTGGTTTTGTGAATACGATGATAAAATATCCCTTTCCATAAAACGTGGATATTTTTAATTTGTTTCCTAACTCCCAGCGTTTCAAGGAATAACGTGATGTGAATTAATTTTCCTTAATTTTTGTGAAACTGTATTTTCGAATGTACTTCGTGTTTTAAACTCATTTATAGCTGATGCTATTGAATGCGCTTGATTTGTTGCTGCACAATGTTTCGGTATGCTGAAACTGAAGTATCTGATGGGGCTGTCGTTATTAACAAATATTTATCCGCTGAAATGAACTTCAAAATAAACTCCGTTTAAGTACGTCACCGTTCTTTAAAATTTAAATATATTTGTTTCTTCTCTGCTGCGTTTCAGAGTGACGTAATTTCATAAATGATTTCCCATGCCACAAATTAAAACCATCTTCAACAATTTTAATCTGGCCCCTGTGCCTCCTATTAAAGAAATTTAATGTGTAACTGACAATGTGTAAATTCAGAAAATAATACCTCGTGTATTTCTAGTTTATATTCTGAGTTTCATTATTCTACAAAAGATTCAGTACACGGGATTCATGGTGTTAGCTACTTACTATGAAATATTTATTGGTACCGTATAGTCGGTGTAAAATAATCTTGCAATAAAATTTATTTTTACCTAAAAGTAATCGAAGAACTCTGTAGGACCAGTATTTTTCTTAAATATCGTAGGGCTAAAATTTATTGAAGAACGTGAAAAAAAGAGTTTTCATGAAAGACAATTTATGTAGAATGCCGTTACTACATAGCCAAGTTACGAGAACACGAAAATGTATCGTGAAACTAACAAGCGATATTAAATATGGATATGCATTAATATCTATCACACTGACAACCCATGAGTGCTTTTTACTGTAGCCGAGGCGGAGAAAATTCATATTACTTCATGAAAATAGACGTTATAGATGGGTCTATAATACACCGATAGACATTTGTAAAGTTAAGTCTTGGCTTACAGGTGGTCTGCAGTTTGAGTCCAGTATCAGCCTGACCTGACGTCATGGGAAATTGCTGTTGTTGATTCTCTCGCTGTATGTCTGTCCATGTTGCACCGGTGGCGTCGTGACCCGTGCTGGGGCGGAGTTCCACACCGCACCGCAGGGGGCCCATCACTAATTAATGGGAGGTAGATGGACGTGGGCGGTGGATCCGCAGCCAGTTTGCTTCTTTTCACTCACGCAGTTAGTACAGATTAGAAAGGTTAGCTAGGAAGAGGAGGTTGGAAGTTTTTGCCTTCTAGGTTATGATGACGTGTAGAATGGTGCATAGGTACAGATGTTAGTAACGAGGGCATTAACTGTATCTTCATGGTCGTCCAAGAATATGACTAGGACCTCATCGATTATCGTGAAAATAGTGGCCGTAAACTCCTCCGAATCACTGGTAAATGTAAGTGATTCTGCGTTTCGTCATATCTCATGACATGGAAAACTACATCAACACGGCTGTGAGAACTGCAAAGCTCCCAAAAATGAGATTGTTAAATTTTTCTACTAGTGCTTACATTCATTCCTCAAAACAATTTCTGCCGCTTGTAGCCTTAGAAGGATCTGTTGTTTAATGACACATGGTACTAACGTTGCAATTGCTGTGCTACAAATAGGAAGGTCGCTGGTTCGATTCCAGATGGTGTCATTGGAATTTTTTATTGACATAATCCTTCCGATCACACTATGGCCCTGGGGTCGACTCAGCCTCTAACAGAAATGAGTACCAGGAGCATTTCCTGGGGTAAAGGCGGCCGGTGAGTAAGGCTGACAACCTTACCACCATTCTATGCCGTTGTCATGAAATCTGGGAACCTTAACATCCTGGAACCCTCTGAGCCACTCCATGCCTGTAACGGGACTGCTTTACCTTTACCCTTACCTTGTTACTAACGTAGCAATATATTTAGCGACTATAACATAATAAAACATGGGCCCTGGAATTCAAATGGTTGAGGTTATTTATTCACAGAGCGCCATTAAATTAAGCGTTTGGCTTGAGGCTGAGAGCTAGAAATATTTGTTCAGTTTCAACACAGAAAATTTCGGAAGAATTTAAAATTTCACAGAAATTATGTTGAACTACCTGTCATTAGAAAGCGTAAAATTTTTTCAAGACAAGTAGGCTTAGGGTGTAACCTGTTTGTTGTTCGTGTTCTTGTAATAAGTTTTTATTTTTTTTCAGAGGTTAAGTTTTTGCTAATGGATCTGAAAGTGATTACGAATGGTGAAGGTAAAGAAAATGGTCAGAGAGATTATACTGTATATCAAATTATAGTTAAATTCTTTCAGTTTCAGTCGTTCCTAACCTACTCGATTATTGGGAACTTGCTGCAAAATTTTGCACACACCCACAAACACACACCCACACCCACACACACACACACACATACCCACACAGACACACCCACACACAACCACACACACACCCACGCACACACACAAACCCACACACAAACCCACACACCCACTCAAACCCACACACACACACCCACACACCCACACACACACAAACACAAAACCACACACCCACTCATCCACACACACCCACACACCCACACACACACCCACACACACCCACACACACACACACACACACAC
>Ga0123355_10009687_pt1 | contig 14680 bp, 8 predicted proteins | sample TergutEmb28metaG_3_FD_89872 | JGI IMG/M metagenome (GOLD analysis project Ga0123355, IMG submission 89872) | Embiratermes neotenicus P1 segment gut microbial communities from Petit-Saut dam, French Guiana - Emb289 P1 | ecosystem: Host-associated > Arthropoda: Insects > Digestive system > Gut ...
AAATTGTTTTTTTATTTTTTTTTATTTTTTAAAACTTTTGAGAAAATTAAGGGAAAAAAAAACACAAAAAAAAAAAAAAAAAAAGACTGCTGTTTGGGAAATACGCAATTATGACATTTGCAATATCCGAGTCAAAAAAAAAAACACCCAGTTCGGCAGCTACCTTTTGGAATACCCCGGGAAACCTTGGCACGGAAATTATGAGCAACCTGAACTCCGTGATAAACATGCTTAAAGAACGTCTGGCTCTGAATTTCATGCCCATGAAATTAAAAGAATTATTAGCACAGAAATACTAAGAGAAACTTTTATTGAATAAACCTGTGCCTACTTATGTCCCCTTATTTAACCTCCTTCTTCCCTGATATGACCTATTTTTGCGGTATTGTCATGGTTAGGTGGCAACCCAATTAAAACAAGTCACAGAACTGGATTAAAGACACCGAAAGAAATTCACTGCCGTACTGCTCGGAAAACAGCGCTGAAATATCAACTATGCCTTTCACCCTAACAGGAAAACACAAGATGATGGTGACAGCTGGGGTTCTCACGCCAGTACGAAGACTACCGTGTCCTGCCGTGTGACATCGTGTAGTCTGGTACCGATGTCTCACAGCACACGTATCGCAAAGACGTAGGCAGCATGTCCCGTGAAACGTTGACACCTATGTACAGTACCAAACTGCACTACATCACATCGGAACTTATATGTGATACAGCGGCGGGGAATGTGGCACGTACGTGCGGTATAAAAAACGCGTACATAATTTTAAACAGAAATAATGAAGGCAATGTTCTACGTAGGAAGATAATATTCAAATGGATATGTGATGCAAGATCCGTCCATTATTCATATATATATATATACATACATACACACACACACAATAATCGTACCACCACATGCACATAAATGTATTGAATTAGGTGACACAAACAAATTAGCCGATATACACAATTGTGTATATAAACTAATTTTAATAGACTTGTGCTCATTTGTTGGTACCATTAATGTGTATATATATATATATATAATGTATATATCTTGTAATCCAATGGATCTTCAAGTAATAGGGTGTGACTGGACTGGATCCCTCTGGTTTAAAAATCCAGTGGCAGGCTGTTGTGGGCACGGTTATGAGCGTCCGGTTCCATACAAGGCGAGGAATTTCTTGACCAGCTCAATCAGACATTTGTTCATTGTGTTACCTTCTTAACAATGCAACGCCAGATACATTTCCCATGAAATCCTTAACATTGCGGTAACTCATGATACGGATGGGGCAAGGTTATAAGGTTCCACAGCAGAGCAGCATTGTGTGATTACTCTGCCAGGCTACATGTACCCCTGCTGTGACATACTACGTAACGTTCTCGCAGCGATGTTAGCGATGCTTCCGGTTTTCTGGGATGTTACGCCGTGTCGACTGGTACAGTCATCGACGATTCGTAGAAGCGCCCTGCCATGTAGGCACTGCACTCTTCCGAAACTGCGTAGTTGTTTGCATCTGTCCATCTCAGTGCAACATAATCCTACCTTAAACACGCCGCCAGTTAACATGACCCAAGAACTGCTCCATTCCATCTCCCTACACCCTCTTAACCCTGTTCCACCATCTCCGTCTTCGTTATCGACATGAACGTTTCACAAGAGGTTTCCTCATAAAAATTCTCTAGACATTCTTGTCTCTCCAACCAAGGTAAATGCCCAGATATCACTATACCGACAATACTGAGTGACCTGCTCTACCAACGACAGGTGAGTCGGGGCAATTCACCGGTGTTCGAAAACCGACAAGAACACAAATCTGTATACGTGAGATCTGAGGTTCCCTCGGAGGTCAGTATGAAGATTGTTGTCTTCCGATATCCGACGCCGTGGGTGTGGTAGAAACTTACCGAAGTTTTAGAAGTACCTGAATCTGAAGGACACAAATTCCTCCATTTCCATCCCCGAGGCGCCCAATATTTGGCCAGCATGAGTATCATAGAAAAAACTGCTTACCTAATTAGCCGGCACACAACGGTTAGAGAAAATTTCATTGTGTTAAATACCGTATTCTGCCTGGCTTCATGAAGATACAAGTTGCCGTCACCAAGCCCCTAACTGTGCACTTCTGTACGAATGAGTTGTGACTGAACTGTTTCTTGGGCTGGTATCATTTCTAAAATCCACGTGTTTGGACATTCGGAAATAAAATCTGGACCTACTATGTTCAAGACCTGTTTGGTTGCCCCAGCCAAGCAAGGCCTGCAAACTCGTATACCATGTTATGATATGGGCTTGCGCCTGTGATTCATATCTAACGTTAAGTGCTGCCATCTCATGAATGACGCCTCTCCGGATGACGCAGCATGCAACAACTTAACAAACCAGCCACGAAGGCTACCAGGGGTGCACAAAACATAGCACGAAAACAGTTTGAGCAAGTCCGCCGTGATGTTCAGGATGTCATTAATAATACAGCTGTTCTGCGTACAAAACGCAAAAACCCGCCAAGAAATAAAAATGTTGATTATGGACAAATACAATTACTGGGCTTCACAGCAGTGGCGTAGCTAGGTTTTTAGGCGCCTGTGACCAATAATCACAATGACCGCGCCTAACAGAAATTATGAACTTCAAACAAATCACAACTAGTAACTTAATGTCTTTATGCTCCACTTACTATTTTCAAATTTGTTGAAAGCCGAAAAGCAAATTTTTCGTGATTTCAGGCTTCCGCCGCGAAGTAGATGAGATCTACAATCTTCTGGGATATTACACAGCGTATAGTGGTAATTCTTTATCGACGTTTCGGAACAACCTATCGGTACAATCTTCAAAGGTCCCGGAATCAAGATGATTTGACCTCGGGAGATAGGACAAATCGGTTATTCCGAAACGTCGGCAAGGAATTACTACTATACACTGCGTAATATCCCAAAAGAGCGCAGATCTAATCAAATGTTTAATTGAAAATATTCATTTTCCGTCCAATTTTTTGCCCCTTCGACATTGCGGCCCGGGGGCTGCGCACCCCCCCCCCTCCTCTACGCCCCTGCTTCAAGGAACCCGTTCTCACTAACTTTGTTTACTATAGGTACGGGAAGAGGAAATCGAAAAAGCTTACACAATTATGATGATGGTGATGACGAAAGGAACAATGCACATGGTGACGTAAATCTAAGTTGGAGGACAGTATCACAGCCCATGTTGCATAGTGTGTGAGGCAGTGGACTGGATTAACATGGCTCACATTAATGTAGCTCTCAAACTGACGCTACTTAAGACACGCCTGTACCCTGTCTTTCAAACGGAATCTCGCACGCTGGAGGCGAGACGGTAACGATATGCCCATGACGGGCCGGTACAATACAATTACGACGCAGCATTCTGTGTCGTCTGTCGCGCAGTCCTAAATAAATCACACATGTATGACCTCTGTCACAGAAGGCAATAGTATCAGAGGATTTACTGTGCTCTGTTAGGTTATGTAACCAGTGAGGACGATGTGGGGTTGAAATCACGGCAGAAGTGATTTTCTCTTCTCCGAAAGGTCTACACCGGCTCTGGGGCCTACCGAGCCTCATATTAATGAGTAACAGGGGAGCTATTCCCGGTAGTAAAGTGGCCGGGGCGTTACGCTGACCACTCACCTCCATCTAGTGTGCCTAGGTTAAGAACGAGTGGACCGTCATGGCGTGTGTAGGGAAAACTTCACTTTATTCAACCGAGCGGCTGGAGTCTGTCTCTGAATTCGAGTAACTCCGAATATCGGCTGGGTTACAGGCTACATTGAGAGACCTTTCGCAGGTTTTCGTTAGGCTTTCCACTCACTAGGCTACCGGAATATCAGGGTTCCATTTCCGACAGTACAAAAGAGACTTTTCTGTACCACAGAGAGTCCAAAAAGGCTCGGAGCTCCGTCCAGACCCCCGCCTCCTATTCAATGGGGAGAAAAGTGGCAGCAAGGTGAAGTAGACCACTCACTTCCGCCTAGCGTCAAGGTGAATAACTCATACAACCACACCACCACTACCCCGTCTGTCTTCATACTGTGGTGCTTAATTAACAGCGGGCACAATTTTTATATGTATTTTCTACGGACGGGCCATAAGTACATTTTCCATATTTTACACTCTCATCTGCATAATCATCTGATTTCAATGGGCACTATAATCACCATAAATGGGAAAATGTCGTTACAAAACCTATACGTACATGTACAGAAGAGACATACAACATTACGGCGTTGTTTTCACTTGAAGTCTTCGTATTACACCTATCACTTGCTTTTCGCTGGGGGTTAGATTCCAAAATCCCCGGGAAAAGAGAAAATCCGCAAATAATTGACTGCCCTCCAAAACAGAGTTTCACTATTATCTTAGTAGTAACATTTTGTAGGTATGTGCTTACCCCCCCCCCCCCACCCCCAAACTCCTTGAATACATACGACTGGAAGAGCTATTCGAGCTGTCAAACAGTTTTGAAGCTCCTACCCATTGAAGGCTTCGAGTGACGTATTTTCATTCTCGGGGCGACCCCGTGAAAAGCGACGGATGAGAGTATTTTGCGTTAGTTTGATCAGATACACTTGCAACATGCACATACAATATGAGACGTGTAAGTGCAAGTTAGAGTGCATGCTCAGAGCCTGAATTTCAATCGCAGTCGTTTACTAAGCATCATCACATGTACCTATGATACGTTAGCACAACGTTACAGGTTAGCCCGTCTCTACTACCTCGAACGTACACATTCGCAAGAATTCGTAAGTACTTACCAATTTGCATCCACTTGCATTCATTTTACACGCTAGTAAGAGGCCTTGCAACAACGGTAGAGTGGAAAGCGTTAAAAATTGTTAATGTGTTATACATCACCGTATTTACACAAGCCTGTTACTGGTCCTTACTGTAAGCCACATGAATCCGGTCCACAGCCTCACTTCTCACTTATTTAATACCTGCTTTAATATTATCTTCCAATGTAAATGTACCTCTCCCACGCTGATCTCACATATTAGATCCCTTCCAGAAGCTATCAGTAATATCAAATACGCAAACGTGCCATTTAAAATCAGGGATACCTCACAACACTGTGCCTACGAGTGTTCGTCAACACTGTATATAAAATTTCAGTTCGTACCTCACAGAGAACATAATTTGTTAACACTGTTAAGACGAATCTGTTAATGCTGTTTGGGGAGACAATGGTTGTTTATTGTGCGAGACATAAGAAACATACCAACAGTGCGGGCAGACTGCTGCGATTCCTTCATGTTACAGCAGGGGGAACTGTACACAGTCACTTCTGGGCTGTTAGTGCTTAATAAAATGGCTGGCTGCGAGCTGAATGACCGGGCTGTGAATCCGTAAAGGGTGAATGACTTGCCACTTCCCACTAGTTACAGTCCACGTTATGTTCATATTAAGTATTTATGCGAAATTGCATCCAGTTCTTGACAATACACACGACAGCTGATCCACAGGGTGAAAGTTGCTCCTGCCTCAGACGTGCGCGATCACCACCCTACTGGCGTGTTGGCCACCACATTATGCCATGCTATTCACTTCCTTAATTGGTTCAGACAGACAGTACCTCACACCATAGCGACATCACAAGGATACGTCATTTTAAAAGAGAAAGTACTCTGACGGGTCGAGGAACACCAGTCGGGGTTCTATCCATATGTTTATGCAGACGATTATACAATTTCTCCAATGGAAGGCAGGAATTTTGATTGGAATGCAAAACACATACAGGTGACCGACCGCGCATAACGCAATGGATTCAGTTCCCGGCAAAACCATTTGGACAGCTGGGAAAACTGCTTAGTGTTCCCAGCTCTCCAGGGGTATTGCAATATGTAAAACTGCTTAGTTTTCCAAGGTTTCCAGGGGTACCGCAATATGCCAAACTGCTGAGTTTTCACACCTCTCCAGGGGTACTGCTATATGTCTTCTAACAAGTGAGTGGACGGCCCCCAACATTAACACAACACAACGAAACCAAATCATGACAGAAAGAATGCCACTTTTTACATAAAGATAAAGCGGTAAGATAAGCTATGAGAATTCTTGTCATTCACTACTTTACCGCTTGCGCTGCGGGTCCGTCCTCGCAATCAGATCGGCGACTAGGCGACGGAGCGAATGAAAGCCGTCTCCCCGACAATTAGGCAGCCGTCAGCTGATGAAGGCGCCTCTGGGACGTCAGCTCAAGGTAGCAGTACGTTAGGGGAACGTCTACACTTTCGGAAACGATGGTTTACGGGGACGATGCGTGAAGGATACTAGATAACAACACGACAGGCTATGTGGGTATACAATAACATTTTGGCGCGTTCGCGTAATGTTTATACCTCCTCGGCTATCCTAATAGCCTGACACCGTATCACTCGAATACAGCACCCTTATGGCGGGTTGTCGCCGGAAACAACAAAATGTCCTTATGTCTTTACGTAAAGTTTTCGATACGTTTGTCCCATTTGAACCAAATTTGGAATTTATAAATTCCAAATTCGTTTAAATGTTCACGAAAGTCCCCAATACCAAGTGTCATAGAAATTTACCCAGTGGGAGCTGCGCTGATATATGCGGACAGACGGACGGACGGGACGAGGGTAATACACGCATTTCGCGACTATGCGCACTAACCTAAAATCGAAAAATCTTACATGGCGTATTAACGAAACCACGATGGACGGTGGCGCTGTAAGCGGTAGTCATGTTTACAGCAAATGGCGCACCATTTGAACACTGCTAAACCCTTACGGCAGGCACTCCAGTCCTTTTTATACGGGCCTCTCACTAATTTCATTCCAATTACACAATTTGCAGCTGCTCCGTGGCCACTAATTCCCCCATACGTGAGCAGAACTGACAATGCAATAAAGCTTTGAATTCAACAATTACATATTTTGAAAGAGCCGGGATATCGCAGTTGGTATAGCAAACAGGCTACGCCCTGGACTAGCCGGGGTTCGATTCTCGACAGGAACTACAGATTTTTCTCATCTCCAAAACGTCCAGACCGGTTCTGGAACCCATCCAGTCTTTTATTCCACGAGTGAGGGGGGTTCCTTCCCGGGAGTAAAGCGGGCGGCGCCTCAAGTTGACCATTCACCTTCATCTAGCGCCGAGAATGAGCGTAGTTATACCTCTACTCCCAACGTATGCCTTCAAGCCATGGACGGTGAGGGACAACTTTACCGTTTAATGTATTTTGAAATTGTTATTAAATTTATATTTATACGCATATTTACTCGTGTGTTCAATTTTAACGACAATATTTAAAATAACTCGCCTTAAATTGCAAAATTAATCGGTTTGCCCGAGTACGATTTGAACTTGAAACCCGTGTCTCATTGGGTTCTATATTTGTTTTAAACTAATATATAGACGGTAGAATTGTGCATTTGATGACGTTACCAAAGTTTAAATTTATCCCTCAGTTTAAAAATTTCATTTTTGAATAAGACTATCATTAACTGCAGTCTTCAAATTGATAAGACAGAATGAAAAACGCAACTTACATGATTATAATAAACAACGGCCGACAGTGTAGTGTCGTCACTGTGACGTCAATGACGCCACGCGATTGGGTGACCTTGAGTTAGACAGCTCATGCCTGTACGGACACTGTCTTACATGGCACAGGAGGTCCCCGCTAAGTTGGCGACTGCAAGGCTAGGGCGTCCAAACTTGAGGGAAATCCGCAACGCATAAGCAGTGGCAGAACCTCCATTACTTGCACAGTCTAGGTTAGCTCATATACTAACCATATAAAACACACAAAATTCATCATGGGAACTCGGAACTTCATAAAGCCCCCCTATCTTGATTGAACAAGATGGTTCCAACTTGAAGGTTTCTGCATAAAATACATTAAAAGACCAACAAATGCACTTTGGTTTTATGGATTAATTTTATAGCACAGTGGTCGCCAACATGTTTCGGCCACTCATGTGGTCATCTTGAGGTTGGTGAGAACAAGAATAAAAATACAATTGAAATGTGCCTAATCACTCCATAATATAAAAGCACATAGTTTTGGTTAGCATTAACAGTTGAATAATAAAATAAAACAGCGATGAGTGTAAAACATCAGAAATTAAGAAACTGTTGTTTGGCGTATGTGGAGAGATGTGCACAGAAGTACACGAGGTGAATTATTATCCAGATCACTGAGCAATAATAGAGTCTGCGTAGTTGGAGTTCACTATACATACTACTAATACACGGAATATGGAACACATCAACTGTAAGGTTTGTGATTTGTATACTAGAGGTGCCGGTTCGTATCTCGGCCGAGACAGCGACTCTCCGGCCATGGGTTTCGTTTTTCTCAGTCCCTCCAAAGAAATGCTCCGATGAACCTCCAATCAGGCTATGACTGCTTCCTTCCACCAAATGTTCACTTGATTATTCACCAATAATCCACTATTCGGCGCCACCTGTGAGCATGAACTGCTAACAGTGTTACTAAATATGTATAAATAAACCGCCCTAAGAAGCCCTGACATAAGTGACTTACAATATGTACCACATGCTTTATTACATTAAGTCTGTGCATTCTGCCCACACAGTGTACTCACCCCTGCGTTCTGTACGACGCAGGGGTGAGTACACTGTGTGGGCAGAACGCACAGACTTCATGTAATGTAGCAAGTGGTACATATTGCATCAGTGCAAGTTAGAGAAATGATCGCTGTATACAAAGATGAAACTTCATTTCTGCACAGGAAGATATGACTTTCTTTAATCAATCTCACATAATATGTGCGGGACATGTAGCATGAACACGAACTATGGGCAATGAATATGCACAATTCTGATGGGAATATCCCAAGGGAAGACGCGACTTGAGAGGACCAGTGCCGACGAAGGAGGAAGGGGAAGGGGCAGCTGATACGAACTACTGGGCCTGACAGTGCAGAAGGGGGCCCGGGGAGCTGCGTATGTTGCATATATTTTTGTCTATCTCGGTAGTATCAGATGAAATTATGTAGCTATTGACGCGTTGACGGCGCTTGCGCCAGGGGCCATCTTGCGTACGAAGTTCTCTGCTTTGTTTCCTTACTTTTTACGTTATCGGTCCATCCTTGTTGGGAGGGGGGAGGGGAGGGGCGGAAAATTGTTTTCACCGGTACTCGAACCCACTCTCGGCGGTCTCGGACAGGATAACACATTGGTGCAAGGGCAACATTAAACAGAAACTTGGACAAACTTTGTGAATATGTGAAATGTATCAGCTGGATCGGGTTACAGTCCAATCGCTGGCCGGCTACTCTGAACACAATGACGAACTCCGTACTTCATAAATAATACACAACACCACATTATACATTTGTTTGTTCAGGTATTTAGAATCCAGGTCGTACCTAAGAGAGAAAGCAGTTCGTAATTATTGTCCCAACAATTGGTAACACAAATTGCTTGCGTAGAATGCAGAGAACTTAAATGTTACAGCAGGTTGCAGTGATGCGCAATGCCGCCAAAGTCACCGGCAGAATAAATATTTTACGGTGGCGTTTAAAACTTAATACATTCTCAGCAATTAAATTACTTATGGCATTTGATTTTGTACTCTGTTCACTGTTTAATGGAGACTACCTTACTTAGGGTCATGCGTAGTCTGAACTGAACGCTGAACCACGTGTAGGTGGCACCCACACATCTGTAAAATCTGTGGATTCATGATTATGCATATGCAGGTTACTACTGGGTTTTGAAAGGATAAATAACTAACTCAGGAAGGCCCTGATGGTCGTGTGGGTCACAGCCTCAATACTGTAAAGGTAAACTTGTCGTTATGCAAGTAACGACGGCACAAGGAGGAATGGTGGTAGAGTTCCACTCATTCCTTAGCCACGTTTGACCACTTACTTGGGGGTAAGTGATCTGCTTTACGACCAGGACGTGTGAACTCTAGCGACTCTGTTTATGGTACATGTTGCCTCGAAGATTGGTGGCCGCAGAGCCGGTTTGGACAGTGTGTAGAAGAGAACCCTCGGTGGCCAGCCCAGTAGCCCTGTCGCTGTACCAACTGAGCTACGCCGGCTCACGGCTGTTGGCACATTGAACGTTCCAAATCATAACCAGGTTAAGCTTTTATGTACACCTGCTCTTACATACTTCTTAACAGTTTCATATATTTAACACCAGACACAACGAATAGATCGCCATCATTCGATAACTAGAATGTATTGGTGCCAAAGGTAACGGTCGTCTCGAATGGGGCGCCGAGTATTTTGGCAGATTAGTATCGACGTTGCAGAGAAACCTACTGTCTCCATTTTCAGTGTGCCCTACCGATACGACGTCGTGTAGTTTGGTAGCTGGGTACAAATGTTCTCGAGAAATTCACCATCTCTACCTCTATTGAAGACTGAGGCACCAGATAACCCTGAACTCTTGTTACATACCTAAGAATATACATGGCTTCATATCATATTCTTGGTCGGGGTTCGGGTTACGTGAAGATCCAACCGCATCACAGCACCTGTGAAAATTCGTCAGCGATTACCTTCATAGGGCGTAATGAGAGAAGCAGCACGACCTGGTTTGTTCAGAGTTCAGTAGGTCTATTAGTTATAGTTTATACAGTGTAGTCTGTTACAGATGTCATGATATTTGAATTCCACAGAAACGATAATTTCAGGGGATTTATAATTCATATAATTGCAAAGTTTTTAAAAAATGAATGTTGGAAGTTTATGATTTCTCTTCATCGTCACGTATTATTGAATTTCGTATATTTTCTTACAGTTGTATTAAATTACAGACACTCCCCGAGTTATGAAATTTCACTTTGGAACCTTTAAAAAAAAAAAAAATGAAAAACACCTCTAATATTCGCTTGCGTGAATGAAACCGCAAAGGTGACGGAAGAACACTGCTGGGCAATAACACAAGCGGCCGGCCGGTCGGTCATGTTGCGACCGATCAGGTTCGAGGGTACGCTGGAGTCTGAATTTCAACTGGACCCCCTTGTGTGTGTGTGTATATATATATATATGTGTGTGTGTGTGTGTGTGTGTGTGTGTATAGCTGACCACCCACCCACACACACACACACACACACACACACACACACACACACACACACACACACACACACAAACACTCAGTTCCGACTTGTGACGGACCTTCCCGAACGTACCTGTTGCGCATTTCGGCGACTGTCTATATTAAATGAAAACAGTAACATGCCTTTCTTCTTCCACCATTTGACCGACCACGGCTTTTAAATTTTTAAACTTGCTTCATTCTCAGCCTATTTAATGACGGGTTTTCAACCACATGTGTAATGTGCTGCTGAATGGAATATATATAATATAATATAATATAATATACAAGGTGGTTCAAATATGACCGGGACTGATGTCGCCAGATTTACACACAAACAGTCCCGGTCATATTTGAACCACCTTGTAATATAATATAATATAAATATAAAATAATATAGGGAAATATAGAATGGCAAGGATCTGGAAGGAAATATTCATGGCTCTTACTACTCTTCTACTCCAGCACATACCTAGAGAGACAGCAGAAAATTACTACACTTTCTCAGTCAATTTATCCGACCAGCTAGAAGCCGGGATTTTTTCTAAAGCAGTAGGACTTGCCAGTTTTTCAGTTGTGTTTTGTTTTAGGGTTCCGCTAAGTTTAATAAAAGTTTTGGAAAACACTGATATATCGCTGTATGTGCGTTAGAGTTCTATGTGCCTCTACGTCACTCTCCGGTTTACGTTGCGGGCACTTGCATCTTTGCGACCATGGGCGGAACAGCGGACAGGTAGAAGCACCATCAGTAGCAGGCAGTTAAGAGATCCCTTGCACTTCCCTCTTTACGTTACGTAAGCCTGCCTTGCGACAACAAACACCATGCAGCTGCAAACAGAACGCGAAACAGACGTATCATCCGTAGGGGCGTAGTCCCCCTACACTGTTGGAGCCGCCGATAGCGCTGACGACGACCTTCGTCGACATCACACCACATCGCTCTCCTCTCCTAATTCTTTTCCCCTCTGCAATCCCGTCGCGCCCACCAGCTGCCGCTACTTGTCATGACATTACCTCCATGATCTAAATTAATTGCTCTTCAATTGTTCGTTCCTTGTGACTATCACAGTCCGCTAAATGGGTCACAGTCCCTTGAAATTTCGAATGGAAAATGAAACTTCGTCAAAATGCGGAATTTCGGAGACGTAATAACTGATATCAGTAGTGACTACTCTATTGGCTGGAATGAGAAATCGGAGTTCGATTCTCGGAAGCTCTTTTCCAAAGCGTCCGGACCGGTTCTGGGGCCTTCGAGTCTCCTATTTAATGGGTAGCGGGGAAGGGAGCACTTTCGAAGGTCAAGCGGCTAAGGATGAACATGACCACTCGTAAGGGTAAAACCTTTCACCTTAGAACAACAGTTCACGAAGATCCAGAAGGGGAGTAAAGGTACAGCTCTAATCTTACTTCAAACTCGGCGCTAGATGCAGGTGGGTGGTCAACGCCATCCCCCAGCCAGTTTACACCAGGGAGAGACCCGGTACCCATTGTAAAGGAGGCTGGGTGGGTCCCAGGGCCGGCCTTGACGGGCTGCAGGATATCTCGCCCCCCGGACCATCCGACCCGTAGGGACTCTCTATACCGACTACGCTATCCCGGCCCACTAGCCTCCAAGTGACAAGGTTAAAATTGAGTGCAGTTTTCACACCCCCTCCCCATATTCTTGCACAGCGTGTATTGGGACAGCTTACTTTCACTTAACCCTGACTCACCTCTATTTAGTGCCACGGCTAAGAATGAGTGGCGCTATATAGCTACTCCCCCTGTATGCCTTCATGGAATGAACAGGGTCATCATCTATCACATTACCCTATGTGTCCAGACCGAATCTGGATCCCAACCAGCCACCAATTCAACGGACCGGAGACTCACTAAAGTTAAAGCTGACCACTCACCGCCATCTACTGTCGAATTTAGCAACATGTGGAGCTATAACTCAACTCCGCTATGTGCCTTCATGGTGCGGCTTTTAATCAAGCGCAGGGAAAACTTTACCTTACCGTAAACCTTAAAATAATACTGGAACATTCTGGAGGGGGATCGGCGATTGAAATCAGTGGCGAAGATTGAAGTGCTCCTGTGGGTTCCAGTTTGTCATACTTTACCTGACCATTACAGTCCTTAAAGTACAGTATATAAAGGGTTGGTCGGTTATTGCTCATAGGCTATCAACCTTTTAAAGCCCACTGGTTACGTGATGCACCAACAGTTTAACATTCAACAACTGTACGCTCTGCCCACACTATATTTATGTGTTTTTTATTTATCGGAGAACAAACGGTGACTTGTGCCACTTACAGCATAAATTGATTGGTTTTTACAACCTAGATGAAAGCGCGGTACGAACTAGGTATTTAAATAAAACAGCCTGCGCGTCATCTGTAAGGGTTAATCAGTATTTTCAGACGCAGAACAACTTTTTCCCCCTCGTAATAAACGAGCAGAAAATCTCCCTCACTGGAAATGCTTCATGTACAGAAACGAAAAGGATCGCTATGTTACGACAAACTTTTAAGACGCATTAGGCGCCCCAAAATGAACTAAAAACATGAAGAACATGAAGAACTAAAATACTTAAAATAATTGTGGTATTTATCAGTCGACTAACTTACTTACTTACATACTCCATGGTGCAGAGTTCTTCTTGAGAAGCTTGTCAAGAAATTCCCCGGATTTCACGGAACCCGAAGGTTCATTACCGCACTCACAAGCGTCTGCCACCTGTCCCTATCCTGGGCCAGCCCAATCCAGTCCATATACCCACATCCCACTTCCTGGAGATCTATCCTAATATTATACACCCATCTACGCCTAGGTCTCCCCAGTGGTCTCCTTCCCTCCGGTTTCCCCACCAAGACTCGATACACCCCCTCTCCTCACCCATACGCGCCAAATGCACAGCCCATCTCATTCTTCTCGATCTTATCACCCGCACAATATTGGGTGAGGAGTACAAATCATTTTGCTCCTCGTTATGCAGTCTCCTCCATTCCCCCGTTACCTCGTCCCTCCTAGGTCCAAATATTCTTATCAACATCATGTTCTCAAACACCCTCAGCTTCCTTTCATCCCGCAATGTCAACGACCAAGTTTCACACCCATACAAAACAACAGGAAAATTATAGTTCTGTATATCTTGATCTTTAAATTTCTGAATAGCAACCTGGAAGACAAAAGATTCTACACAGAAAGATAGCAAGCACTTCATGACTCCAATCTGCTCTTATTATCTTCCGCAATAGAATTTTGATTTGTTAAAGTTGTTCCCAAATATCTGAACTCTTCCACCCTCTCGAAGGAAATATTATCAATCCTCACAATGCGAATTCGTCCTGCATTCTGATCTCGAGACATGACCATGTACTTAGTTTTATCAGCAGTTACTTCCAGTCCAATCTCCCTAGTAGCAGCAACTAATGCTTCTGCATTTTCATTTAGAGTATGTATGCTTCCTCCCAGTATATTAACATCATCGGCATAAACCAGAAGCTGATGTGTACCATTTAGTTTCAAGCCATCCTGGTTTACATGAACCTGAACCCTTCTAATGGCGTACTCTAAAGCAAAGTTAAAAAGCATTGGTGATAGAGCGTCTCCTTGTTTCAAACCATTCCTAATAGGGAAC
>Ga0123355_10009688_pt1 | contig 14679 bp, 15 predicted proteins | sample TergutEmb28metaG_3_FD_89872 | JGI IMG/M metagenome (GOLD analysis project Ga0123355, IMG submission 89872) | Embiratermes neotenicus P1 segment gut microbial communities from Petit-Saut dam, French Guiana - Emb289 P1 | ecosystem: Host-associated > Arthropoda: Insects > Digestive system > Gut ...
ACGCCCGCGTTGACGCGCTGTTCAACATCGTCAAGCTGACGACGGCGTTCAACGACAAGCATTTCGCGGATCAGTTCGAATATTCGCTTCCGCCAAGCTCTGATCGTTGCGTCAACGGCGAAGTGGCGCCGAGATATCCCAGCAGCCACGCGCAATTCGCCGAGCGACACCTCCCCGCTGAACCGGCTCTCCACAAACCACAGCGCCTTTCGAACGCTTTCCATATCGGCTCCCAACGAAGCAGGAGGGCGACGTACCAAAGTCCGTCGCCACCCGCTTGATCGGAATTGCGTTGGAGAGTCAGGCAGGGTGAGTAGGTCAGCGCGATTCTCGAACGTCAATTGATCAGGAACCCAAGAATGGAACGCCTGCGGCGACCAGGAGCCTGCGCCGGTCGCCGACCGCCGCGCCGCCGATGTCTTTGAGGTCGTCGGCCCTCAGTTGCGGCAGTACCGCCGCATCGACCTTGTTGTCCTGGAAATTCGCCTCGTACTGTTCGAGGCCGAGACCGCGAAGCCACCCCACTCACGGTCGCGGTCAACAATCTCCTCGACAGGACGAGGACGAGGTCGACGGTTCCGATCAGAGGTGGGCGACCAGAGGGTACCTGTCTGCGCAAACGCGGCTGAGGCCACAGGCGGTATCTGCTAATTCGCGGCGCGCCTTAGAAAACCGTCATTGCTCCAATCCTCGCTGCCGACGCCGTGATGCCCAAAGAATAGGCCGTCTGGATCGTACCGTTGTTTTATCGCGCGTAGCCGCTCATAGTTCGCACCCCAATAGGAACGCTGCCAATCCTTCTCGAAGAAATTGCTTTCCGAGACGTAGGCCGCGGGTTCCGGCGCCACCTTGCGCAGTTCGCCCATGGCGCTGGCTATGATCGCGGCCCACGCGCGCGCATCGGGAACGTCTGATTCATAGCCCGGGACGCCGGGATAAACGGGCTGGCCGAAGATGCCCATAAGCGCTAGGCCAAAGGCAGTGAGCACGGCAGGGTTGGTCGCGGTGTCGCGCGACGCGGCAACCGCTTCATCCGGCGCGCCCGCCAATCCTTTGTCGAACTGGATCTCGAAAAAAAAGCGCCGGCTGGCCAGGTATAGCGCGTCGGCAAGTCGCTGCTGCTGGTCGCCCTGGAGCAGCGAAGCCGGTAGCCACAACGATTCGAAGCCGCGCCAGAACGCGCCGATCTCGTCGTGGTCGCCGGCAAAGGAAAAATCGCGGGGATTCGCCCCGGACCGCGGGTCGCTGATGATCGAATCGGCGGCGTATTTCTTACGAAAGTCGGCGTCCCACCACCTGCGCGCCGGCATATCGGCGATCGTTGGTTTGCCAGTCACACGGTAATCCTGTGGCGCGGCCGCGATCCAATCGAGAAACGGCTGCCACACCGGCTGCGCCGCCGCCTTGTCGAGACCATACGACAGCATCCCAAACGACAGCGTTTCGAAGGGTAGGAAGGCGATCCGTCCACCCCAATGCGGATTAAACAACCGCTCGGTATAGAAGGAGATGAATTTTCCGATCAGCGCCCGGAGCGCCGGGCCCGACATCGCCTTGACGGTAAAGATCGCCGCGCCAGCTCGGTCCGCCAGCTCATAAGTCTTGAGCGTTAGCCGGGTCACGACGCCAAAGCTGCCGCCGCCCCCGCCTTTCAGCGCCCAGAACAGGTCGGGGTTGGTGCAGGCGTTGGCGATCCGCACCTCACCGTCAGCGGTCACCACCTCGGCTTCAAGCAGCGAGGCCGCGGCGGTACCGTAATTCTTCGAGAAGCTGCCGAACCCGCCGCTTTGGATAAGTCCCGCGACGCCGACTGTCGTGCAGCCGCCACCTTGCACAAAACGCCCGGCGTCGCCGGTCACCGCGTCGTAGACATGCAGCCAGATCGCCCCGGCGCCGACCGAGACCGCCGGTTGCGGAGGCGCGCTGCAACCCTGCGGCACGAACCCATCATGGAGCGCAATATCGTCCATCGCTCGCGTCCAGATAAGTAGCGAATCGGCAGCATTCGACGTGCCGTGAAAGCTGTGGCCGCCGCCTTTGACAACCAAGCGCAAATTGTGCTCGCGGGCGAAATTGACGGCAGTCGAGACATCGGCGGCAGTCTTGGCCGTGACCGCATAGACGCTCGGTGCCGACGTCCAGGCATCCACCCAGCCCGTATGCTGCGTCGCCCAGGGCTGGTCGCGGACGAAGAAGGGGTTGCGCAGATTGCGCAAAAGCTCTTGGCAGGCGGGCGCATCGGGATTGTCGGCGCAGGCCTTGAGCGGCGTTTCAATCTCGATGAGGCGCCCGCCGAGCATCTCTTTCAGCCTGCTCCATTCTACCGGGCTGGGCCAGTCTGGATCGCTGGGACGCACCCGCCGCGTTACCGGGCCGATTTGGCTGCTTGCGAAGGATGGCGCGGGGAGGCCGGGCAAGAGAAAGGGAGTCGTCGCCGCCAACTTCAGGACCTTTCTCCTGTCCATTACAGCCTCATTGTGCGTTGGCATTCGCGGGGGCTCCGCGAGGACGGCTCACGTGACTGGCGCGCGAAAGTGTCAGAATGTGGATTGCTCGCCTCAGTGGCTGGGGATACTGCTGCGCTAAGCAAGTCGCGCTGCGTACATGGGATCGCCAGGGTGGCAGACCGACCACGCCAGCCGACGCGGCGTCCGTATGGCAGTGGGCGGCCATAAAACCGGCCTCGGTCGAACCCAGCGTCGCCACCCAGGGTATGCGCTGCCCGATCGTTTCGAGTGCGAGTTCGTCAAACGCGCCGAGGTCCAAACCGCGCAAGGCAAACTCTACCTGCTCGTCGCCATCGACCGGACCTCGAAGTTCGCCTTCGTCGAAGCTTTGATGACATTGCGGCGGCCTTGAGTGTTGGCGCCTTTGAAGAGCCATTCGGCGGTCGGGACGACCGCTCCATGCAATCGGCGGCGCGGGGGGCGGTGCGAAACGCCAAAGTGCGCAGACGCCAACGCTCACCATCACCGCTCGGACTCCTGCGATATCGTACACTGGGTGCCCCTGCACTCAGAAAGGAACCCTTATGTCAATCGCCGCAATGAACTGGTCTCAGCTCGAGGCCTATCTGAAAACGGATGACCGGGCGATCCTGCCGCTCGGTAGCACCGAGCAACACGCGGGGCTAAGCCTGTCGGTCGACACGATCCTGTCGGAGCGGGTCGCCGCCGAGGCTGCCGCGCCGCTTGGTGTGCCGGTATTTCCGGCCGTGCCTTACGGGATCACCCCATACTTTCTGGCTTTTCCGGGGTCGATCAGCCTGAGGGTTCAGACCTACGTGTCCATTGTGCGCGACATTCTCGATTGCCTACACCGCCAGGGGTTCCGACGCATCCTCTTGGTCAACGGCCATGGCGGCAACCAGCCGGCGGCAAGCCTCGCCATCGAATGGATGGCCGACCATGAGGGCGCGGCGGTGAAATTCCATAACTGGTGGAACGCACCGAAGACGCTCGCCAAAGTCCAGGCGATCGACGGCGTCGCCAGCCATGCGTCCTGGATGGAGAATTTTCCGTGGACGCGCCTCCCAGGTGTCATGCAACCAAGCCAGCGTAAGCCTATGGTGGATTTCGACCGCATGCGGGTGATGGGCCCTGAAGCCGTGCGAAAGCTGCTTGAGGACGGCAATTTCGGCGGCTATTACGAGCGGCCCGACGAGGAAATGCTGGCGATCTGGCGGATTGCGGTCGAGGAGACGCGGGATCTGTTGGATGGTCCTTGGTCATGAGCAATCCCATCTTGATCTGGGGTGCCGGAGCGATCGGCGGATCGCTCGGTGCCGCGTTTGCTCGGGCCGGCGAAGAGGTGGTCTTCGTCGATGCCGCAAGCGACCACGTGGCGGCGATCAACGCGAGAGGACTCGCCATTACGGGCCCCGTCGCGCCTCATCACGTGCGGACCCGCGCGTTTCTGCCGCAAGACGTCGTCGGCGTTTATCGACGCTGTTTCCTAGCTGTAAAGGCGCATGATACCGCCCAGGCTGTAGCAGCACTCGCGCCGCATCTGGCGGCGGACGGCTACGTAGTATCGGCCCAGAACGGTCTCAATGAAACGGTGATCGCGTCGTGTGTCGGTGCGGGACGCACGGTCGGCTGCTTCGTGAACTTCGGAGCCGACTACCTTGAACCCGGCGTGATCCTTTATGGCGGCCGCGGCGCCGTGGTGGTCGGCGAACTTGACGGCGCGTTCACCGACAGGCTGCGCGCCTTGCACCGGTTGCTCCAAATCTTCGATCCCGCCAGCATCGCCACGGACAACATCTGGGGCTATCTATGGGCCAAGCTGATCTATGGCGGACTACTCTTCGCTACGGCTCTCACCAATGACAGCATTGCCGACGTGCTCGCGACCCACAAGTACCGGCCGCTACTGACCGCTCTCGCCCATGAGATCGTGACTATCGCGTGCGCCGAGGGCGTTCGCCTGCAATCCTTTAACGGCTTTGATCCGGCAGCCTTCCTGCCCAAGGCAACCAACGAGGACACACAGCGCTCGTTCGATGAGATGGTGTCCTTCAATCGAAAGTCGGCTAAATCGCACTCCGGCATCTGGCGCGATCTTTCCGTGCGCAAACGCCGAACCGAAGTCGACGCGCTGCTCGGCCTCGTTGTCGAGATCGGCCGTCGCCACGGCATATCGACTCCGATCACGACCGCGGTCCTCGCACGCGTCCACGACATTGAGGATGGACGCCGCACTTTGTCCCGAGAGACACTCGGTGAGCTTGTCTCTCAAGGATTGGCTTGCGCGCGATGAAAGTCGATCTTGCGGGCCGCACGGCGGCTGTCACCGGGGCCGGGCATGGATTCGGGCGCGCCATCGCGGTTGCGCTGGCCAGCGCCGGCGCAGAGGTCATCGCCTGCGACATCCGGACCGAGGGCTTCGCCGAAACCGCGGCGCAAGCGGGCCCGGGTTGCGCCTTTCATCGCCTCGATGTCACAGACGAGGCGGCCATCGCGGCTTTCATGGACCGGGTTGGCGCGGACGGACGTCGCATCGACATACTGGTGAATAACGCCGGCGGCGTCCTTGGGCAGGTGGGATGCCCGTTGGAGGAGATCAGCCGACGCGATTGGCAGGCGATCGTCGACGTCAACCTGACCGGTGCCTTTCTCATGGCGCAGGCTGTCGCCGTCGGCATGAAGCAAGCCTGCTGGGGTCGCATTATCAACATTTCGTCCGTCGCCGGCCTCGGCGTAAGCCTCACCGGCATCCAGGCCTATGCCAGCGCTAAGGCCGGGCAGATTGGCCTCACGCGGCAGCTCGCCCATGAGCTCGGGCCGTTTGGCATTACCGTCAACAGCGTCGCGCCAGGCTTCGTGCGCTCGAACGCGACTACGGAGAGGCAATGGGAAGCCATGGGCGAGGATGGCCAAGCCCTGCTCCTCCAGAGCATCGCCTTGCGTCGCCTTGGTGCGCCTTCCGATATCGCCAACGCGGTCCTGTTCTTCGCGTCGGATTTCGCGGGCTGGGTCACCGGTCAGATACTCAGCGTGGACGGCGGCAAATGATCGACGACGAAATCGAGGCCGGTCTCCAAGCCGGATTCGAAAGCGCTGGTGGGGGGGTCAAGGCGTTCTGCCGAATTCCGAGCGCCAGCTCCGATCCCTCCTGTCGCGATGGGGTCGTCGCCCCGACATGCTGGATCGCGGACAGGCTCGCCCGAGCCGGCTTCGACGACAGTCGATGTCGTGCCGACCGGAGGCCGTCCACTTGTCTTCGCGCAATGCCTCCGAGCCCCAGAGATGCGCCCACCGTTCTCGACCATGGCCACTACGATATGCAGCCGCCGGATCCCTTGGATTTCCAGACGACGCCACCTTGCGATGCGACAGTGCGCGAGAACCGACTTTATGCTCGTGGGGCCTGGTACGACAGGGTCCGCTGTTAGTCCCAGTTCTGGTCGCAGAGACGATGTTGAAGCGAGGGGACGAATTCCGGTCAATCTCGAGGTGCTGATCGAGGGCGAGGAGGAGAGCGGCAGTCCCAATCTCGAGTCGGCGGTTGCGCGGCTGAAAGAGCGGCTCGCCTGCGATATCGTCGTGTCGGCCAACGGCGCCATATGGCGCGTGGATCTGCCCATCACTGTCGCGAGCCGCGGGCGCTCGACGTGGTGCTGCGCGGCACATCCTCGATGCGATTCGGCAGGCCCAGTTCAGCGCCGTCGGTTATTTCAATTCCGTCGGCGCCGCCTCCCCAGACCCGGCGCTTTCCGCCGAGGAACTGCTGGCGGTTTGGCGCGCTACCTCTCAGGCACAATCGTGATCGCGTCATCCGTGTAGAGGGCTTATACGGCCTCGGCATCATAGGCTCGATAAAAGCGCTCGACATTCTCGACCCAAGCAGCGGGATCTTTTAACTGCCAGTGTTCGGCTCCACTTCCGTCGCGAATATCGGTGGCGGTTTCTCGTTCGTTCTTGCAGTCTATGCGCAAACCGGTGGTAGGCGTGCACGCCAGCTCATCTCCTGCTCAAGCACGGGGCCAAGTTGCAGCAGTGTCGTTTCGTCGCCGAAGTGCGACACGAACTGCACACCAATGGGGAGGCCGTCTGCCGACCAGTGCAGCGGCAGGGACAACGCGGGTAGCCCCGATATATTGAACGGGTACATAAAGGCCGCATCCGTCCATTTCCCGTTGTAGCGATCAATATCCTGCTCGGACATGCTGAGATAACCGAGCGGCCGCGGCGGATGCGGCTTCAGGCTGAAGCCAACGCGAAGGCGCGGAGGGCTCACCACGCTGAGGGAGAGCCAGGACGACCCGGTGGGTTTGGGCGCGAAATAGGGATCGCCCGGCGCCGGGCCGGCTAAGGCGTCGAGATACGAGGCAGTATCGCGGATCGTCCGTGAGACGCAGAGATCGTATGCTCCGCCATAAAGAACGTCCGCTACCGGCGCGACCGTCACTCTGCCGCGCGAAGGCTTGAGCCCGACGATACCGCAGCACGAGGGACGCGAACCGAGCCGGCTCCGTCGCTTGCTTCGGCGATTGGAACCGATTCCGACGTAGACTGGCGGGATCGCGCTTCGTTCGGACGAAACCTTGCCTTGCATGCGGGACTTGCTCCCCATCATCTGTTCAGGACAGGCGCGAAGGGCGGACCGATCCCGCTCTCCCACGGCTCCAAGCCCAGGGGCGCACGATCCCGCCCGCCCGATCTGCGGGGGTGGCCACCCCCGCAGATCGACCCGCATATCAATCCGATTCGGGCTCACTCTTCATGCAAGGGGCGATGAGGGGATTGGTCTTGCGGCTTGCGATAGCTGTCGGAATCTCGGCGCCTTGCTCGAGGGCGCTCACGTCGACATCCGCATCGGCGTCGCGCTGCCGCGCACCGGCCCGGTAGCTGCCATCGGCCAGCAGATCACCAACGGCGTTGACGCCGCGGCGAAGGTCCTCAACGAGAATGCGCCGGCCGGCGAGAAGATCGTGCTCGATATCAAGGACGACGCCTGCGATCCGAAACAGGCGGTATCCGTCGCCAACAGATTCGTCACCGAGGGCGTCAAGCTCGTCGTCGGACATGTCTGCTCGGGCGCCTCGATCGTCGCCTCCGACATCTATGCCGAGAACGGCATCTTGATGACGTCTCCGGCCTCGAACAGCGCGAAGTTCACGGATCGCGGCCTCGCCGGCATCTTCCGCGTCTACGGTCGCGATGACGATCAGGGACGTCTCGATGCCGAGATCATCGCGAAGCGCTACCCCGGCGCCAAGATCGCTATCGTCCACGACAAGAGCCCCTTCGCGAAGGGCCTTGCCGACGCCACCAAGGGCAATCTCAACAAGCTCGGCGTCCAGGAGGCCATGTATGAAGCGATCAACCCTGGTGAACGCGACTATTCGGCGCTGATCACTAAGTTGAAGGCGGCCAACATCTCGCTCGTCTATTACGGCGGCCACCCGCAGGAGATGGGCCAGCTCCTGCGTGCGGCCCTGGACCAGGACTTCAAGGCGCAATTCTTCGGCGCCTCGGGCATCGCGACGAGCGAGGTCTGGGCCATTGCAGGCCAGGCGGCGCAAGGCACGCTCTTCACCTTCACGCCCGATCCGCGCAAGCGCCCGGAGGCCGCCTCCGCCGTCGAAGCCTTGCGCGCCCAGAATTTCGAGCCCGAGGGCTTCACGCTTTACGGCTACGCAGCGGTGCAGTTCATCGGCGAAGCGGCGCGCCGCATCCATTCCGGCGATCCGACGAACATCGAAGCCGAGCTCAAATCCGAGCGCTTCGACTCGGTGCTCGGCAAGGTCGGCTTCGACAAGAAGGGCGATATCGATGCGCCCGGCTACGTCCTCTACATCTGGAAGGACGGCAAGTTCGATACCACAAATTGAAGCTGCCTCAGGCATCCTCTGTGATAGGAACTCAAATTCACCACACCATAATGTCCCGCCAGAGCCCGATGCCTCCACAAGCCTTGCGCGTGCCCCGTCTCGCCGCCCGCCGCTTTCGAGCCGGCCAATCGAGCCTCGTCGCTTATCTGGGCTCGCGCCTGCTGCAGCTCGCCATCGTACTCGTGGGGGTGAGCGCGGTGGTGTTCTTTACCATGCATGTGCTGCCAGGCGACGTCGCGCAGCTGCTGCTCGGGGATCGCGGCACGGCCGAGCAATTGACGAAACTGCGTCAGCAGCTCGGTCTCGATCAACCGGTCATCGTGCAATATGTGCGCTTCGTCACCGAGGCCGCGCATGGCAATTTCGGGACCTCGCTGACCAGCAATAATCCGGCCTTTGACGATGTCGCCGCAGCCTTTCCGGTGACCTTGCAGCTCACTCTGGCGGCGCTCGCCCTCGCCACGATCATCGGCGTACCGCTCGGCGTCATCACTTCGCTGCGGCCGGGAGGAAGCTTCGACAATCTGGCGATGACCTTGGCACTCTTCGGCGTATCGATGCCCGTCTTCTGGCTCGGCCTGATGCTCCTCCTGCTCTTCGGCGCCATCCTCGACTGGCTTCCGATCGGAGGGCTTTTCGGGGTCGGCATCGAACCGCCGCGGGTCACCGGAATGAGTATCATCGACGCCACGTTGACAGGCGACGGCACCGTGATCATCGACAGCCTGCGCCATCTCCTGCTGCCGACCGTCACGCTGGCCACGATACCGCTCGCTCTCATCGTCCGCATCACCCGCGCCGAGATGCTGGCGACCGCCACGCAGGATCACGTCCGTACCGCGCGCGCCAAGGGACTTCCGCCGGCCCGGGTGGTGCTGCGGCACATATTGCGCAACGCCCTCATCCCGATCGTGACCGTGATCGGGCTCCAACTCGGCCTCCTCCTCTCGGGGGCGGTGCTCACCGAAACGATCTTTTCGCTGCCCGGCCTCGGCCGGCTGATGGTCGCGTCGATCCTCGCGCGCGATTATCCGGTCGTGCAGGCGGGCGCGCTCTTCACCGCCGCCGTGTTCGTCGTGGTGAATCTCGTGGTCGATCTTTCCTACACTCTGCTCGATCCGAGGATCAGACGCGGATGACGAGCGCGGAGAACATCGCCGGCCTTGACGCAGAGCGCCGCCGTGCCGCACGGGACCGTTGGTACGCGCCCTTGGCGCGGCTGCTGCGGCGTCACACGGCCAAGGTCGGCTTGGCGATCACGCTGATCTTTCTCGTCTTGACAATCGCAGCGCCTCTCATCGCCCCCTACGATCCTTACGATCAGAATTTCTCGGACGCCTTGTCCCCGCCTTCGGTACAGCACCTGTTTGGGGCCGATCAATATGGGCGCGATATGTTCAGCCGTGTGCTTTACGGTTCGCGCTCGGCGCTTCTCGTGATCGTCGTGGCGAACGGGCTTGCGCTCGCAATCGGCTGCACGCTCGGCTTGATCGGCGGCTTCCTGGGCGGAACCGTCGACGCCGTCGTCATGCGTTTTGTCGACGTGCTGCTCGCTTTCCCTTATCTCCTGCTCGCCTTGATCATCGTTGCCGCGCTCGGACCGAGCCTCACGAACTCGGTCATCGCAATCGGCATCGTCTATACGCCGCAATATGCGCGCTTGATCAGGGGGCAGGTGCTCGCGATACGCGCCGCCGACTATGTGCGCGCGGCTCGTGCCATCGGGACCTCGCCGCTGCGGATCATGCTGCGCCACGTCCTGCCGAACAGCTTCACCCCGGTGCTGGTGATGGCGACCGTGCAGGCCGGCTCGGTCGTCGTCGAAACCGCCGGCCTTTCCTTTCTGGGGCTCGGGGCTCAGCCGCCATCGCCCGATTGGGGCGCGCTCCTCGCCGATGGACATAATTACTTTCTCACCGCCTGGTGGATCGCGACCTTTCCGGGCGTCGCCATCTTCTGCGTCGTGCTCGGCTTCAACCTTCTTGGAGATGCGTTGCGCGATCAGTTCGATCCGAGGCGCCGCGTATGACAGGCGAGGCGCTGCTCTCGGTCGAAGGCTTGACGATCACTTTCCCCAATGAAGAGGTGGGAAGGCTGACGGCGGTCGACGATCTTTATTTTGCGATCAAGCGCGGCGAGACCTTGGTGGTCGTCGGGGAATCGGGGTCGGGAAAATCGGTGACGAGCCTCGCCGTGATGGGCCTGATCGCACCGCCAGGCCGCGTCGAGGCGCGCTCCATCCGCCTGCGCACCAAGAAGGGCGAGGAGCGCGACCTTGCGCACTTCAGCGAAGCCGAGATGCGTTCGGTGCGCGGCGCGGAGATCGCGATGATCTTCCAGGAGCCGATGACGAGCCTCAACCCCGTCTACACGATCGGCGAGCAGATCACCGAGGCGATCCGCTTCCACGAGACGTTGGGCCGTCGCGCGGCGCTCGCGCGCGCCGAGGAGATGCTCGAGCTCCTCGGCATTCCGGAGCCGCGCCGTCGACTCGACGCCTATCCGCATCAGCTATCGGGCGGCATGCGTCAGCGCGCGATGATCGGCATGGCCCTCTCCTGCCGCCCTTCGCTCTTGATCGCCGACGAGCCGACGACCGCGCTCGACGTGACCGTGCAGGCGCAGATCCTCGAGCTGATCCGCGGCCTGCAACGCGAATTCGGCATGGCGGTGATCTTCATCACCCATAATCTCGGTGTCGCGGCCGAGATCGCCGACCGCATCATGGTGATGTATGCGGGCCAGGTGGTCGAGACCGGGCCGAGCCGAGCGATCTTTCGCGAGACCCATCTGCCCTACACGATCGGACTGATGCGCTCGGTGCCGCGTCTCGGCCTCGATCGCGACGGCGGTCCCCTGCCGACGATTCCCGGCAACGTTCCCGATCTTCGCGATCTTCCGCAAGGGTGCCGCTTCCATCCGCGCTGCTCCTATTTCGAGCCCGGCCTGTGCGATCGCAAATCGCCTGCGCTCGAGGTCTGCAGCAACGACAGCCATCTGGTGCGCTGCCTGCGCTGGCGCGAGGTGACGCAATGAGCGCGCTCATGGCGGTCGACGGGCTGAGCCAGTATTTCCCCGGAGCACGCGGCGGCACTGTGAGGGCCGTCGAGGATGTCTCCTTCGAGATCGAGGCCGGAGAGGTGCTGGGCCTCGTGGGCGAATCGGGCTCGGGCAAGACGACGATCGGCCAAGCCATGCTGCGCCTGATCGAGCCGACCGCGGGGCGCATCCTGTTCCGCGGCGAGGACATCACCACCCTCTCGGGAAGCGCGTTGAAGCCCTTCCGCCGTCAGGCGCAGCCGGTCTTTCAGGACCCCTTCGGTTCGCTCAATCCACGCATGACCGTCGAGGCGATCATCGCCGAGCCGCTGATCGTGCACGGCATCGGGCGCGGCCGCGAGGAAAGGCGCACCAAGATCATCGCGCTCCTCGATCAGGTGGGCCTGCCGGGCGGCAGCCTGACCCGTTATCCGCATCAATTCTCGGGCGGCCAACGCCAGCGCATCGCCATTGCGCGCGCGCTCGCCGTCGAGCCCGCCTTGATCATCGCCGACGAGCCGGTATCGGCCCTCGACGTCTCGATCCAGGCACAGATCATCAACCTCCTGCGCGAGCTGCAGCAGAGATTGAAGGTCGCGATGCTGTTCATCGCGCATGATCTCGCAGTCGTCGAATATATCTCCGACAGGGTCATCGTCCTCTATCTCGGGCGCATCATGGAGGTCGGTCCGGCGAAGAGCCTGATCGGAGCTCCGAAGCATCCCTATACGGAGGCGCTCATCTCGGCGGTGCCGGAGCCGGAGATCGACCGCGACACGAAGCGCATGGTGCTGCAAGGCGACCTGCCGAGCCCGATCGATCCACCTTCGGGCTGCGTTTTCCGCACCCGCTGTCCCTATGCGATCCCGGCCTGTGGCGAGAGCGTGCCGGAATTGCGCAAGGTCGGCCCGGGCCATGCCAAGGCCTGCATCAGGGACGATGTGCTGTAGGCGCTGATCGGCTCGTCGCGAGGGAAGCGCCGCTTCGAGCGAAGGCGAGCCCGGCGAATTCGCTGGACGCGCGATCTGGATAATGCGCTCTTACTTCTCGAGCGACACTTTCTCCATGTCGAAGAACATCTGCGTCGGGTTCAGCACGTAACCCTTCACCTCTTTACGGATGGCGCGCACCTGCAGCACAGAATTCACGAAGATCCAGGGCGCATCGTCGAGGATGATTTTCTGGACCTGGCTGTAGAGAGCCAGGCGCTTCTCGGCGTCGCTCTCGGCGGCCGCCTGGTCGAGCAGCTTATCGGCTTCCGGATTGCTGTAACGGGCGGTGTTGCCCACAGGAATGCGCTTCGAGTTGAACAGCTCGCCGAGGAAGTTGTCGGGATCGCCATTGTCACCGGTCCAGCCCACCATGAAGATGCCTTGATACTTGCCGGAACGGATGGTGGCGAGGTTCGCGCCCATATCGACCTTGCGCACATCGGCCTCGACGCCGATCTTGGCGAGATAGCCCTGGATCGCGGTGGCAAGATCGGGCCCCGCCGGATTATAGCCGCGCGGCGAGTTGTAGGTGAGGAACTCGGTCTTGATGGGAAGCTTCGCGCCGGCATCGGCGAGCATCTTCTTCGCCAACGTAGGGTCGTAATTATAGCCCTTGAGCGAGTTGTCGAAACCCCATTGGCTCTCGGGCAAGGGCGAAGTCATGGGCACGGCGAGCCCTTGGAACAGCACCTTGTCGATGGCGTTGACATCAATCGCGTGGTTCAAAGCCTGCCGCACGCGCTTGTCGTTGAAGGGCGGCACGTCATAGGGAAGGCCGACGCCGCTGATGGCGAGACCCGGTTGGGTCACAATCTCGATGTTGGGATCACTGCGCATCGCGGGGACGAGCTGCGTCGAGACGTCGCCGAGGATCTGGATATCGCCGCGCTTCAAGGCCAGCAACGCAGCCTGCGGATCGGGATATTCCTTGAAGATCAGATGGTCGACCTTGGGCTTGCCGCCCCAATAATTGGGATTGGCGTCGAGCGAGACCTGATCGCGCTGGCGCCATTCCTTGAAAATAAAGGGCCCCGAGCCCACCGGGTGGTTGCGGAATTCCTTGCCGTATTTGTGGACCGCCGTGGGGCTCACCACCCCGTTCCACACCATGGCGAGGCTCGCGATGAACGCCGCAGAGGGCTGCTTCAGCTTGAACTCGACCTTGTTGTCATCGACGGCGCCATAAGAGCTGACATCCTCATAGGTGAAGTCGATATAGCCTTCGACCGGCCCGGTGTTGAAGATCGAGTCCGGGTTCTGCTTGTTCAACAGGCGGTCGATGCCTTGGACATAGGCCTGGGCGGTGAAGGGGGTGCCGTCCTGGAACGTCACGTTCTTGCGCAGATGGAAGGTATAGGTGAGCCCGTCGGGGGAGACGTCCCATTTCTCGGCGAGTCCTGGCTCGACCTCCGTGGTGCCCGGCTTGTAACGGGTGAGGCCATCGAAGATCGTGGCCATGATGAAGCCCGAGGTATTGTTGAGCACGGCTTCAGGGTCGAGCCCCGTCGGGTCTGCTGCGACGCCTATAACGAGCGTCGTGTCCGCCCGCGCGGACAGCGTAGCCGCGAGCAACGCCGTCACCGCGATGGCGGCCGTAGGCAACCAAGATGCCCTCATCATTCTTCTCCCCTGTCCGGGACAGGCCTTCTCTTGCCGGATGGCCCTGGCCGGCAGCGACCTTAGAGCATGTCCGCCTTCCCCGAAACTCGAATTCGACGATGACGGGAGTGATGCCCGGCGCGCGGATTTTTGACCTTCGAATCCGGAGGGCCGGCGGCGGGCTCATCCATCCCGGCGCTTCGTCAGCGGGAGTGGAAAAGTTCTGGTCAGCGCAGCGTGGATCGGGAAGATCGTCTGTTTCGTAGGTGGGAGGCGGTCATGGAGTGGGTGCTCAAGCTCGAGGCCAGAAATGGTTGGGGCGAGGTGGAGACGATCGAGGTTGGCAGACTTGAGCGCCGGGTTGTGGGGCTTACGGCAGAGGAGCTGGGCCTGACGCTGGCGGAATCGAAGACGATGCTTGGCGAACTTGGGCGTCTGGTCCTTCAGACCCAAGTCGAGGAATTTATCACTTGCGCTCGTGTTTGCGGAAGCTGCCTGAACTCCGGCGTCTCCGAGATCGACGGACCCGGAAAATCCAGACGCTTTTCGGGACCCTCACCGTCGACGCGCCTCGCATAAGCCTCTGCCCGTGCAGAGGGGGTCCAGGCTTCGTGGATGTCTCGTGGTCTCCCCTGACGGAATTGCTCCCTGACAGATGCACGCCGGAACTCCGGCGGCTTCAAGCAGAGTTGAGCGCCCGGCATTCTTATC
>Ga0123355_10009689_pt1 | contig 14678 bp, 8 predicted proteins | sample TergutEmb28metaG_3_FD_89872 | JGI IMG/M metagenome (GOLD analysis project Ga0123355, IMG submission 89872) | Embiratermes neotenicus P1 segment gut microbial communities from Petit-Saut dam, French Guiana - Emb289 P1 | ecosystem: Host-associated > Arthropoda: Insects > Digestive system > Gut ...
GTTTTTTCACGGGACATTTAAATTTACGTACTATACCAGAAACGCTTTAGAGCGTTTAGAGGGGGAGGGGACTTTTAAATCCCGAGCGCTTTGGAGCGTTAGGGAGGGGAAAGGGTTAAAGGGAGAGCAACAGGAAAATTTATGCCCCCAGTTTGAATGCATATTCATGGAACTGGGTAGAAAGCATAATATACTTCTAATGGAAGTTTTGGTGGAATGAGTAAAAACATGTAGAATCAAAGAAAACTGTGATTCAAGGAATGTAAAATCCAAGTTTCACTGAATTTTCTTTAAGTCTATTTACATAAGTTTTACTAAATGTCATAACAGCTCTTCATGGCACTGGATCTGAAACTGTTACGAAGACATTAAACTAAAGTAATAGTTTATGCAGAGTTTTTTTCATTGCTGTTGTTGATTTTGGTGCTACTGATTGGTGGCAATACCATTGTGTTCCAGTATTGAAGCCTCCATAAATCTTGGCGGTCGATTCTCAAAGTCTTCAACGGAACGTGAGCGTATCTTGCAACTTCGCAAGGAGCAACTACTTCTGTCTGCTCGACGTCGGTACATAGAACGTCACAAGTCAGCACAAAGTAATACAACACCTGAGTATGAGAGGGCTGAAATCCAGTATAGGCATGCTGACAGTTGAATAATTGTCACAGGTAACTGCAGTGTATCATAATGCCGGTGCTGTTGTATCGTTTCCTTCCATCCACCGTGGTTGGAAAACAGGTGGCTAGTATATTGTGTCAGTATGATTTTCACATGTCATCATGAAGTGGCTGCCCCATCTTGACATATAGAAACCAGTTTAACTTTAGAGACGGTATTTGCCCAAATATAAGATGATAATTTTTTCCTAATTCATCTGAAAAACAAAGGATTGCCTTAGAATCGTGTATAAAGTTAAACATGTTCTGTAAAGGTATTTTCCTGAAAATTGAAGATTGTGAAGGGAGGAGTCATTTTATATTCAGGTAAATACACATAAGTCAGTGAATATCATGAATTGGGGAATGTAAATATTCACATTTTTGCTGATATGGTTGTCTAGTAACCACAAACACTGATATGCCATACTAGTTATTTTAATGTGACTCATAAATTTAACTTCATTTCTGTATTAATACTTGTTAAATTTGCTGTAGTTTTACCTGTGATGTGTTTATAGTTTGATTTTATGTATTGATGTTGAAAAGAGTGTAGAAAGCATTCTCTGCACTGCATTTGACACATTTGCTAATCACTGGTCATTGTCCTGCTGCCAAATTATGTTATGATGTGTTGTAATGAATGATAGAGCATAGAACTTGGAGGAAAAGAATTTTGTTGTCATCCTGAATGAAGGAACATAGCTTGAAAGTAGCAGCTGTACAGCTTATGGACTTACGTATAGCTTGTAAATCACAATAGTAACCAGATGAGCATCACAGTGGTATGTTCAGACTAAAGTTTTTACATCTGTAGTTAGGAAATACAGATTGATCGCATTGCACTTATCAGATATAACTTTTACTTATCAGCATTGGCAGAGAAGAATCCCCAGAATTTAGTGTAAATATGTATCTATATTTATAGAACTTAACAGAATAATGATGTTAACATATTCGATTAGTCATGTTTATCTTTATATAAGACTGAATCCTGTCTGCATTGAATTAAACGTAATGCTGCTGCTTGTGTTGTAAGATATGTGTGCAAGGAAATTGACCAGTAAATTATAAATTAAGATTTTGTGGAAAGTTCGTGTGACAAAATACAGATCAGTGTCTGAATTGTTTTGTGGTTTAGGTAAGTGAAAGTAGTATTTCGTATTTAAAATGTTGGTGTTGTTTCTTAACACCAGATCTCGGAACACATAGAACTGTAGGGAGTTCAGCTTTTGCACCATTTTCATAGTGGAAGGTTAAAGAATACTAATGAACCTGTAATTTAGTTTCAGTCCAAGTTGTATTACATTGGCACTTTTAATTTTCAATGGAATTACATACTTTGTCACTCATTACATCACAGATACATTATTGTAAATATTTGTAATTAGATTTAAGTTAGGTCCATGCAAGATCTTAACAGGGCTTCATGGAAATAGACTCCCACCATAAGAATTGAGTTGCAGCTAAAGAAACCTCCATCAAATGATCATTTACTGTGGTGCAAATGTCCCATATGTACATAAATTCATGTTGCTATTCATTCCTTTTGTAATTCCATTGAACATTTTACAGACAGAAATGAACTAAGTTGATAGTTCACTTTTCTCTTCTTGAAAGGGTTAATTGTATCTTCAGGTTTTTAAAGTACTGAGTTTTGTAATTAGGACATGTAAGCAAAGCTTTAGTTGTTATTACTGTTAGTTCAAAATAAGTTGAATTTTATACTGATAATGTGAAAAGTCAGCAGTCAGAAGTAGAAATTGCATTTAATAAAGGTGCCATAAGAGCCTTGGAGATAAATGTACATTGATTTAAAATGTCCTTTAATGACTGACTAATGTATAGAATAGATTAGTTTAGTTTAGTTTTTCTGTCCCCCACACCTCCTCCTCCTCCCCCTCCAAAGCAGAAATGATCCAAGTAGTCTACAGTTGTGTTGAATTATTGGTCATGCTGATTAAGGTATACATGTTCTTTGATTGCTTGACTCTAAGATGTAGGTTTGACTCCATCTGGGTGTGCTGTGTTGTCACGTGTTCTGACCCAGGACTGGAACCACTAGTCTGTGTATGAATTTAGGAAAGTTGCCTGGTATTAGATGGGGGATCAAATCAGGCTGTAATTTTAAAAGAAGGACCTTTTTGTGCATAATGAAAGAGCAGTGTCATTGCAGCATGGACACTGTATACAATAGTCTGTGAAACATCATATCAGTTTTAGTTATTCATCAAACAGTATTGGAATCAAAATAAAGCATTCTCTCCTTGTCTAGACTTAACAGTCTTTGCATAGTTGTGTGAAACTCAGGATGTGAATTTGTCTTCCTCATTTAAGAACTGTAGAGGATGAACTTCAAAATAAAGTGGGAAAATTAGACTCCAAATTGAGAATTCATTGTCAGTCTGTCTGCTGCCCATATTGTTCTCAGTAGTGAAACATATCTGTAGAGTGATCCCTTATCCAATGAGGGACAGGCAGAGTGATCACAGTTTGCAAACATCTTGTTGGAAGAACATAGTGACGTGAATGTAGAGACTTATGCAAACACACCCCCAGTTAGTTAAAATACATACATTTTGTAGATTGCCCTTGAAGACAGGAAGTTCTGTATTCAATTCCCTGAGAAATTTTCATGTGACTTATTCCTTCTCTCCATACTCAGTAACCCTGGGGTCCACTCAGCCTCTAACAGAATTGAGTACCAAGGAATCTCCTGTGGAGTAAAGTGCAGCCAGGACGTAGTGCTGACAAGTCTGCCATACTTATTCTGTTCCCCCTCTGAGTCTTCATGACTTGTTGCATTTTTTTAAATTTGTGTATTGCTTGGATATCGGATGCCAGCTTCCATGGCAGGTGTGTAACCACCATATGTCTCCATTAATGTTTAAATCATTTAGCATTTGGCACTTTTTTCCCCTCGTGTACTTAATTATTTTTAATCGCATATAGCCTCATTTGTGTCGCTTAATGCAAAATTTTAATGACAGTAACAGAACAAGTTTGTGAAGTAGGCTGTCCAGCTAGAACATTTGTCAACATTTAAACATGGGCCAGGAACTACAACAAACATAAGAAGATTCAAATGGAGACACCAGCAGTACACCATACGGAATGAAATAAGCCAATGAGCTCCTTTCTTTATGAATATGATGAATGCATCTGTAATTTTCCTGTGTAGCAGGAACACAGAGTACTGCACAGGAGGCATCTGCCAAACCTAACTTTTCTTGGTGATACCTTTACGATACATGGCAATGGTTAATGTAATGTATTCTTCATTGGAATAATTATGTGTTATTTTTAGTACTAGTTTGTCCACTCATTATGTTGATGGATTCATAGGTTATTTAACAACTGAGCTTCAGTTAGATGTTGCATACGTCAATGGAGAGAATAAGATTATAAAACATAAGTAAAATATTTGGAATGGTGTTGTCGCGACTTATTTCAAGATACTAGTCATTAATTTTTGGAGAATGGGTGAAAAACCTTGAAGAACTTGCAGATACTTGGTAATGCAGTCAAGATTAAATTTGGATATCATCTTGAATGTAAGTGTTGTAGCATTTCTACTATGTCAGTTTGTCATCCATCACATTGAACACGAGTGGCAGTGGTGGTGGTGGTGGTGGTGGTGGTGGTATTAGTAGTAGTATGATGATGAAAGGCATGTCAGCTGTAGTGGCTGGTGGCTGTTTATGTCTGTGCAAGAAATGTTTTCTGGCAATACTGGGTCCATAGTGTCATCTGGCCCATATAATTTGTCATTTCCTGGTGGCAACCTTGTTGCGTGAATAATTGCTGACTCAGTGAGCTGCTCCTGCCTGATCTGTTGCAGACATTTTCATGTGTGAGTCGTAGAGCCAGTCATTTTGAGTTGCAATGGGAGAACTGGTGCAACATTGCATATTTCTGTATGACATATGTGCCAAATATTAATCCTACTTGAAATGTTGTAAATACTCATGAAAATTTATTGATGCACATGTTTCAAATACAGAAACAGTTTTCAGTTACATTACAAAGTTTCAAGAAACAGGTGCAGTTCTGGACAGGAAGAAAACACACAGAAGACATATGCAAACTGAAGCGAAACTAATTAAATTAGTACTATGGCTGCATTGTCACGCCGGATTACACCGGGATTACTGGGCCAATTTTTTTTTTAAACCAATTTACACCAAAATGTCACATTCTGACACCACTTGTGCCATGTTTGTGTGATTTTTAATTAAATTTTATACATTGTTTACATAGTACTTTTGGCAATGTGGTAATAACCAGGGGATTGTGGCCTGTATGTTTGCTGGATCTGAATCCATGCCAGTTTTACTTCTAGGGCTTGATAAAGGATAAATGTGAAGTAATAATCCCCACAACATTCATAACACAGTTTTAGTTAACAGCATGTTTCTTACGTGTAACATGCCTGTGAGCTGTAGGAGTCCTTTTCCAACAGCTTTTGTCTGTGAGCCGAAGGGGGCCATTTCCAACATCTTCTGCAGATGCACTGAGTTAAAACCTAATATTAACTACAGTACATTGGTCTAAAAGGTGTGGACCCTGATTTATGGCAAATTGAAATGGCTCTGCTACCTGTCACCATGCAGAAGGGTCTGTGAAGAGACCAGCAGTATAGGCCACATAAAATAAGGACCCCATGTTATTCTTAAAGCACTTAATTTTAAGGTAATGTTTATAGTACATGGATTATGTACTGCAGGGGAAGAATAAAAGAAGCAGGTAACAGCAAATATTGAGATGCAATGTGTGTGTGTTGTTCTTTAAGGGTTGTAGTTTAGATTTACTTGACAAGTGTAACGTACTTGCATTCATCGTTGAGAATGTGTCTTAAATTTCTGTGAAATGTTAAAATGTTGCCACATTGTTTTACAGTAGACAGTGTAGCATTGCATGCAGTTAGCCTGTAAGCTTTATTCACTGGACTAGTCAGCAAGCCCAGAATGAATGGCCTCATTGCTCATACCATTTAAACTGTTAATGTGGCCCATCCCACAACATGTATTTAGGTAAGTGTATCTGTATCTGTCCAAATGGATGAAATAAGAACCAAAAAGAATGGCTCTGAGAAGTAAATGGGATTGTTTCTCACAATGTATCATCTACAAGATGTGGCCATTGAGTAGTCTTCACTGTGAATTATATCTCCAATGTATAACTGTACTCTCAGGACATGGATACATGTTTCAGCTGTATTATCATAGTTCCTTTTTTCATTACACGTGAAGGAATATGGAGCCATGTAGTGGCCATTTTGTTATAATCCTCCATGTGAGTGTCAGTGTCAACCTGCCACTGGGGGGAAGAACAAAATAAACAACCCAGAATCTTCCAGTGTGTGCTGAGAGGTGGGAACCTCCACCTTCACCCTCCTACATGTCACTGAAGTTAAAATCATAATGACAAGTCCACACCATGCTACTAATTGTTGGTTCAAATACTTCAGGAACTCCCATTAGTGTAACACATCAGAATGACACTGCTAGACCAGGAGTTACATAGTGGTTGGAATGTGTGCTCCACACTTAGACCTGCATATAGGATCAGTAAGAAGGGCACATACAGTCTTACTTTATGAGCTCCCCATATGGATACACAAATTTGTCATGGGACAGTACTGAAGACAAAATAAAGATCCCTGTTGGTAGTGTGGTTGTGAAACATTGAAAGAAACTATAGTTTAAGGCCAGGGACTGAAGACTGAAGACCTGTACTGCATCCTTGCAAGTGTGACCAAGCCTACATTGGGCAGACTGGTAGGTATATTGAGACGGGTGAAAGAGCAGCACTGGCACACTGCCTTGGACAACCAGACAAGTTGTGCATGGCACAGTAGAGCTTCAACAGGGGGCATTATATTCAACTCCAGGACACCAAATCCTGATACAGATACTGTGTCATCATGGATCTAATTGGGGTTCATACCAACAACACGAACAGGGAGGATGGCCTTGTCATGAGCATGACATCAAACCTCTTAATCACTCCCTGAAGGAATGGAGGAAACTGCCACATGAGGACACATGATTAGCATTACAGCTGAACTGAGGCCATGCACATCCCCGTACATCCCTGGTCACCTCTCATTTCCTTTGGTTCAACTTACCACATCTGCGACCAACATCGCTTAACTTCTTCTCCCTACCCAATCATTATTTCGTTTCCATAAACGCATCTACTGCACAGCACCAGTACTCACAGCTTCCTGTACACTCCCTCAAGCCCATACCATATACCCATTTTTCTGACACAGTTAGCTTGGACTAATTAAAAGCTAAAGATGCTGTGTAAGCTCCTCCGAAACGCTGGTAAATATCTACCAATCGATAGAGCGTCATACTGAAATTATTAATCGTCACGGATCGGAAAGTTCACATAACAGTAAACCGATTGGTCTACCGCTCCCAGCACTCATGTTGCAGCGTGATCATCAGAGATGGCACTACAGTACGGTCGACGCTGAGTACCCTTATAGCTTGATCTGTGCCTTATAGTATCAAGTCCACCGTATATGTTTCGTGCTTGAAATCACGTGGGAACGGAGAGCACATTAACGTAGCATTTCGAACGAAGTGCTGCTTCAGTATTTTTATATTTAGGTGAGTATAGGTATTTTCGTACAGTTGTCACATTTTACTGTTGTTTTCAAATCAGGTGTGCTGTAATTGTCTTCAAGATCTGTTTACTGTCGAGAATGTAAGGGTACGTAATCGAAGTCAAATTCCCAATTCTTGATCAAGGCTGAGACTTGACCCCGAAGATGAAGGCATTGCGATCCTTCGAAACGCGGTGGCTCTTGACCGATTTACACGATGTAAAATAACAGAAGATTCTAACGCAATACCGTTTTAAGAACCTCAACTCTGTCATAGTATATAAATCACTGCATTTGCATTTCGGCCGACAACACTCTTTCCTGTACAGTTTGGTATCCGATTAAACGTTATCCATTAATGCTGAACACCGGCTAACGAACTCCATGGAGCAAAGACCCTATGAAGTAATAGCTTCCCAGCTACGAACATACTTGTACGTTATGGAAACCGACGATTCATTACCGAATTCACAAAACCCCGCAGCAAATACCTGTTATTACCCCGCATTGCCACCCCGTGTTTGAACATAGTTTAATATTTTTGCGGTTCCTTCTAGGTTATTAAAGTTATATGATTCCGTAGGGTCTTTCTGTGTGTGTGCATTTCCGTAGTCTCACATGCGCTACATGCCCCTTCCAGCTCTTTCACTTGATTCGATTGTCCTTGTAATGTTCTGCAAGGAGTTCTAAAAATGTTACTCATTATACAGTTTTTCCACCGCCCTGCTGGTAGGTCCAAATATTCTCCTCATTATATGTGTCTTGAATCTTGCACAGTGACAGAATTCAATAAGCTTCTTAGGCTGACAGCCATGTCAGTTCAAATCAACTGGTTTTTCAGAAACTGACTCCATCTCTGAAATTCTGGTTCATTTTAACATGACACTGATGTTCACCCAAGAAGACTTTGTTGCATGGGGAGATTGTTCCATGTAACTGCTGAGTTTGTGTGTGTGTGTGTGTGTTTGCATTATATCAGAGGTGGGTTATGAAAAGTTAGATATGAAATCTGCATTCACAGAGCTTATGACCCTAGGAGTAAAAATTATAGTTTTATGTGTGTTAGTATTAACATTTTTAGACAAAAGCTGGGATGTCAGAAAATTCTGAACTGAATGGTAACAATCATTGCATTAACTTAATGTGCTGCCATTGGTACCTTGAAGGGGTTACTGTTTATGTCTTAAGTAAGGTAGTGGTGTAGGTTACCCTGCACACACACACTGTACAATATTAGTGTCTTTCTTCCTGCCATCTCCAGTGGCAGGCTGATGCCATTGTTTATGTGGAGGAGAGCATTCTAAAATGGCTACTACTTACTAATGTATTCCTTCAAGTGTAATGAAGAATAATAATGGTAATGCAGTTAGAACTTTTAAACCATTAACTGTAGTTGGGGAAGCAACACTTTCTCTATCCTGATATGTGGTTGAAAGTAAAGATATAACAATGAATGCAATTGATCATTGGTTATTGACAATATAGCTACCAAACTGAGGAAAGCCTCAGTTTTGAGTTTTTATCCCAGCTGGAGAACCTGAAACTTTAGATGAACCCCATCCCACTCCCATCTTTACATGTGTACACTTGCACACATGTGCACATTCACACACCAACTGATCTGAAGAACCATCTCCTGATGTTCACTCAGCTTCTTCATTCTCTTTATTTACAGTCAGTCCAGTTCATTTTTCCCACTCTGCCATTTTCTCGCATGTTAATCTTTTTTTTTTTTTTTAGTGACTACTCTGCATAACATTTTCATAAGGGAATGACTAAGGATCATGTTATTCAAGTAAAGTAACAGATTCTAAGTGTGTCCATCAAATTTCAACTTGGAATGTAGCCCCCCTGAAGTTTGCATTAATTGTTATGGGAAATGTTTATACCAATATAATTAGCATTTACTTCTTCCCCAAGACATAAAACAGCCCCAGAGTTATACATAATGTGTTATAATGTGTTCAAAATATGTTTTCAAGCAAACAACAAGATGAAGGCTGATAGAGTGGGTATGAAGTCAGCTTTCAATACCAGAGATCCAGTATTTGATACAGGTAGGGCTTCAGGCTGCCTGAGTTCATTTAATCCACAAATTACTTTTTGCTGGGTGGTGTATTTTAGGTTTTTATTGTGTGTACCGGTGATGCGTGTATGAGTGCGGAAAAATTGCATAAAGAGAAGCTGGTAATTGTTTACTATACACTTGTCACCTCCATTTGTTTTTGTAGCGAAATGTAACACATTTTATGTGTTTAAAAGTATAAAAGGCATAAAGAAATGCTGCATATTTATTAAATCTAATGAAATGTAGCCTGAGATAACACAACTGAAGGTTGCAATTATGAATGTTGATAAGATGCGATATAATACAATTCACACATATTTTTGTTAAACATGAGTAATATATGTCACTAAAAATGTAGGTTAGGTTACATTATGTTATGTTAGGTTACTTGTCAAAGGTTTAATGACTTTCTTTGTGCCTGCTTTTTACTTCTCAGCATATGAATTGAGTTACATTTTAATATGAACACAATTGGAGGTGACAAATGTACAGTAAACAATTAACAAAGAGCTTCATGTCTTGTGCTCTTCACTTAATATTGTTACAGTAATTCAATTGATTCTGGCAAATAACACACATGTGAGAGATGAAAAATCTATATGAACCTCAATGTACAAACTCCTGTCTCAGCAGCCAGGAAGTTTTAAATTCCTATGGTGCTATTCATCAGTTTTTGGATGACGTCCAACTTGTATGCCCTTATGAAGACTGCAAAACTGAAAGTTAGGTGGACCCATCTCATTGATGTGACATTCTGACATGTTACCACCAAGTGGGAGATGTGATATAATCAACAAAAAGCTACCTGAAGTTAGTTTAAAATATTATGGACAAAAGGAAACAGATCACCATTATCATCCTTTACCAAGTTATTAGTTTTAGGTTGGTCTTTATGGGAAAAAACTTGAGAAGCCCTGAAATGGTTTGTGAAATTTGTTGGTGGGGAGTTTTGTCTTCTCATTTGCTTTCCAAAATATAAAGATTAAAAAACACTGAACTATAATTCTGTTACTTTACATGGGTGTGAAACTTCAACTGTCACATTGAGGGAGGAACATAGGATGAGGATGTTCAAGAGTGGGGATGCTGAGGAAGATATTTTGGCCAAAGAGGGACAAGGTAACAGGGGACTGGAGGAGATTGCATATTGAGGAGCTTCATGATTTGTACTGCACACTAAATATTATTTGGGTTATTAAATCAATAACGATATGGTTGGGGCATGTGGCACATATGAGGTAGTAGTGCTTATAGGCTTTTGGTGGGGAAACCTGAGGGAAAGAGACTACCTGGAAGACATAGGTATAGATAGGAGGATAATATTAGAATGGATTTTAGAGAAATTAATTGGGATAATTTGGACTGGATTTATTTGGCTTAGGAGGGAGACAAGTTGCAGTCTGTTGTGAATGTGGTAATGAACCTTCAGGTTCCATAAAATGCTGTGAATTTCTCAACTGTCTAAGGAAATGTTGGCTTCTGAAGAATGTAGCTAGGTAGGTAGGTAGGCAGGTGAGCAGGCGGGCAGTTTGGTAGTTGTAGTTATGGTTGAAACTGCAGAGCAATAAGGGGTGTTGTATGTGTTATGCCTAATAAACTTTTTCCATAAAGTCTTACATTTTCCAAAGTGGTTGAAAAGAAGGGAGCATGCCTAGTGAAGTTGTCATGTTATGTATACATCTTTTAACCTTTTCTCTCCTGAGATGTCCACTAGCGGCACATCTTCAGATCTTGAGTTGACTGGATTATTTTTTTTTTTCAGGGGAAAGGATGCATGAATTAGAAATTGAGAGTGATGATGATGATGAGGAGGAGGAGGAGGAGGAGAAGGATGGTGGTAGCGGTGTTGGTGGTGGTGATGGAAATGTGAGTGATCGAACCGAACTTAATGACCAGTTTACAGCTGTCTATTATCTTCAGAATGAAGTTGCTGTGGCTACACACAAAACCTATGTCCTTCATATGAATGCCAGTGTGTGAGTAACATTTCCTTAATTTTTATCGTTGTACTGTGCATTTTGAAATCTACGTAGTTCACTCACCAAAAAGTGCACTGTTTATTAACTTGGTTAAAAGTTTCAAATTTACATTAACATACACAATAATATCGCTCTCACATGTTTCGGTCTTTAATGATCATCATCAAGGAGCTTTATCTGTACCAAACTAAAGTTATATTTATATTAAAACACTCGGCAAAATTACATCATTGTATAAACTAGGTGATGTGGCAGCATGTCATAGAGTGGCATGTGTGTTGTGTGCAGAGTGAAACTGATTCAGTCTCACTCTGTACTGCACACAACACGCATGCCGCTCTACGACATGCTGCCACATCACCTAGTTTATACAATGATGTAATTTTACCGAGTGCTTTAACATAAATATAACTTTAGTTGGGTACAGATGAAGCTCCCTTGTGATGGTCATTAAAGACCTAAACATGTGGGAGCGATATTATTGTGTATTTTAATGTAAATTTAAAACTTTTAACCAAGTTAATAAATAGTGCATTTGTTGGTGAGTGAACTACGTAGGTTTCATGAACTGTTATCTATTTCTTATCTGTTAGTGTAGCATACAATTTTGCATCATGTCTCATGACACTGCGTTACGAGACGCTGACTTCTGTGGCATACTGACATTCCCTGCTGGCTGACAGGTGTGACACTGAGACTGTACCACTGAAAGTTCATCTCAAAGCTCTGCATTTCACACACAAATGGTTGCTTTGGGAAGTTATTAGTGTTTGACAGCATTGTTGTCACTATTCAACCTACATATTTATTTAAAAATTATTAGTCACAGTACTTGAGTTTTGCTTGACAAAACTGGGATATATTTTTTTGAAAAGCAGAATCAATAGTATATGTGTCTATAAAAGTAAGATTGGTAGTGAAGAAGGTGAAAGATGTATAGAAGCCCAGACCTTGGGACATGCATTCAACTGGAACATTGAATTACAGATATACTGTATTTTCCATAATATAAGGTGATACCAGTTCACATTCTTCAGTTTCCAGGTAAATACCTGTGCAGAATTTATTTAGTTTTGTGTATGATTGGAAGTGAGCCAGCATTCTTCACATAATGAATTAGGAAATTTTCTTATCTTCCAGTCATCCATCTGTGGCACTACAGTCCCTTCTGGGCCCTGGCCTCCCTCAGAAGACACCTTCATTCTTCTCTCTCTTCTGCTCATTTCTTCCATCCTAGTATTCCGAGGAGCTTTGATGTGTCCTTCCGGACGATGTCCTCCCATCTTGTTCTTGGTTTTCCCACTGGTCTTATATTATAAAATTTCCCATTAAGAACTTTTTTTTGGGATCCTTCTTATAATGTGACCTGCCCATCCTAGTTTTATTTTCTTATATTTTGGTAAACGCAGTATTGAAAGCAGTGCTTACTGTGTTTTAATGATAATTTTGCCCCATTCCCAGAGTGTCAAATCCAAGAGTGGCTATTGCACTTTCTGACCAGACGTGTGCCATTTATGATGTTGGCCGGTTGACCAAAGTGGAGACATTGTGTGAACACAAAGGAACAGTAGTGAATATCAGGTACAGTAAGTACTGGAGGAACAAAAAGAAAATATAACAATAAAGGTTGCTGCTTCCTCAGTTTGATTTTAGGTAGACTGCACCTTGAATATGTTTATTTTTGCTTTATTTTGTAATGTTTAATCTGATATTTCACATCTCCGTATATCCACCTGCATTTTCTCCTTTTTTTCCATGCTTGTCGCCAACATTGTCTGACCCCCTTAGTGCATCCAGCTATATCAATTGGAGGAGCTCCCAAAACATAATTTTTATGGGATACATGCACAACCTAGCTTTGCATTATCAGCACACATTCACCAGATAACAAATTTGCAGGGAAATGGCTGATCCCACGTGACTTCCTGTGCAGTGTGGCATTCGTTCTGCATAAATGTGTTGTAAATGCATGTGGGTATGTGGAGGTGTGTGGTATATCACATTACATTCAATGAGGAACGTATTCTGAAAATCATTTTTTCTAATTTCATGTTGGTGTTTTTATATCAGATTCAGAGGTTTTGATTTTCAAGCAGTCTTTATATTGGTTGCTTGCTTATATAAAATTAATGTTTCAGATTCAGTCCATGTGATGAACATCTTGTGTATTCTGCATCTTCTGATGGCACAATCAAATTGTGGGATCTAAGGATAGGAAACCAAAGTGCTAAAGAATTCAAAGGTACCTTTTTTTTTTTTAAAAGAAATATTTTTGTCACAAAAATTGGTATATTGTGTTCATTTTTTTATAATAATTATAACAGTTCTTCACTTTTACACTTCATAGAGTTTTGTAATACAGCAGAGTCTGTTCCACATATTTCTTACCCTCCCATTTCCTTGTATTTCGCTTCATCCCTCTGCTTTTATATCCGCCTTGATATTCCCACAATATTCTGTACTGAAATTCTGTTATTTAAAGGTAATGTGGGGGTCCCCATTATCTGAGTCTCTGATGTCTATTTCCCCACACTTCCAGTGATGACATACCTGGACATCAGAGTGTCCAGATAAAAGTTGTTCCAGTTCATTTTCCTGCATGTACATGTCAATATATTGAGAACCATACACAAGAAACCCCCTCAACTGCATGGATCACATTTGTGGTCCATGAGTTTTTCAACACAGAACAGTTTATTCTTGTATGCATACACCATATTCACTCACTGTCTTGCTCATTCACGAACAGTTTTTGAACGGCCAATAGGACTCAACTCCAGGAGGTGAATAATCATTGTAATGTTGGTTATTTGTAATAATAGTGACTCATTTATTTGGTTGTCTATTTATTTATTGACAAATTATGGATTCAAATATACAACAACAAATCAAGGCAAGAACCGGGCCAGGGCAAAAAACAGCATTGTGATTAATTTAGTTAATAGTCAGAGTTAAATAAAAACGTGATTGTAGTGAGCATGTCACAATCCTTTGGGAAGGATATTTAACAGATAATGCAGTACAACAGTAACATGGCATGATAAATGGAATATATTGCTAGTGGCTTGTGGTGGGAGCCTCAGCATTGATGGCAACAATGGTTGTGGTGATAACAATAATAGTAGTAATTGCAGTAACAATAATAGCAATAGTAACAATACCAAGCATGAATTACATAAAATAAATACATAGTGCACTGTTATCACAGTCGTGTTTACTGGTAGAATGTTTTTTATATACAGGGTGTAACAGGAGGAACGGACCAGACTTCGGGAGGGTGTTCCTTATGTTAAACTATACCGAAAAACCCCAAAACACCTATATCCAAAGTTCAACGGTTTGGGAGATAATGGCCA
>Ga0123355_10009690_pt1 | contig 14677 bp, 12 predicted proteins | sample TergutEmb28metaG_3_FD_89872 | JGI IMG/M metagenome (GOLD analysis project Ga0123355, IMG submission 89872) | Embiratermes neotenicus P1 segment gut microbial communities from Petit-Saut dam, French Guiana - Emb289 P1 | ecosystem: Host-associated > Arthropoda: Insects > Digestive system > Gut ...
ATTTTAAACATGGTATATTCTCTCCTCTTTTTTCTCTTCAAAATGCAGTTTGTTTCATAAATCTAACGTATTTGGTTCCTGTTTTATTCACATTTTATATACAGGGTGTGCTAAAATTTAAAAAATAATTCCGCCGCCAAAAGGTTAAACGTAATATTTGGTAATTCATTGAAAGGATTTTTTTATGGGTGTTAACATGTAAACCTATAAAGTAGCTAAAGAATAAAAGACCAATTTGACGTCACTTTTTATTTCATTTCACATCTTATGTGCTCAACATGTTTCGGACATTAATATATCCATCGTCAGGAGCTTGCAACTATTCTGTTGAATTACCACTTTGGTCGTATTGTTCTTGGTTCGATGTGTGTTGGAGTTTCGGTGTGGTTGGTTTGGAATGGTATCCGTGTTGCAGGCTGAAGCACAACTTCGGCCTGCAACACGGATACCACTCTAAACCAACCACACCGAAACTCCAACACACATGTTGAGCACACAAGAAGTGAAATAAAATAGCCAGTGACATCAAGTTGGTCTTTTATTCTTCAACTATAACAATGATGTACGGTCCAATAAACATAAGATCTATAAAGTAGTATTAGACATTCAGAGGACCGTACATCATGATACATTCTTACAATGAAAGCCAAAGAAATGCACTAATTCTCAAGTTTATTTTGATAAAGAACTCTACATGTTTCGGGGACCGCAGTAATACAGTGTTTAGGGTGTTGCGCTACAAATCGGAAAGCCGCTGGTTCGATTCCAGATGGTGTCATTGGAATTTTTCATTGAAACAATCCTTCCGATTGCACTATGGCCCTGGGGTCGACTTAGCCTCTAACAGAAATGAGTACCAGGAGTAATTCCTGGGGGTAAAAGCGGCCGGTGCGTAAGGCTGACAACCTAACAACCATCCTGAGCCATTGTCACGTGATCTGGGAACCTTAACTTTCTGGAAACCTCTGGGTCCCTCGGGAATGTAATGTGACTGAGTTACCTTTTTTTTTACTCTACATGTTTCGGACAGATCTACTGTCGATCATCAGGAGTCTCAACACTGTATACACAGCAATAGGTGTTTGTCATGCTAGTTATGTTGACTGTCTGCTAGCAGAGAGTCAACATAACTAGAAGGTTATGTTTATTGGACCGTGCATCATCTTGGTAGTTGAGTAAAGTGAGACCAACTTGATCCCACTTGTTTTATTATTACTTTATTCAGTGCTCGACATGTTTCGGACGTTAATACATCCATCCTCAGGAGCTTGCGACTAATTCGTTGAGTTACTTCATGAGTTGTATCTGGCTCGATGTGTGTTGGTGTTACGTTGCAGTGTGGCTATGGTGGTGTGGTATGAAACCTGCATACGGATACCACACCACCATAGCCACACTGAATAAAGTAATAATAAAACAAGTGGCATCAAGTTGGTCTCTCTTTACTCAATAACTAGAAGGATTTGGTGTATCACACAATATCTGCCACGAAATAGGAAAGAAAGAAGCATTCCGAAATCTAGAAATAATCTTTGTCGTAGCAATTAGACTATTGGGATTCGTGATAAGAACACACCACATATTTACCGTGGGAATAAACGTTGATACACGAGCATACTTTACATCAGCAACAATAATCACTGCCGTACCAACAGGAAATAAAATCTTCATATGACTTGCAACATTATACGTAATCCGAATAACATACAGAGTAGCTTGCTTGTGAGTACTAAGATTTGTATTCCTATTATTCAGAATAGGAAATCTTACCGGTGTAGTCCTAGTGAATTAATCAATTGACATCGTATTACATGACATTTATTATGTAGTACCACACTTCCACTACGTCCTATCAATAGGAGCAGTATATGCAATAATAGGAAGATTTATTCAATGGTTCCCATTTTTCACCGGACTTACTACTTACTCGTATAAATCTAAAATGATTAAGGACTCAATTCGCTGTTATATTTGCAGGAGTAAATTTAACATTCTTCCCAAAGCACTTCCTAGGATTAGCTGGGATACCACGACGATACTCAGACTAACCAGACGCTTGCACCACATGAAATATTATTTCATCAATAGGATCAATAATTTCGTTCGCAAGCGTAATAATATTCCTCTACATCACATAAGAAAGAATCACATCAAACCGGCTAACCTTATTCCTTGCACACACAAGACACTCGGTAGAATGATTACAAAACTTCCCACCAACAGAACACGGGTACTCAGAACTGCCAACTATTTCACTGACTAACTAATACAGCTCTAAAGTGGCAGAAAAGTGCATTGGATTTAAGCTCCACAAATAAAGTTTTAAAACTTTCATTAGAAATAAAGACAACGTGATTAAACATAAGACTACAAGACAGAGCGTCGCCCCCCTAATAGAACAATTAATCTTCTTTCACAATCATGTACTAATAATCATCACAACAGTACTGTACACATCTCATTGGATTTTATTGTAAGACTATAGAGAAGCAGTTTGAAAAATTTGTGTGCCCTGTTAACGGAAATTGCCGGCTTGATGTCGAAGCTTCTGTCACTTTTGTCAATTATGCTACATTGGAATTTCTGAAGTCAGAATACTTAATTCGTTGTTGGTTGTTCAGGAGCAAGTTCACGTTTTACTATTCCAGTGCACATTGATAAATAATCGCACTTTATTTTACAGTTTTTTTCTGTCTGGGTATTCCGGTACTCTGTCTTTGTAGAATGGTCATATGACAGGGCTGTTTTGGAAGACCCGCCTTTATCTGCCACCTAAAAATCAGTCCTACTTGCATGTTAGTTACTGCTGAAGAAACAAGATATAATTTCAGTGGAATTTCACTGCTACTGCAGAAGAATGATTATTGCTCTATTCATATTTCTTAACCTGACCAGCCTCGTGGTCTGGTGGTCAGAGTCTCTGTCTACTAATCATGAGATTCCGGGTTCGATTCACGGTTCTACCGTGGGAATTTTCCCTGAATGGGAGGATTCCCGCGGTGACCATGGTCTGGGTAGGTTAGTAGAATTTGGGTTTAAGGGCCCTCCTGGCAGTACATCCTCCTATATCACCACTCACATCATCGGGACAACGTAACCATGCCTCATGGGCGTCCCAAACTCAGAAGTTGGTTACACTTCTGCCATGCCCAGGAGGGAAGACCACGAAGTCCGCAAGGACATATGGGGGCATTGGGAAAAAAAATATATATATATATATATATATTTCGTAACCTAACGACTATTTCAGAATGCAAAATATTTTTAATTTCTCCACTTGTGTGCTTGTGTAAATTTCGGGCTTATTCTGCCTGGCAAAATCCAAGCCATCCCACTTTATGTCCGCTGTTTATTATTGATTGAGTTTTCAGCGACTGAGACAATGATGTCGACAGGATGAAGGCAGTTCCTGTTGAAATGTTCAATCGGATGTTTAACCTATCTAAAAGAGGTTTCAGACTGTCACAGGTGAAAACTGACAACCTTCAAGAAGATTTTCACATTTGATTTTCGTTAACTAGTATACTATCAAACAGACGCATTTCTATTGAGTCTTACCTGCTCTCAACTCTATTTTCAGGGTAGGCCAGCACCGTAACCTTGTCTTAACACTATTTCTAGATTTGTTAACTTTGAAACTTATATCTATCTGTATTCTAATATGGCGAAAAGCACAAGTTTTGTCGAGAGGGTTAAAGTTTGTAATCCGATTCTAAACTCTAAGTCTTCCTTTTCCTATGATCGTTTAGAGTGTGTTTACTGTATTGTTTGTCGTGATTTGCTGTTTACAAGCATAATGAACTCCATACATAACACTTCCTGCACAAATGTATTAATACTTAGTAATGATAAAGAATTATTGGGCTGGCCCAGGATAGAGACAGGTGGCGGACGCTTGTGAGTGCGGTAATGAACCTTCCGGTTCTGTGAAACGTGGGGAATTTCTTGAGTAGTTGCAAACCAGTTAGTTTCTGAAGAAGGACTCTGCACCATGGCGTAAGTAATGATAAAGAATTACACTATGAATGTCAAGTACTTATTTATAATGAACTGCGTGCAGGCAGAAGTTACAGGCTCAACAACCTACGCGCGAGTGAAATATTAAATCGACGATTTGTCCAATTAGCGAATCATTGTAATTTAATTATACTCATACAATTTTCTCTTGCGTGCCTTTCAAACTGTATTCTTTGAACGGTTTATTTCAGCTAAATGTCATCTGTTTTAATTGCATACATTTTAAGCGTGTTTAGTTGACTGTTAAAAAGCCATTCTCTTTTCACTTGTGTGTGCTTTATAAGCTTCCATCGTTGAACAGTTTAATAATTTTAATACCAGATCGAGAATTCTAGTTGGATACTTTTTAAACTTTATTACGTAAGTATATAATTCCCTTAACTTGACATTTAGTACTTCGAAAAGATAATTTTAAAAAAATTGGTACGTCTAATTAAATCAATGTATTGGCTACTCAACACTTAATAGAAAACCTCATATCCTGTCTTGGCTTGCCGCCACTACTGCTGGGCAAGCAGAGTACAAAATAGAAGTCAGATTAAAACGTGGCACGATTCAGTAAATTCTGTGCGTACTAAACAGCGGCGATACCAGCCCATTTATCCTCAGTGCCACCTTACACGGATTCCGATTTAGCATTGTGTGACGATGTGTTTTCTACTGTCACTGCTTCTACACTAATTTTGGTTGTGTGCATGACAATGTTGATTTATTTGCAAATGAAAGTGGCGTGTTGGAATTGTCAATTAGGAATTCGTTTACCAGTTCTCTTCTATATATATTTCTGTGTTGTTACCTCAACATTTCAGCGAGACTCTTTGGTTTGCGTAACAAAGTAGGCCGGTTTATTTAAGGAAGTACGTGTAGTATTGATGTGCGGTTATTGATGTGTTTCTTGCATGATATTTTAATGAAAAATTGAAAACATGTTTTGAGGCACGCACCCAAAATTAATGCATTAAATTCGATCAAAAACGACATGTTCTTAAAGTAGTAAAGTTCTCGAGTATTGGATTTCATTCCGAGTGTCTTGTTGTTTGCTACTCCAGAAATGCAGTATAGTGAGTCACGTGACACTGTACATGGCCGCTAATTACTCTACGACTGTGAACTTATGCAGTTACGTAAAATGTTCTTGCCATTTCGTAGTAAGATCTCAGAACTCAAACAGGTTTACTGTTCTCTTAATATATCCTACATATTGCAAAGGCAAGACATGAAAGTTTTTGTACTTCATATCTTAAAATATAAGAAACCTTCTGTCTCTGCCATGTAAATAATGTCGAATCTTTAAAACATGCGCGTTACATCCCTGTACGTTGTAGGGAAACCAAAATCTCTAATTTTGGAAGAGATTCTTGTTAGAGTCGCAAGGATGAGGCAGAGGGACTGCCTTCTTACGATAGTTAATGATTCTTTTTATATTTGCAAAACTATTAAAGTAGTTAATTTACATCAAACTGTCACGAGTTTCCGCCACAAGCACGTGTGGATACGCCTTCTCCATCGTGGTAGCTCAAAATCGTATGCAAATGTTGATAGAGTTTCTAAAACTATGAAAAACGGTAGAAGCTCACTGCTCCACAAGCAGTTGAATGTATTAATGAAACTGCCAAAATCAGTGTGTATACTGGTACATTTGAAGTACATTCCCAATAAAAGTGCAGTCTTACTAAAACTGTAGTTACGTCCGGCATGTGCAGTACATGAGATGGGCTGGGCATGTGGAGCGTATGTGTGAGGAGAGGGAGATTTATAGGGTCTTGCTGGGGAACCGGAGGGAAGGAGACCCCTGGGGAAACCTAGGCGCAGATGGGTGGATAATATTAGGATGGATCTCCAGGAGGTGGGATGTGGGTATATGGACTGGATTGGGCTGGCCCAGGATAGAGACAGATGGCGGACGCTTGTGAGTGCGGTAATGAACCTTCGTGTTCCGTGAAATGCGGGGAAATTCTTGACTAGCTGCAATCCAGTTAGCTTCTCAAGAAGGAATCTGCAACATGGAGTAAGTGCAGCAATGTATAGCTTTATTCTCCCAAAATAATAATGACGTATTTACGGTTTTCCTTTTCTTCGCCCTTTTTTTGTGTCTAATTCAGCTGTGCGTTTTCATAGCGCTATATTAGTAACACTGCACTGAGCTGTAGAAGCAAGCAAACGTTTATTAAAATATTTATTTATTTGCGATGTATTGTGATGCAATGCATGGATGCATCATTTCAAATTGTGTATGCAAGCTATGAATTATTTTCTCTTCTTATTCGCCGTAAAATTAAGAATTGATCACCGCATAAAATTAGTACATAGTGTCTTTCAATGGAAATTAAAAATCGTTAAAATTGTGTTAGAGGGGAGATGGATTTATTTTTTTGTGCAAAACAAAGTTACTAAGTATTGAAATTAGATGCTTGCAGAATTGTAAGTTTCAGGGCAGAAGTGTAGGTAGGGCTCTACTTATTCTCCATTTTGGAAGTAGATGGAAACAGTAGCTGACGTATTATTCTGTTTAAAACCGTGCCTCGTGTTTCAGCCACAGAAAGAATTTCTTATTACTTTGGCCACAAATTATGTTTTAGAAGAACAGATGGAGCTGTCTGCAGTGCTGTATGAATTCATTGCTTGTAAGATTACATGAAATCAGGTATAGCAATCATAGCAGAACAAATCATTACTATTTTTGACCGGATTTTCTATCGCGAAAGACTTAACTGCATTATGCTGTATATGTGTGAAAAGGAACGTGCAGGTATTTTGTGCTTAATTGATATAGAAAGTGATTTTAATCTTTATTAATGGAGCCTCTGTGTTTGGTTAAAAAAGCGATTTTAAATGTTTAAATATTTTCTTATTTTTTGTGAATCGTTCGTGTCAAAAGACAAATTAATTTATCAGCTGTATTCTAAACACTGATTTTTTGTTGACTTAACCCTTCCGCCCGTACAATGGCTGTGCGTTCGACTCAGCGTGTGACAGAATTGAGCACCAAGAATGTTTCCTGGAAGGTAAAGGCGGCCGCTGTGTAAGGCTGACAGCCTTACCAAATTCATGTGCCGATTGTTGAGAAATCTGGGAGCCTCGGGCTCCTATAAACCTAGGGTCATGTACAGGGATAGCTTTATCATATACACGAATAATTATCCTCTAGATGCTATGTAAGCCCATAAGCCTGCACGTAGGTGAGAAATGAGGATGTTGGAATTAATTACTTTCTTAAGCATTTTCTGTAAACTTTGTGGAGGTACTGTTATTCTATCACAATCTTGGTTGAGCCATAAAATTATGAAGCTTTATTACAAAGTCTTACTACAGTAAATATATTGGTGGCTGTTACTCATCGTATATCGGTGTGCTGCACGTGTTTGAACCAAGCGGATCTGGTGTAATATTCTTGCCCAGTATGATGGTGGTTGATCGTTCGTTACGTGCCACGTGGTGATGGGATTATTTGCTAAAAGAGAAGGAGAGTGGTACAGCGTGACAACATGGTGCAGGAAGTATATTGGCAGTTTTGTGTCGTGGATAATTAAACTGAACAAAAACTGCGAAACTAAACTGAAATATCACATACAACACGGTATGTGCATTAAAATGTCCGAAGGTTTTCAAGCGGTTCTTACTACTGTACTTCAATTTCCACGTAATTGACACGTAAGAATCACGGCAACTGATAGCTTTCAACATTCAACGTCACATTTCACGTGCATTACCCGTTTACTGCTGTCGTTGTGACCGCGATTCTGGAGATGGAATTTCGAGGTGGGTCTCCGAGTTCGAGAGATGTGATTGACACTCGGAGGACCGTGCATCGTGAAATATTGTTCTAATAAAAGCCAACGAAACGCACCATTTCTCAACTTTATTTTGGTAAAGAACTCTACATGTTTCGGACAGATTCACTGTCCATCTTCAGGATTGTTATTACAGTATTCACAGCAATTGGTATTTGTCATAACAGTTAGGTTGACTGTCTGCTAGCGGACAGTCAACATAACTAGCATGACAAGTGCCAGTTGCTGTGAATACAGTATTAAGACTCCTGATGATGGACAGTAAATCTGTCCTAAACATATGGAGTTTTTTTACCAAAATAAAGTTGAGAAATGGTGCGTTTCGTTGGCTTTTATTGTAAGAATGTCATTATTTGATAACGCTATGTAAAGCAGACTCGACATGTATAAGTATTTTGTATCATACGTCATTAAAATCCTTATATTAGCATTATCAGTATGTTTAACCGCAAATATAATTGCAGGGCATCTACTATTAACATTACTAGGGAATAACGAACCACCAAAAAGACACACATTATTAACCATACTAATTACTGCATAAATCCTCTTATTAATTCTAGAAGCAGCAGTAGCAATTATCCAATCATATATATTTGCAATCCTAAGAACTTTACATTCCAGAGAAGTTAATTAATATCAATACACGAATAACACCAATTCCATATAGTAAATAAAATACCATGACCCCTCACAGGAGCTATTGGAACAATAGTTACTTTAATAGGACTAATTATATGATTCGACCAATACGACGACAGACTATTAGGAATCGGAGCAATTATTATTGTATTAACCATAATTCAATGATTACGAGACGTAACCCGAGAAGGAACATACCAATGATTACACACAAAAATTGTAACAAAGGGGTTACGATGAGGAATAATCCTATTCATTATCTCAGAAGTACTATTCTTCGTCACTATTGACTGACGTTAGAAACAAACCTAATAGAACATTCGCTCTGACATCTCTTATAATCACTGGTAGGTAGTTCCAAAAGTACAACAATGTAATATATGTAGACGTGCAACACGTCAACTGTATAGTGTTATCAGTTAGTGCAATGCCTCTGTACAGTAGAGGAATTCAGAATTTTATGTTTAAGGAACTTTTATTTGGGTTAATTGTAACTTTCAGTTGAATAGATATTTTTTACGTATTTAAATCCTGTATGTATAGCACAAGAATGTGTTTTACCTTACGTTTTAGATTAGTGTGTGACATATAGAAATTTCGAGGGGTTAAAGTGGGTTGAAAATGAATCGTAATACCTCATAAGCACGTGTTTGTTTTGAAAAGTAGTTAGGCAAGTATCTGGTTTTGCATCTATGCCCACAGATTTATTTTATTGTGTAAACCTACAATGGGTCACAGAAGAAATCCGTATTTTAAATTACCAAGGGTGTAGGATTTATATTTTAATCCAATTGAAATGTTGATAGCGAAAACGGATATGGTGACCGACACGGGGTCTATAACTATACCTGGGTTCGGGCTCCGTGTACGTCACATTGCCAGATGGAAATGGAAGAAATTATAGACATGCATTGGCATATATGTGGAATGTAAAAGGCGTAGTGCGTATCCCTCAAATGTAAGAAGAGGCAAAGTCAAAATACAAGAGTTTGTATTAATGAATTGGCAATGTGTTGATAATTACTTGCTTTGCAGTGACAGTAACTGTAGCGGACAGGTTTATAGCGCGAATTTAGTGCTTATAAATGCCTTCAATTAGTTTACGGCGTTTTATCTATTCTGCTTTAGAGCAGACTGTAAATACAAGTGCCGAACTGAAGTTAATACTTCAGTTTTTTTTTTTTTTATCAATTTTAATACTTCAGTATTTATTTTATAAGTTTCCTAAGAGTTTTCAGTTTCGGCGGAAGGCCGAGTTTGAAGCTATTTTGAAAACAAAGCATTGAGGACACGAGGATTCAAATGGTGTGAACTGGTAGCACAGGAATTTTATGTTAGCGTGAACATGCATCGTTGATACAACAATATAAACAACCAACTAGAAGCAATTATGACAGTTTATTAATAACTTCAATCAGCTCAACATGTTTCGGGCGATAGTTTCGCCCGAAACACGTTGAGCTGATTGAAGTTATTAATAACCTGTCATTGTTGCATCTAGTTGGTTGTTTATATTGTTGTAACAAAGGAATCTTTTAAAACTCACTGGTAAGTTTATGTACCCGCCACATTTAACATTAAAAAACTCGTCCATTTTACCCTCAGCTTATACGGGTTTCATTTACCTGAGAACCAACAGTGATTTGCTACTAAAACATTAAACTGTTGGCATTTCTCATACGAGTGGGAACACGACGTGAAGGAAACCATATAATGACTGCCTTCATGGTCGGTGCTGTCTTCAAGCGAGCGCGGAAATGCTTCCAAAGACCCAAGTTTCTGCTCTATGCTTCTGTTAAAAACCCTCCCGATTTAAATCTGTCGATTTAATCTTCCTGCTGTAATTGTCATCAAATTATTTTACCAAATTTTGCCTCTTTCATCATAACCAAAAAATAAAAATTCCACATCCCTTATTGCAACTCAGTTCCTCTCACCTTTCTTGAGTCCTCATTTTCTAGCTATTTCAACCAGAAGGACGATGGGAGCGAAGTCTTGGTATCTTCTAACCAAATGCCCCATGCTCCCTAATCCCAAAGTAACCTGGCTTTCAAAGCTCCCATGTCTTTTCCTTTCTTTTTTTTTTTTTTCATATTTACTACTTATCGCTTCTCTCTGTGTGTGTTTTTGTTCTTGGTTGTTCTTACAGATTAGTTTGCGTGCTAGAGCATGAATATTATTCGAATTCGGAAAATCAAGACGACTGCCTTCCGTATGTACCAAATTTCGGGGGTAGCTCATTGTTTCACCTTAAAGCCGGAGGCGGAAAAGGACTGTGGCACAAAAAATTAAGCAATGAGCCATAACTTATGTTCGCAAGTGTTATGTTACTGGTAACAGCGATATCAGAAGGAAATATTAGTGATTTAGGCTGATAGATGGCAGTAGCTATGAAAAGTGTCCGGTAGCGAACATTAGTACTGGCGATCCGGTAATATCTTATTTCTTTATCAGATAATCGCCGATCCCAGTGGCCGCGCTGTCTAAGGCGTGGGTCTGCGCCCGATGGCTTTCTGGGATTGCGGGTTCGAAACCCGCTGGGGGCATGGATGTCTCCGTCTTGCGAGTCATACCGAGTGAGGTATGTCTGTGACCCCGAAACCTCAGTGAGGAGGCCTAGGCCCACTAGGGTTGACGAACTAGAAAAAGAATTTTCGGATAATTGTTAATTGCAAAATGAGATATCTTCAAATATTCTATTCTTTAACAAATATTGCACATAATACTAAATAATTGAGGAGTTCAGCGTGTTTTCCATAGAATACTGCCGGTTGCCTACATACCATCACAGTTTACGTTGACAGCACTGTTATACCGTTCACTAATACCTGTATGCGTCTTACTTCTTGACACGAAGGAACCCTCATTCAGGTGGCTTTAATCTGCTCTTCTTCAAAAACTCTTTCTTTAAAGCTATTTATGTTTTGCGGCCACTTTTAATGTCCCACCTGAACTACTCTTATTTCATTACACTACTGAAACTCAGTAAGCAAGGCCTGCTGCAGCATACCTGCTACACAACCTACCCATCTCTATTTACTACCCCGAACATAAATCCGGAGCAAGGCTCTAACACATTGTATTAGGCGTTACATTTGAGACCCTGCTTGATGTGACATCGCCAAATGCTACTGTTCTTTGTCCAACAGCCCGTTTCGATGTAAAGTGCCAGTTTCCTTACTGACTTCTACTTTCACTTACGTCACTCTGGGCGTTCTTCTGCACTCGTATATCTGAAACACGTCACACATCTTGTCACATTCAATGTTGTTTGTTCTCAATGGATGTCGGTTCTGTTTGAGCATCACCCTCATACTGCGAACTTGGTGCGCAATGTTACCATACCCACTGTGCCGGGAGTGCATAATCACAGAGAAACGGGGGAGTTTGAAGAAGAAGACAGTGGGCGAATGACGCGAAAGGTAGGAAAGCGAGGGATGGGTTGGAGATGAGGAGGGTGCGAAGGAGATTTTCCAATTTCCGCAAAAGCTAGTCAAGGCTTCTGCCTAGAGTGACGTTCTTAAAACTCCGACTCGGAACTGAATTCGATAAGCTAAAGATTGGATCACTGATTGCTGTGTCGAACCCACACTAGAGTGCGAAGTGCCATCAGCTGTGTCTCTCTCTACACGTGGCTAAAGGCTCGAGGCATGCGGCAGTGGATACCTCTGCATTAGGCATACTGCTTGTATTTCTGTTAAACCTTACCTGTGCACATAAGGTGATACTGCAGACAGTCGCTGCAATGCTCAGGGTACTGTTGTGTACCCTCATTTGACTGAACAGAGCCTCGCCAAAAACAATTCCGGGTAGGTCTGTACTGAAGAAAGACCTGTATTCCCTTATCTCGAATCTTCAAGTGGCATATAGACTGTATTTTCTATGGCCTCCTTGTCAGAAATATCTATCCGAATCACGGAATTACTGTGCATATATCATGTATCATAGAGCCCTATCAGTCACAGTAAATTAAAGGTGAAATTGCCCCATTGCACGCCACGAAGATACATGCGGGTGTTGAGTTGTAACTCCTTTCATTTTTAAACCCTACACTAGATGGAAGTGAATGGTCGGCTTCACACCTCGGCCGCTTTAGCTCCGAGGAAAGCTATAACCATCAGTGTCACAGTAGTAATTACCAGTAAATTGTGAATTGTGTAATTTGGTCATTACAAATTGCGACTCAGGTAATAATGTGCTATATGAATTGATTGTAATGAGGAAGAAGTAGAGCTCTGACTGGGACATGATTTTGAAGAGAGAACGTTTGGTAGACTAAGAGAAGTGTTGATAATATTTTAAAACGGATTTTGAAGCTACAGGCCTGTGAAAGTGAATCGAAATGAATTAACACAGACGCACGGGCGACAGTGTTATGTCTTATTTGTTGTCTTAGAATATTCAGTTTCCGTCACAAAACAAACAACTAACCTCCGTGTCCGCTGAATAAACTTGTGCGCAGCCAGTGTAAGTGTCTGTTTACAAATTAGAAATCCGGAGTTCAATTCTGACCATAGACAGATTGCCTTCATCGTCATTCAGAATGTACCAGCTTCGGAATCCACCCGCCTTTTTACCAGTTAGTACTTGCGACAGTTACTTGCGTTTGCAATGATTTTGGAATTGATAGTTGACCTCAGTTTAGTACGGACTTTATGGAATGCCTTAGGATTTCCTCGCATGCTCACTATACGCCCTTCGTGACATGGACTTAAGAACAGGACCTCGTTGAAATTTTCTAAATTTGTGCTTTTCTGACTGTATGTGCATAACTCTGTTGCTGGTGATTCTACATCCAAATAGCTTTTATTTTCAGATTAACGCTCCTAGAACACTATCCATATAAACTGAGACGCAGCGAGACTTGTTCAAGCAAATGCTAAATTTCAGTTGGTACATGTCGGTCGAATAAACAGCACTCCTGTTTGTGTCTCGTGAGGTGAGATGTGTTGAGGAAACTCGATAGAAGTAAGAGGAATGAACTTCATTGGCAGTTTACGATATTACAGAAGGAGGAATTTCCTCATATCAACAGGTTACAGGTGAACCATCGAAGCATTGCCGATTAAAGGTGAAAAACTGTGATGTTTGTTTACGTCCACTTCGTAGCTCGCAGTGGGGGGTGGAAGGAGGAGAGGAGAAGGCAGTGCGTCTCAGTTGTAAGCCGTACGTCGTGAGTTTGTCGGCAAACAGAGTAGTGTCAGCCTGTAATTTGTAGTGTTTCGATTGTGAAGCGGAATAGCGTGGGAGAGGAAATGCAAACAAACAGAATGTTCTTGGTTAGTGACCGTTTGGTAGAAAAAGAATTATACGTAATTTGCGATTACGCAGATCTTACAGGACTTGATTGTGAGGAATGGGAAGTTGACAGGACGAATCTAGTGTTATGTCCAGTAACGGATTGAGTTAATAACGGTGTTTAACTTCTCGATTCTGCTGCCAAATGTTTCGTTTCTGAGAGTACTTACAAAGAACACCGATCATGCGTCGATGATAGTTCAACATGGGTTCCTTTTCCAACCGTGAATAAGGAACAGATTGTTTTAATCAGTAGCTTTGTCATGTGCGTTTCTCTTGAGTGATGTTTAAATGACTGTAAATCTGGAGTAGTAATTAATAGCTAAGAAGCAGTTTCAAGCGGAACTCATGAATTCTACATGCATAGACGTCCGGGCTGTTTTTGGTCTATATTATTATTATTATTATTATTATTAAAATTTACTTTCGTTGTTAACGAATTATTTAAATATAAATTTCTCATATAGTAACTGTGTCGAATTTCATTTACATACCGTCTCCATGGTTGTAATTGTTGATGTTCAAATAATTTTAATTTTATTCATGTCTATGCATTAATAGACAATTCACACAATAAAACCAACAACTGCACAAATATTGAAATTATGTTTATAGCTATATAATTTTATTTAATTTTAATATTAGTACATTTGTTGGCTTCATTGCGTGAACAGTACAAATAATATTTTACACGCAACGTGCTCTACAGTACGCTTTGCCTGCCTAGCTGGAATAGTTTAGTAATTATCAATATGAAATCAAACGTAAGATACTCTGGCACGGATGGCATATTTTTTTTTCGTTGTGCAACAGTATTTTTACCGTAATGACGATTTGCCGTCCCCCCCCCCCCCCCCCCCACAAAAACATATTTTTTTTTTTTAAAAAAATACTAAAACAATATTCTTCTCTCTCTCTTTTTTTTCCCC
>Ga0123355_10009691_pt1 | contig 14677 bp, 14 predicted proteins | sample TergutEmb28metaG_3_FD_89872 | JGI IMG/M metagenome (GOLD analysis project Ga0123355, IMG submission 89872) | Embiratermes neotenicus P1 segment gut microbial communities from Petit-Saut dam, French Guiana - Emb289 P1 | ecosystem: Host-associated > Arthropoda: Insects > Digestive system > Gut ...
ACTGCACGACGGCGGGTTGCATGGGCTTTTGCATAATAAATTTCGCCCAAGTCGCCACGTTCTACCATTTTTTTAATGTATTGGCTTTGTTTAAAGAAACGTGTTTGGTAACCAATTGTTAAAACTTTGCCTGTTTTCTTTGCAGTTTCAACCATTTCACGCGCTTCTGCTGATGTTTTTGCCATTGGCTTTTCGCACATAACATGTTTGCCGGCATTTAAAGAATCAACGGTAATTGGTGCATGAGAACTATTTGGTGTAAGTACGTAAATAACGTCAATTGTTTTGTCTTCCAAAAGTTTTTTATAGTCTGTGTAAACTTTCGCACCTTCTATACCATACTCTTTTGCTGCTTTTTGTGCACGATCCTCTTCAATGTCACAACATGCAACGATTTCAAACTTGCCTGCTGCTGTCATGTTTGGTAAATGCTTGCCGAATGCGATACCGCCACAGCCAACAATACCAGCTCTTAACTTTGCTTCTGCCATTTTTGCATCCTCCTAGTAATTTTATGGTTAATTCACACTTTAATTATATCGCAACACATAAAAATTGCAATAAAAAAAATACTTGCTTTAAACTTTTTTTGTGACTAATCACTTGCATTTAACAAAAAAGCATGTTGTGTCCAAATTGCCACAACATGCTCTTTTTTACATAAAACTATTTTTCACAAGGGAATCTGCATAGGCCTGCATTTCTTCTTTACTATGAATACTATTTGCTTGCCCAATTATTTGCACTTGCGATTGTTCTGGCAGGGCGTAAAAATAACTTCTTGCCAGTTCGTTTTTGGCCAATGCCATATCAAAACCCATTGGCATATCCGGTGAAAATATTTTGCTGCTGCTAATGTCCATGTGCGCCATCTCCTGTATATAAGATCCTGCTTAATTTTTACAGAAATACATTTTTATATACATAAAACTTGTATATTAAACTGCCAGGAGATACAAACCCATCATTATCAATAACTATCAATAGTGCCAAACAAACGCTGCACGGCGCCTCGTGTACTTTCGTCAGAAGGCCATTCGCCATCGTATAAATCCAGTAATTGCTCCGCTTTTTCACGTACACGGTCATGTTCTTCTTGGCTAAATCCATTTACATCAATTTCTAAATACCTTGATGCAATGCTAAGCAGATGACTCCTGTAAATTAAAATGCGCATAAAGTCATCCATTTCATCAAAAGTCGGAGACATTTCAACCCATGGAGTAGTGAGGTTTCTAATTGGATGTCCATCTTGCGCATAAGCATAGTTTAAAACATCGAGTGCTTCATATAGGCATTGTTCGGTAATAATAATACCGTCTGCTTGACGGCTTCTTATTTCTGGCACATCCACATCAGTTATAGGGATACTTCCGTCTTCCAAGGCGATAATCGCCCTCACTTCTTCTAAGGTTCTTGCTATTATAAATGGGCTTTGTGGTGTTACGATTTCCTCATTCTGTGCGTTAAAATAGCCTGGTTCAGCAACATGCGCCTGCTCTACAGTACTTTCTATATCAATAACCATTGCTCCGTTTATTGCGGAAAATGGATCTTGCATGGGCAAGTCGGGAGCTACTGTAATAATTGAATTTTCCTCGTCATCAACCCTAATTTCTTGAACGTCGTAATTTTCCATATTTAAATCGAATACTTGATCGGTATTGTAATACTCCATATCTGTATTACCAGCAAATGTCGCAATTGCTCCAAAGGTTAATACACATATCAAGATTATGGATAATATTATTCCGGCAACAGATGATTTTTTTATTTTCATAATAGATATAATCCTTTCCTCCACCGCATCTTTACTAAAGCCGTTATATAGGGAAGCAAATTTGCTTCGCTGTTCAGCCATACTAATAATCGAATATGCATAAGCTGTTTTTGTTTCTGCACCCAAATAGCGCAAAACCAATTCGTCGCAAGTTAACTCTAAGTCGCGATTTGCGCGTACAAACATAACCCATACCAATGGGTTAAACCAATGGATACATAGGGCCAAAACCATAAGTATTTTCCAAAAGGCATCAAAGCGTTTGATATGAAAATATTCGTGAAGCAATACATGGTGCAAAAGCTGGGTGTCATGCATATCCATGTTTTTTGGCAAAATAATACGCGGCCTAATAATCCCAACTGTAAAAGGCGTTGTAATTCTGTCTGATTGTAATATAGCTATCTGACGCCAAAGTCTGTGTTGTTTGAGCCAATCACTCAAAGAATCATTACGAATATGTGCTGCAAAACGCAATATCCGGTGTTGTTTAAAATAGGCAACTGCAAAGAAAATAAATAAGCCAAGCATGCCTACAAGCCAAACAACCGTTAGAGACGACATATTAGGAACTCTGGCTTGCTGTGGGATTTCGCTAACATGCGGCAATATTTCAGGCGGGGTATTAATTTGCGAGTTTTCGCTAAATACAGGTATATTTGCAGCTATGGGAGGAGTTTCGCTGTAAGCAGAAGTACTGTTTGACCACACCGTCTCCGCCAACCCCATAACTACAGAATGTATGCTAAATTGCATTGGGATTGATATCGGCACAAGCAACCGAATAAGCACAATACCCCACAATATAAGAAACGCCGTTTTAGGCAGCTTATTTAAAGCAACTGCCCTCATTATGACAATAACAATAATAAGCAATCCGGCAGACAAGCTCATTTGCAATAAACTCATAATCGACACCTCATTTTAGTTTATCAACTAGTTGCTTTAAATTTGCTATTTCCTCTTGAGACAATTCCTTTCCGCTTAAAAATGCAGACAAAAACGCTGTGCTCGAACCATCAAACAACTTCTCTACAAGTTTCGTTGCTTCATGTTGCTGCACTTGTTCCCTTGTTATAAGTGGTTTGCAGGAAAAATTTGTTCCGTACCGCTCAACTGCACCCTTGTCTATGAGTTTGCCAATGACGGTGTATGTTGTATTAGGACTCCATCCGATTTCTGCCTTTAATGTTTTAGAAAGCTGTCCGGCAGTTAAATCTCCATGTTTCCACAGGGCCTCCATAATTTTTAATTCGGAATCAAAAACTTTAACTTTCATATTAGTCTCCCAGCCGTCAGGCACGAATGCGTGCATTCGAACTTAACTCTCAAATTTGGTGTAAAACGGCTTTCTTCACACCACCATACCCACTATTGCAATAGTAAAACTATATTACTACAGCAATAGTAGACTGTCAACCACTATTCCGATAGTAAGAAGGTTTGTGGTATAGATCCTGATGAATTTACCCTAACCTTCCCCTGGTATTTATCTGCGCAGATCTGCCCTTTACAACAAAAAACCGACACGCATTTGCCCATCGGTTCAATGTATAAACGCGCCATCGTATCAACACACACTAAACGTTGCAAGTGATCAACTGTTCACCCTCTATGTTAATGCGCGAATTATCCTAATAATATTTACTGCACTATCAAACTTAATCTGTTTTTTCAGCTTATACCATTCTAAACAAAAATTAAATCACATATTTTAGTTTGCCCTCTTTTTTAGACATGATAATTTGCACCCATACCATGCATATAGTGATATTATTCTCATTTATCGAAAAGAGGAAGCAACTGCATGAAGCGTTTAACCATACATACATACACCTACAAAAACGAACTAAAAAATTTTATAAAAACCCTAACACAAAATAATTTATGCACCATATCTATTGCCACATCCCACGCTGTAAAACTTACATGGGCAAATTCTAAAGACTTTATAGAAACCATACTTTTCCTACTATATAACATAGCCATGCTAGAAAATCCTGTATACCGATACTCCCCCAAACTCAAAAATCTAGCCTCCATCCTGCAAAACACAGAACTACATAATACAGAATTAACACGACTAGAAACATTTCTAAAGTCCAATAGCGAACTAAATTTAGAGGGTTATGTAACCTTTAGAATGGAGGAATACAGCGCGAAATTAGACATGATACTTTACGAGATCATAAAAAAAATAAAAATTGTAAAATAGACTAGCATATTTTTCCAAAACCTGCTACAATGTTTCCATGATTATCCAAAAATTATTATTACTCGAAAGCGAGGCCCAGAACGCCATACGCATGCTGGAAAAAGAACAGACCCTTCTAAGCACCAAAGCAGAAGCGGATTTGTTACAGCAAATGGCAGCAATTGAAGAGGAACAAGATAATATTTTGCAAAAGTGCACACAAGACACAGCACATCATACAGCAACAGCAATTGCAAAAATACAGGCGGATTACGAGCAAAAAGGGAGAGAGCTAATACTTGCATTTACCGCCAATCACCATATGTGGAAAGAAAAAATCCTCCACGAGGTGATTCATGTATGAACGCCGCACTAACAGCCAAAATATTAGCAAAACGGGCAAAGGCCGACTATAAAAATGCATGTACTGGCATACAACGCTTTTTGGCAAACAAAAATGAAAAAAGATTTGTTACCGCCATGGCCACAGGGCTTGAAAGTGAGAGCATAGAACACTATCTAAACATGTGGCGCAGCACCAGCACCACAAAGCTAAACAAAATAAATTGCCTGGCAATGAAAAATATCCTAGGCACAGAAATTGACTTGCAAAACATTTTGTGGATGTACCGGCTAAAAAAGTATTATGGCATATTTGGCGATTCGTCATATGGTTTTTTAATTCCCATACGGTATCGGTTATCTGATAATGTATTTTCAAACCTTGTCAACTGTACAAGCATAGAAAATTTTATATCAGAACTATCAAAAACCATATACCACAATGTTTTTGGCAATTTTCTGTTTGCACAGCAAAGCCTAACAAAGGCGGTTAAATTACGCTACCGTACAGAAAGCCGCCGTTCTTATATAGCACTTGCTTGCGGATATTTATATGAAGCACATTTGCAGGAAAAAAACAAGGCTGCCATGGCAGAAGGCATACGCCATGGGCTTGACCATTCCGAGATACTGTCGAGGTTGTATTAAACGAGGTGCATCCCAATGATAATAAAAATGCAATACATAAGTTTAATTGGGCATATGGAAAATATGCAGCACGTAGTAGAAAGCTACCTTTCACGTTTTGACATTCAACTTGAAAAATCCAATAACCATGGTTTAATGGAACCATTTACGGCGTTAAATCCCTACAGTGCAACACTACAAAAAGCCGAAACTTTATCCCCATTAGTAGGAGCGGCTCCCCTTATTTATATGCCCCTATCTGCGGCAAAAGCCGTGAATACCATAGAAGAAGCCCACGCCGCCTATGAATTGCGAAGCGACAAATTGCGCACCCTTGAAGAAAATCTACGTCAAGCAAACGAGTATATCCGCCAATTAGAGGACTTTACAGCATTTAAAGGTGATTTAAGCACTATGGAAAATTTTGAATTTCTTCATTATCGTTTTGGCAAATTACAGTCAATACACTTCCTTCAATATGAAAAATTTTTAAGTAACAACGATAATCTCATTTTCCACATAATAAAGAGGGATAAAGATTTTGTTTGGGGCATATATTTCACCCCCAAAACCAATATGGACGCGATGGATTCTATTTTCGCATCCTTAAAATTTGAACCAATACCAATAACTAGCACCTGCCTTGGCGAAAGTATGAGCGGCACCCCATCTGAACTCATTAACCACTGGCAAGCAAAATGCCAAGAAATAAAGCAGGAGCTACACCAGTGTGCATTAGAATTTTTAGAGAATCCAAAAAAAATTGCAATTGCCTGCCGTCAAATCAAAAGCCTCTACAACGCTTTTGATATAAAAAAATTTGCAAACGTAAGCCCTCAAGAAAAAATTTTCTCCTTTTCTGGCTGGATGCCGGCAGCAGATGCAAACAGGCTAGAAGCAGAAATTGATAGGGACGATCTAACCATTTTTTCATACGATACCTTCAATGAATTTCTATCCTCCGGTGAAAACGAGACACCCCCTACCCTACTTAAAAATCCGCCAATCATGCGCCAATTCGAATTTTTCACAAAACTATATGGCCTCCCCACACATGGTGAAATTGACCCCACCCCTTTCTTGGCAGTCACATACACCATATTATTTGGACTCATGTTTGGTGATGTTGGCCATGGGTTTTCATTAGCAGCCATTGGGCTTTTTGTATGGCATAAATACAAAATTCCCCTAGGTGCAATTATGGCCATTGCCGGCACATCCGCAGCATTTTTTGGTATCTTATACGGCAGCATTTTTGGCTTCGAAAATATTCTGCCCGCCCTATGGAGAAGACCTGCCGAAGATATCGCCGGCACACTAATGCTTGCTGTATGGATTGGTGTCGGACTTATTGTATTCTCTATGGTTATTAACATGTTTAATTCCTTCAAGCGACGAGATATAAGTAATTTGCTTTTTGGCGCAAATGGGATAGCTGGTTTGGTTTTTTATGGGGCAAAACTTTTTATTTTAGTACGTGTTTTTATCCTGAGGCTTTCTGTTACATGGCTGGTAGTAGTCATAACTATTTTACCGCTGGTATTTATAACATTTAAGCACCCCTTAGAACGATTTATATCAGGTAAAAAACCTTTGCCATCTACAGGCGTTGGGCAATTTATATTTAATACAATTATAGAATTGTTTGAAACCCTGCTAACCTATGCCACCAATACAATTTCATTTGTACGAGTTGGAGCCTTTGCCATCAGCCACGCTGGAATGATGCATGTTGTCTTGCAATTATCCCAAGGTGCAGCAGGCACCCACAACTGGCTAATTTTAATAGTTGGCAATATTTTAGTTTTAGTAATAGAGGGACTTTTGGTGGGCATACAAGTTTTACGGCTTGATTTCTATGAAATGTTTAGCCGCTTTTACAAAGGCGGCGGACGAGACTTTGTTCCAAGTCGAATAAAATAATTCAGTTGGTAACAGATTCTTACCAACTGAATTTGGAAATAGAAAGGGTTGATCACAAATGATTGCAATAACATTATTACTTCTATTCTCAATAATTGCGCCTTTAATTATACTAAAAAAACGCGGCAAACTAGCCCTATGGGTAAATTTAGTCTCATTTTCCGCTACGTTTATACTCGCTACAGTGTTTATTTTCTCTGGCAGGGTTTTTGCCAGCCCAGCCACAACAGCTTCTACTTCCGACATGGCAGTTGCAGCAGCATTTATTGGGGCGGCACTTGCAACAGGACTTGCTGCAATTGGCACCGGCATTGCCGTAAGCAACACTGCCGCCGCCGCAATTGGCGCAATTAGCGAAAACGAAAATAATTTTGGCAAGGCGATGATTTTCGTAGCCATGGCAGAAGGGATTGCCATTTATGGGCTGCTAATCTCGTTTATGATTTTGGGGCGTGTTTAACCTTGAAAACAGTAGCTATTTGCAGCAATACCACTATTTGCACGGGACTTAGGCTTGCAGGTGTAGATTCTTACCATGCAGCAACCAAAGACGCACTCCCGGCAATATTAGAAAACCTGTCAGACGTTGGGATAATTATTATCTCCAACAATTTAAAATCAAACGAACTTGCAGATTTTAAAGAAAAAAATCCGCAAATATTAATACTACACTCAAAAGAGCTCGTGTGAAGAAAATCCCTTCGCACTAAATATAGGGTCAATTGCGAATACAAATATTTTCGCCTGACCGCTAGGAGATTAACATGGCATCTTATATCACTGAAAAAAACGAACGCAAATTAGAATATTTTTCAGACATAATAATGCGAGAAGTAGAAAAAAAGAAAAACGACGCAAATTTTAAACTAGCAGCCGAGCTGCGGCAACATAACAGCGCAACTTTAGAAATTACTGCACGAGATAACAAACAAGCGTTACAAGCAAAACAAGATCAAATTCAGCAGCAAGCAAATAGGCAAATTACGACTGCAAAAGTACGTGCAATGGCCCAATATGTACAAACACGCAACCAACAAACCGACCTCCTGTTCATCGCTGTAATGGCTCAGCTTGCACAATTTACACAACAAACTGAATACGAAACTTATCTGATAGCGTGCATTAATAAAATGAAAAACATAAGCAATTTTACAATTGTAAAACTCTCCCCCCTAGACATGCGGTTGGAAGAAACAATAAAAACCGCCACAGGCCTAACACCTGAAACAGGAGATGACAACTTTATTGGCGGCTTTATTCTACTAAACGAAAACCGTACGATTCAGATAGACTACACCTTTAAAACCAGGCTGGCAATAATAAAAAAAGATTTTGATTTTAATCAGTTGGCAATATAAGCTGGGCTTCTCTATTTTTAATAGCAAAAATAATATCAAAAATACTTTTTGCCCTTCTTTTCAGTTTTACCCCACTAGAAAACTTAATATTTATACCGTGAGCGTCACTACCGGCCTGCATCGGCAAATTGTGCGCTTTAGCAAAAGCCATCGCCTTTTCATTTGCAGAATTCAAATTCAACCCATTATACACTTCAATGCCATCTACCAACCCGGGATCCACCGGGCCTTTTCGCTCAATCCAAGGTTTATCCCTGTATGGATGCGCCTGTGCCAAATATCCTCCGGCCCCTCGCACAATTCCGCTATAGTCCTCTATTGATAATCCATTTAAGTAAGGATTATCTAGCAGAAATTGCACATCCAGCCCATAAGTTAGAAAATCAGAACCCTTATCTGTAAACTCCCAGCCAAAAAACACATCCAAACCTAGGCGTTGGCCTTCTTTTTTTGCGGCGGTATAACCCGCTGCCATATGTCTTACCTTCCACTTCCAGGGCAGAGGCACATGCTTCCACCAGCTATGCAGATAATGATCTGTAATAATAATCCCTGTATACCCTCTATCTTTATAGGCTCTTACTTGCGCAATAGCCGAATTTCGCCCGCATATGCTAGACTCCGATGTATGCATATGGGTTTCATATAAATACGCCATAATTAGCCTCTTTCGTATTCCTTCGGAACATATTTAATAAGCGCCTCATGTTTTTGAATTAATTCAGTTTCAATGAGTTCTTCATGTTCTATTCCACAGTATTTGTGCCGCCATATTTCCTTGTGCCTATAAAATGCTTCGCCAATTTTTATAAACCGATCATTGGTTTCAAACACATGATATCTATAAGGAAGTGCCCTATCAACACGTATTTCCCCGATAAGGCGTCTATTCTCTATCCAAAACCTAAATTGAAATGTGTGACTTGTATTATTTAAACATTGATAATCTAAGTAATTATAAAAAACTGTAGGGCCATATCCGGAAGGAATCACCCCTTCGTCATCAGGAAATGGCTCAAAACTGTGGTGGTGGCATTCAGTAACAGTGAGCGGACTGTGCAAGCAAAGCCAGTGCAGTAAAATAGACATTTTACATAATCCACCGCCAATACCGGCAACCACCTTGCCGTTTGATAATGTTCGTGCCGCCCTATACCCTTTTCCTTTTGTGGCACACCCTACTAAATAACAAAATGAAAATGTTTCTCCGGGGCGTATAAGTATTCCATCTAGTTTTCCAATAGCGATTTTCAAATTTTCAACTTTATTATGCTGAAAGTCTGCATTTGAATCTTCAGCCCTAATTAATACAAATTCATGCCGATATACACTGCAATCCAAAGAATTATTTAAAATTATTTTAGCAAAGTTCTGTTTTCCAAACCACCACTTTAGACGCCTATTAAGGCGCCTTAGCTTGACAATTATAAAGTAGAAAACCCGATTATAACTTGAAAACGGTCGCATATATTTCCCCCATCCGAATATGAAACGACGAATTCAGTTGGTGGCTCTCCGCCACCAACTGAATTTATTTCCATAACAACTAATATAGCATATATGCACAACATAGTACAATCTACACCACGTTAGAAAGGATTTTGATTATGGCAAAAAAAACGAGTACCATACATGGCATAAATGGCCCGGTTGTTACCATCAAAGGCGACAATTTTGCAATATCAGAAATGATAAAATTAAGCGAACTAACTGGCGAAGTCATTGCCCTAAAACCAGATATGGCGACAGTACAAATTTACGAAACCACCGCCGGCTTACGCCCCAACACACCTGTAACCGGTACAAGCCAGCCAATGTCCATTACATTACAACCAGGCATAGTCGGAAATATTTTTGACGGCATCATGCGACCACTTAATGAAGTTGGTGACACCGCCCACACATGGCAAGTTCGAATTCTGGTAGAAACAGGTCAACACTTAGCCCCTGGCGAGATATTTGCAGAAGTAGACGAAACTCCACTTATTGCATACAGAGCCATGATCCCCCCTGGCGTTTCCGGAACCGTAACGCACACAAACCCAAACGGCAATTACACAGCAAAATGCCCTATCCTATCTCTTAACAACACCCAAACCCTAACGCTATCCCAAACATGGCCAATACGTTTACCACGCCCAATAAAGCAGCGTCAAGCCCTAGACAAACCATTAATCACAGGCCAGCGGGTAATAGACACCCTCTTCCCAATTGCAAAGGGCGGCGTAGCGGCAATCCCCGGCGGCTTTGGCACAGGCAAAACCATGACACAGCACCAACTTGCCAAATGGTGCGATGCAGATTTAATCGTATATATCGGCTGCGGCGAGCGCGGAAACGAAATGACAGAAGTCCTAGAAGACTTTGCAAAACTAATAGATCCAAAAAACGGCCAACCCTTGCTAAACCGTACGGTGTTAATTGCCAATACATCAGACATGCCAGTTGCCGCCCGCGAGGCAAGCATTTACACCGGCCTAACCATTGCCGAATGCTATCGAGATATGGGATACCACGTTGCCGTCATGGCAGACTCTACCTCCCGCTGGGCAGAAGCCCTGCGGGAACTCTCCGGCCGCCTAGGAGAAATCCCTGCAGAAGAAGGATACCCAGCCTATCTTGCAACCCGTCTTTCCGCATTTTATGGCCGCGCAGGATATGTAACAAATTTAAACAACACAGAAGGCTCTGTTACCATCGTAGGCGCAGTATCCCCCCAAGGCGGCGATTTTTCTGAACCTGTCACCCAGCAAACAAAGCGTTTCATCTCCTGCTACTGGGCCTTAGACCGTCGGCTTGCCTACGCTCGACACTTCCCGGCCATAGATTGGATACACAGCTACAGCAATTACATTTCTAGCCTTACAAACTGGTACACAAATAATATAAGCCCCACATTCATGGCGCTTCGTGAAAAACTAATAGCCGTACTACAAGAAGAAAACGCCCTGTTAGAAATTGTAAAGCTCATAGGCACAGATGCATTATCAAAAAGCCAGCACCAGACCCTTGCACTGGCAAGGCAAATCCGCGAAGAGTTCTTGCAGCAAAACGCCTACGATCCAGATGATACGTTTACCCCACCGGGTGAGCAATTTAAACTGATACAGAAATTGTTAGGGCATGTTTAAAAAACCACTCAAACCGATTTTCCACACAACGAGGGTTTTCAAATCGCCCTAATCAATATCTATCCATAAACAATTTGTTCTTTAGTAAAATAAGTTGTTTTAGAAGCAATTGTTTCAATAATAATAGGAAACCCTGTCTCTGTTTTCTTTTTAAATCGGCTATGCACCTTTAAAAAGCTTCTCTCTTCACCTGAGATAATATCCGGTGAAATAGACTTTATCGAAGCCACCGCACTACGCAAGACCGTGATTATTGCGTTATAAAGCACACCCATTACCGCCTCCGGTATTTTACCGGTTATTGATTTGGGCGAAACACGTGCAAACCAAAGTATTTCGTCGGCGTAAGCATTTCCAATTCCCTTTACAACTTTTTGATCAATTAAAAAAGCTTTTATATTGGTAGTCGCTTTTCTACTCGCAATTTTAAGAAAATAATCAAGGGTAAAATCATCTCCCAATGCGTCGGGAGTACCGCCCAGCATGGGCTTATACCGTATTAGCGTACCAATATTTCCTGTGTCATGGAAAACAACGCACTCTTTTTCAAAATTTAATGAAAATACTTTGGACCTTATATTGCCCGCCATATGAGGGTTACTGACTATTGAAATTCTCCCATTAAGCATTAAATGCGCCGCAATAATCCGACCTCCTGCAAAATCGAACAACAACTCTTTGCCATAGCGATTGACACCGCACAACTCCCTATTATTTAATGCTTCCATTAATATGCTTTGAGGTGTGGTAATCTTCATGCTAAATACATCAAGCCCAACTAAACGCTTCGAGGTTAACCTGTTGAAGATATTATCCTTAAAAACTTCTAAATCCGGCAATTCAGGCATTTAACTTTTCTCCTTTATAATTATTTTCTATAAAACCGCTTACCCTCATGTTGCTTACTTTAGGCATTATATATCACGGTACCTAACAACAGTGAACAATGTACAACAAGTTGAAACCGTTAAAAATACAGAACCAGCTTACAATGATCTCGTTGTTAAAGATGACTTTAAGATATAACTAAGACAATTATAATTCATTAAACTGGACAGCAACATGTCATATTAACATGGTTTTTTCAATTCAGATAATGGCGGTTATGAAAAACGAAACACCCACAAAGGAATGCTCTTTTTACTGTATCTAATGCATTTAACACTCTTTATTTCGCTTGAAATACATAGCACTTAACAGATTATCCAAATCACCACTACCTGTTAGTTTGTAATCAAGGTCCGCTCCTGTAAGGTATTCCCTTACGCCATTATTGATTTTAGCCGCACCTGCTACCAGCTCCTTTAATTCAAGAAGTGAGATAGGAGAATCTTTAAACAGATTATCGACATTGTCCATATACTCTCTGCTTAAATGTGCATAATATTTATTACGTACTGTTCTCATTTTACTGATTGCCAACTGAAAATTCTGAGACCTAATTTCCTTATCCCAAACTTTAAGTCTCTTTGAGATGTCACTTTCAACACAAAGCCTGTGACGAAGTTTTTTTAATTCATTGCCTAATTCTTTTTTCCTGCTCACAACATTGGTATCATGTGCTTTTTTAGGAAGCTCTGCCAATTCAGATTCTAATTCATTGATTTTTCCTATTATACGATTTTCTATATCAATAAATTCACCTACACTAATTCCAAATGATATCATTGCGCCACTATCCATTTCCTCTGTCACACTTTCAGATTTATGTCGTGGGTGAAGCGGTAAATGTTTTTTACAATCAGATAAATATTTGTAAATTGAATAGGATTCTCCGTCGCAATCATACAGTTTCGATGTTTCCATAATTATGCTAGATATCAATGCATTACTTGCTAACCAAAAGAACCCGGGCGCGTAGCTCATTTCTTGCCATTTATCTCTTCTCGCTTCCACTATAGATTCAAGTGCACACAAATAACTGGTTGCGAATGTAATGCTCTTTCCGATGACTTCAGTACATTTGATAATTTCATCTCTAGTCACTATTGCTTTACCCCCTTATAATTCCAGATATATTTCCATCGAAACTGCTACACAATCAGTTTCTGTGAAGTCTTGCTTGTTGGGAATCAGTAAAACTTCATCACAGCAGAAGCCAAAGCATTGTGGCTATTAGTATTGTGCAGTGTGGCAAGAGTGCTATCGAGATACTACCTTTATTATTTCAGTATGGAACCTCACATTATAGCCATAATCGGTTAATTGATATTGTATCATACTAAATTTTATATTAGGACATATGTTTGAGAGTAATTATAAACAATGTACAGCAAAGCAAGCGAACGAAAAGCGCATAAAGCTAGTAATCATGCGACTTATCACGCAACCTATCATAAAATCTTGTTGGCCTTCACTGATGGTGTCATCAGCATGTCATATTAAAAAAGCATATTGACTTTCGCATCCTCACATCCTCACAAAAAAACACTTGAGTAATTGATCTATTACAGTGTGTGCTCATGTAACAAATTTGTCAACCGATTCTCAATAAATTGATTGTTTTGGGTTACACAATTTATTACTTGCCCAAGCATCAAAATTATGAGTATAATAAGCTATCCTGCGCAATAGGCGCATAATTAAATGGAGGTGAAGTCCCATGTCACAAAAATTGCAAAAGCTCAATTACACAGAAAACCCCATCGACATCCCAAACCCAGACAGAGGATTTGAAAGAGGTAATGACGACGCTGCAGGGCTGGGATACCATGTACCCAACAGGCCAGATGGTTCAAATTATTTTGCACACATGACAATTCCTGTTGATGAAAACACACTATCATTACTGCCGCAAAAGTTTAAGCTCGCATACGAAATGACACCACCATACTACATTGGTGAGTATCTAGGCGGCCCCGGAAGTGGCCCCACCTATTGCAATGTCCCCGCAGAGCCCCGAATCGTTCAATTCTACCTTAACCTTGCAGAATTTTCCTCCAACGCCTATTGCGATACCCACATTAACAGCAATACCGAAGGCGCCCCCAACCCGGCCACTACCAGAGTTGGCGTCGATGGGCCTATTACAGAATATGGACTAGCCTTCCTAAAAAATCAGTTTGAATTTATCAGAAACCAAACAAACAGTGTTGCCCACATACGCGTTGTATACGATCCAAAAGGCTGGAATCACTATGTATGGACTCAAGACAATCTTGACTATGAAGATTTAGAACCAGGAGATCCTGATGCCGAAAGAGGGCGCCCCTATGGCAAATACTATTACCGCGCAAACTACACCAAGCCCATTACACCAGATAATTTTGCCACACATGTAGCAAAACCCGGCGCAGGCACATGGCGCGGTTCTTCTCCGGTA
>Ga0123355_10009692_pt1 | contig 14677 bp, 16 predicted proteins | sample TergutEmb28metaG_3_FD_89872 | JGI IMG/M metagenome (GOLD analysis project Ga0123355, IMG submission 89872) | Embiratermes neotenicus P1 segment gut microbial communities from Petit-Saut dam, French Guiana - Emb289 P1 | ecosystem: Host-associated > Arthropoda: Insects > Digestive system > Gut ...
CATTATTCACTCCCCAAAAGTGTGGTTGGATTCTTGAATATCAATTCTTAAGCGTCCGACACGAGCCTTGAACCAGTTTCCCTCAGGAACCAGCCGCTCGGTCACCACCGGCGTACCTGACTTTGACCATCACACTCGGGATACAACAAGATCTAGGTAGATTTGCATTTCGGTTCAGGGCCTCTCGGCCCCGATGCACTTAGGCCTTGATTAGGACGGGCCCTTTGTGCCCCATATCGAATCATGGGAGCCCCGTAACCTTACTATAATTCCAGATGGCCCCCAAGCCTAAACTCCTAATATCCTCTGGCTCCAAGAAAAAGGAGCCCAGGTACGCATGTCTGAATGAGGCCAAAGCCTCGCATTCACATAGAATGTGAGCCAAGGTTTCCTCTCCCACCCCGCACTTCCTACACAAGGGGCTGTCAAACAGCCCTAGTAGGTAAAGATGTCTCCTTAGGGTGTTATGACCCGTAAGAAGGCCAGTTACAACCCTGGATTGAATCCTATTAAAGGTCATAAATTTAGCCCTGGTACCCAGACTAGGTCCTGAGATAAACTCTCGAGCCTGCCTGTGGGTATCACCAAGACCTCACCATTGGGCCCCGTGCTGGTTGTCCAGCCAGCGACCGAGCCCCTTTTGTAAATCTCGCCTAGAGACCCCCAGGGCCGGCTCGGGTCCAAGAAACCTCAGAGCAGTGCCGCCCCTCGTGAGCCCATCGGCGATTTCATTACCTCGTATTCCAGCATGTCCAGGGACCCAAAAAAGGCCTGCTGCATGCTGGATAGAGATATCATTCAATGCCTTTTGGCACTGATGAACCAAAGGAGACGTTCTAACAGCTTTAAGGACTTTCAAGGCCACTAGACTGTCGCAGCAGACACGTATTTCTCTGGTCTATTCTGAGATTGTATCTCATAGGCACAGGCTAAGATAGCATATATCTCCGCCTGAAAGACTGTTGTGTATCTACCTAGGGAAAAGCTGAGCCTTCGTCCTACCAATTGCCCATAGACTCCAGCCCCGGTCCCCTCCCTCATCTTGGACCCATCTGTAAACTAGACGACCCCTTTGACTGCAGGAGGAGCACCAGTTGCTTTAGTCCAATCCTCCCTCATCAACATGGTAACCCTATATTGGGGTTCAAAGTTCTATGTTGGCCTCATAACGTCAACCCCCAAATTAAATATGGGATCTGACTGCTGAAGCCGCACCAAAATACTGCTGTGTCCTCTATTGGGATGTAGGTAAGACCAACATCCGAGACTCCAGAGTTGCTGCACAGCTGACCTAGCCTCACTCTGAACCACAAAATCCAGTGGGGGGAGGCAGATGAGTGCTTCCACAGCATTGGTGGGAGTAGTGCACATAGCTCCTGTAATATTGGTGGGAGTAGTGTACATAGCTCTGTTATCCCTACACAGGCTAGTCTTTGGACCCTGCTTAGTTTCCTCTTGGCACAGGCCGTCTGACAGCCAGGCCACCATACCAAGGATGAAAAAGTGATGGACGGCCTGATGATAGCAACGTAGAGCGAATGAGCCACCCTGGGTTTCAGGCCCCACGTCACACCACAGGCCCTCCTACAGGCCCACATCGAGTTTTGAGCATTCTTCACTTTAAAATCCACATGTTCCTTCCAGGTCAGACGTGAGTCCAGGATCACTCCTAGGTACTTGACCCAACGTGGAACATTGCAGGGTCTTCCCAAACAGATGGGGCTCGAAGAACCCTGTAAGTTTCCTCTTTGTAGTGAATGCAACAAGACTGGTCTTAACCGACAGACCAAGCCCACCACAACACAATTCAATGTTATGCAGGGCCCACTGTATGAGCCCTGACACCATGTTTGGGAATTTTCCCACTGCTAGAAGACTGATGTCACCCGCATATCCCTGTGCATAAACGCTTCCCTCATTGAGCCTTACTAGCAGTTCATTCACAACAAGGCACCATAAGAGGGGTGATAACCCCCCCTCCCCCCAAGGGCAGCCCCTGGACACCGCGAGACTCCTGGAGACACCCCCAAAAGTCGCCGTAGCCGGCCGACCCTCCAGGGTGGCTCTAATCCATCATACGATGGTTTGTTCTACCCCATTTCTGGTCAATGCTGAGCACATGGAGTCATAGGAGGTGTTGTCAAACGCCCCATCTATATCTAGAAAGACACCTAAGGCAATCTCCTGCTGATCAAGAGCCTTCTCAACCTGTACTATGAGCTGGTGAAGGGCCACTTCCACAGACTTCCCGGCCTGGTATGCATTTTGGTTGGGTTGAATTGGCTGAAGCGCCAAAATTTCATCCCTTAAAAATCTATCCACCAGCCTCTCCTGGTCTTCCATAAGAACGATGTGAGACTGATGGATCTAAAATCCCTGGGTCCACAGTAGGAACTCCTACCAGGCTTAGGTATAAACACTACCTTAGCCTGGCGCCACAAGGCTGGAACGTATCCAGTCGCAGGCAGGCACGAAAGATCCTAACCAGGTACAGAATAAGGATCTCCCTCCCTCTTGCAGAAGGGCCGGGGAAATCCCGTCCTTGCCCGGACTTTTATATGAGGCAAATGAATCAATCACCCACTCCACCCTACAATAGGAAATGATTCTTGCAGGTACCTGCCAGTCCACACGTGTGGCGTGGCAGGCAGCAGCGGGTAACACACCCCCTTCCACAGCAGCTGAGTTGGGGAAGTGAGTAGTAAGCAAGAGATCCAAGGATTCCCCTTCGGATTGCGTACACTCTCCGGTAGGGGCCACCAAGGATCCCAGCCTAGTTTTAGGGTCCCTAGATAGAGCCCTGTATAACCTAGCCGACCTAGGTAGATCGTTAATGGAGCTACAGAAGGTCCTCCAGGTCTCTTTGGAAGCCTTGCATACCTCCTTCCTATATCTCTGTTGAGCCTCTCTATAGAGTTCCCAACTAGATGATTTGTTGTCAGCCCGGCACCTATTAAAGGGCCGTCTGGCTTCTCTTCTGAGGGACTCTAATTCCGATGTCCACTTCAGAGATTTTCTCCCATTCTTAGCAGGTCTAAAAGGGCAATTATCCTCATAAGTGGTGATAAAGGCCTGCTGAATCCAATGAACAACAAGCCCTAATCCAGCTTCGTCTTCCATGCTCATCTCGGGTCCCCTCTCCAGCTTATCCCTCAGGCCCTCTCGGAAGGAGCCCAAATTTGTGTCCCTAGAGATCCTGATCAGGAGTGCCGGAACGGAGCCCCGTAGAGTGAACAGAATATGTCTTATGATCCGATAGGGAGGGCTCCCGAGACACCTCCCAACCAGTGATGCTTTCTAGAAGTCCATAAGACCCCATGGTAATATCAATCACCTCTTTCCTAGAAACATTGCAAAAGGTGGACTCATTGCCCCGATTGAGAATCTCTAATTTCGAAGAATTGAGAAACTCAAGCAGGGACTCCCCTCTACCATTGCAGTTGGTGTTACCCCACACAGTATGATGTGCATTGGAGTCACACCCTACAATTAAGCGTAGATTCTCATTCTCACAGTATCGCACGAGCTCCTCCATCTCCCTTGATGGGGGAGGATTCTCGGAATCATACAGCAGATAAGCAGAGCAAACGACTAACCGCCTTTCTGCCCCATCCTCAATATACTTTATTAGGATTGCTACGAGGTCCCTACAAGAGAATTCCAGCAGCACCCATGCATTCATGTTCCTTGTAAGGACGCAGGCTGTAGGTCTTTCCTTCCCTCTAGCAGAGTAAATGGTATATCCAGGAATATTCAGGCCCCTGATACAGTCCTCACAATATCACAGTTCCTGCACCAGTGCCACGTCTATTCCTTTAACGCCTACTATTCTGGTAAGAATTCCAGAAGCAGCAATGCTGTGTTGCAGATTGGCCTGAATGAAAGAGGTGGTACTCACCATAACCCATTCTGCCTCCTCCTCCTCCTCTTCTATTATTTCTTCCCCTCTGACTTGGCACCCAGAAGGGAGAATGTGGCTTGCCCCACACCACTGAAGGGCCTCCATCTCAACCTCTCCAACACACTGACAGAGGCTGCATCAATACTGAGCACCAGGCGGACCCCGTTGGACTCCTCCCTGTGCTCATACACTCTCCAGTGCCTAGTATCCAGACCCTGGTTCAGCCTGTGAAGCCGCAACAAGTACCGCTCCGCGTCCTCCGCAGGGCCCGGAAACCAGGCCACCACCCTCTTGTAGGTGGGAAGAGTACCCAGGCCCACTAACTTGAGCCTGGAGCCCTCCCAGGCCACGAGGGTAGGTACCCTGGCAGCCAACCAGTCCTTGGTCAATTAGTCATGGCAGACCATAATAGCCGCCCCTTTAGCCCAGTAGGAATCAACCAGCCTGAGGGTGAACCCTTCTTCAGGGAGCTCATCCACAAGCTGGCTGATCGCCCACTGGATATGTGTAAAGTTTTCTTTGGAGATCTGACTGTCCGGATAGTTCTCACAGACAACCACCACCCGAAGGCCCTCCCGAGCAACCCTGGCATAACTAAGTTGCCCAACCTGTTTGGGCCTCTTAGCCTGCCCCCCATCAGGAGTGCCCCTGGCCAACCGCTGTCACTTGCTTGGGCCCGGTGGGAGCCCTCTACTCTCCATAGATTTACCCTGCTGGACCCTGGATGTACTGGGCTTCTGCAAAGTTTGTGGCTGACCACCTGGAGCAGACCGAAGTTGGCCACTGCCAGAGGCCCCTGAAGGAGCCCCCACAAGCCCAGCCCTCCTTGCCTGCTTTTTGGCAGCACCGCAACGGTTTTTGCTAGTGGCTCGGAGGCCGAGAGTGCCGACCTTCTCTGTCACACCCTCCAGGTTCTCCGAACTTAAATTACTGGGAGACGGGCGTTCCCCCTCAATCACAGGAGTCTCGCCCACTCCTTGCTCAACTGGGCCCTGCCCAGTTGCCCCAATCTGCGGAGCCTCTGTGCAAGAACCCTTATCATATCACTGACAATACACCATACACATGGCACATAATACATAAAGATGGTACCATATGTCTGCATTGGATGAAGGACAGTGCTGCACGGTCAGTAGACAACCCACAGAGTTGCCTGTTATGGTAGGCTGACTCATGTCTGAACCCATGTATCGTTTACTGAGCAAGGTTTTTCCTGGACCCCAGCAAATAATTGCAATATAACTTGTTTTGCACAAGAGAAACATGGACATATTAGAGAGTTCTTGTAAGTTAATTAAGCTGAGAAGGCATGCCTGTAAAAACCATCAAAACAAAAGAATATTAACCAAAAAAACAACATGAACGCAGGTGGAGTACAGAAGTTACCCTACACGGTCAAGGAAGTGTCAATTCTAGAGAGATCTGCTTTAGTGTTGGCTGTTTCTTCAGGCATATTACCCTACAGTCCTGTGACATAACATCTTACACCACACATAACTTCTGGGGATACAAGGACATTTCTTGAAATGTGTATAGAATTTTTTGTGATGAAATTTGAATACTGTAAGAATTCATGTATCATCCAAGTGTGACCATGTGTTCTCACTGAAGACTGCATTATGGTATTCAGAATCTCAGTTCCAGGGTGGTTGAAACATTTGAATTATTTTAGTTCTTGAAACTTATTTCTGTCTTCTGGCAGGAATTCATGCAGTGTGTGTGTGTGTAAAATAGGGTTACAGCTGCAGATTTTGTACAGCACAGCTGAATGACCTTCACCTTTATTGGCTTATTTGTCTCAAAGACTTACTGAGAGATTCTACATATTTTCTATTATGTATGGTCTTGCAGGGATCATCTATTATTTCTTTTACTGTTAAACATGTTTAATTTTTAATTTTAAATTTCAGGATTGTATGTACATAAAGCATGCAGTGAATGCTGACTTATAAGGCATTGTACAGTGAAATGCTAATTGTATGAAAATGTTTTCTCAAAAAAACTGGTAATTAGTTTTAAAATTCTGGGTGTGGAGAGCTGTCACAAATAAGGTACACTGTCAGAGGATATATGAAAATCATTTGACAGGATTGACTTCAACTGCCAGAAAATTGGATACTTTTCTTTAGTAGTTTTGATAGGAGTGGAGTGGAGAACTTTCACAGTTATGTAACTGCAATGTTCCCACATTACAGCTTTTGTCAGTTGGTGGAAACATTGAAAATAAAATTATATTTTGTATCAGGTGTAAGCAGCTAAATTCACTAAATTGTGAAGAAAAGAAAGACTGTTAGTTCTTTCATTTGTAACAAGAAGGGATTAGATTACTGTTGATGAACAAAGTGTGTGGTAAGAAGTGAAAGAAATTAAAAAAAAGAGGGGGAGTATAAGTCATTAAGAGATTAAGAAAGAAGAATACAGTTTCTTTGATGTGTGTCATGTTATGTTCAGAGTTCAGTATTTTAAAGTAATTAATATCACCATCTACAGAACTTAATAATAGTTAGGTGAGTACATTCGTACCTAACTGTTATTGACTCAGTAACAATTAATTAAATGCATTCATGTATGCAGCAGGTGAGAACATTTCAGAGTTTCGATTTTTTTCTGATGCAGCAGGTTGAAATATGTTCTAGCATGAGAACTGTTCTGAATTTTGTAGCTGCAACCAATAGTTTAAAACATTGTTTTGTCATCCCTTTTATAGATCACTATTTCAAAAGGAAATTCACAAATTATGTTATCCAATGCCATGTGATGAGGCCTGTCCATGATAATTATGACAACGTTATTAGTAAGTATGGTTTGTTTTTGTATTGGACACCATGAAGTCATGTACAGTAGATTTCTTTTAACTGACACCAATTCAAATATTTCAGCGCTTAAGGAAAGACTGAAAGTTCTGCCATCCCTAACTTCCAGTACACTTAGTGATTCTGTGACTTTACATTGGATTATCTGCATCTTATTGAGCCCATTGGGCTGTTATAATGACTTCAGAAGATTACAAGATAAGTAAACAAGGTACTGCTGGCAAGCGGAAACATGTAACAAACAATTCTTCAGAAACTTGAAATAATTAGGAGAGCTTAAAATTGGTGAAAGCCAGTGTGGTTATGGCTTCATACAACATTGGATCGTCAACTGTCTGTGATATAAACAAATGGAAGGACGAATTACAATCTTGGTGGCATCAGTTGAAAGTGTGAAGACCTTTTCAAATGACTGGCGTTGAAAGAGCCTAATTAGCACAACTGGACAAGGTGTTGTATAAGTGGTTAGCAGCAATGCATTCTGAAGGAAACCCTGTGACTGGGCCTGTAATTGAAGTCTTATTATGGTGAAATGTAAATAACTGATGTACACATTCTCTGAGGGCAGTAATAAAAAATTTCATTTAAGAAGTTAGCTGAATATAGGTACCGTCTGATACTGCAGAACATTGATAGTCCAGCACCTGGTTCGTCTTGTCATTATCAGATTAAAGGAATTCTACTGTTCATTGATTGTATTTATAATGCAGAGCTCATGCATTCATTCTGATTTGGAAGTGATGGTGAATATATATTTTTCATTCAGTTTTGTCAGTAGCCTGCCCTTCTTTTGAACATGTTAATTGTACAACTCCAGAGAAGCATTTCCTACATGCTTGATACCCCACATACATGGTACATATAATATCATTCTCTTCTTGAGGATAAAATGACTCAGATTCATTACATGATCAGTAACGTGGATTATCTGAAACCATTACACATTCAATTTAAAATGCATGGTTCTACCAGCCAAGTTTTTTCAGGTTATTTAAATTTTAATAGCAGTAGGGCACTCTTCTGCTATGTGAGGAGGAGTAAAAGTCTAATAGAATATGGATCCTTTGTAATTTCTTTCACAGAAATGTTGGTATTCCCTGCACAGACTGTCAGTTGCCGTGTCATATCCAAATATACTTTGTGACAGTGTTCAACAGCAATATGGCTCCATTTTTACAGCTCGTTCTCTTCCACCTCCTCCTCTTGTGATACGCAGTTTTACTGTTACAGATTTTGCATGTCAGGGAAGTGAAGCTATTTATTCACAAACTGGGCTCCTTTCTCAAGTACAAACTATCTCTTACCAGGTGAGCGTGCTTCACCTGCTTGCAGAGATAGTAATGAACTCCTTCCTGTCAATTAAATGGTTCATTCGTGACACCAACCAAAGTACCTTTGATGTATATAAATACAACCTTATATCACTCCTACTTTGGAGTCACACCATTGTCATTTAAAGCTTACTAAAATATAATATTTTACACAAGTAATTCGTATTATATTACATTATTCTTGCAGCTATGATGTTAAAATAGTAAATGCTCAACAAACAGAGATTATCCTTGTCATACCCATTTGTGCCCATTCACAATACAACTAGTGATAACAGAGCTGACAGTTAAGCATGCAGTTCCAAGACAGCTCATGATGCAATCAGTTCATCTTGAATTTTTTTGTATTTTCATACAAAAGTGTTACTGATTTTTATGTTTCTGTTCAATGTACAGTGTCTCATAACTGCATGTCAAAAGTAACATTCCGTGCAGAAATCTGACCAAACAAGTTATTTTTCATATGGTAGATGAAGGGCTTCATTATCAGTCAATGAGATTTTTCTAGAACTCCCAATCAGCTGTAAGGAAAAAGTGACGATGTAATTGTCATGCATGTCATTACTAAATGACAGTAATCACAAGTGACTATGTTATTACTAAAAACAGATTGTTTTGAATGCAAGCTTTAGCAGAGTGCAACAACCACTGTAGTGCTTTTTGTATGTGCACGCTATATGTCATCCCAAAAGTATGAAGGTGTGGTAAATGAGGTGGCCACTCGTATGAACCATTCTAGCCTACTCTGATGGTTCTGAAATACTAAATTTCAGAACCATCAGAGTAGGCTACCTACAAATATTTTATATTTTTTTAATTACAAATATGACGACTATAGACATCGCTGACAGATTTCTTGCTTTCGAACTTTATGGAATCCTTCATAACCTTTCATTGGTTGATTTACATCGTAAGTAACTTCGTTTAACAAAAAATAGACACGAGAAACAGCACAAAAATTGTGAAATTCCACTAACGCCACTTATGGACGAAATGTGGGCTACATTGTCTTGTGAACTGCCACCTATCGGCCTTACATAAAATGATACAATTTCTGCTTTATTTTGAAACGTAACAACACCACCGTCCTATCAGAACAGGGAGGAGCTGAACATCTCTCCTTTGGTAGCGGCTCGCTTTCACTCTGTCCTGTTGTACCTCGCATATCGCAGTTCATAAAGAATCACGTTCATAACGACAATCCGTTCGTATGAAGGATCTCTCGCTCTAAACAAGGCTGTCTCGTCTGCGTGACGTAAGAGATATTTCAGGGTTGTCCCTTCCGTTGAAGTACCAACATGACTGACACGTATACAGTGCCATACGCAGTTCATTTTGGATTTCTGTTTTGCTGTAGGAATGATTCATGCATTCCATCTGCGATGTCTTCAGATGCCTCGTCTTTTCCGACTCAGTTTTCTGTCTACTGCCATCACGTTCAGCCAAGCAATTACAGGCACATGGGATGTGACAATACGTACCCATTACCAAATTTTGTGTCTAGGCCGTATGGCGACTGATCTGCCAGACACTGAGAGCAAACATGTCCTCTGTGGGCACAAGCGTTTCTCCATCAACCTGGCACGTGTATTGACATACGTCAATTCCTTGGGTTGCTGTCGGTCGCTGTAGTATGGCAGCTCAAATTGTAGCCACCACAAACAGTCTAGACTCTGTGTCTATCGACGTACATTGAATCCCGTTTAAGAAGGATCTAAAAACAATTCAATGTAACTTGGGGCTTGGCAAGGGGGTGGGTGGGGGAAAACGCCTCCCCTACTACATTTTCTAGCTGTGACAAGGTTTTCTTTTCTTAGTTATAGAGTAGACGAGAAACAAATTTTAAGAATGTGGTCAGAGTGGGGGAAAAATGTGTGTGTGTAATTTAAGGACTGGTTCAATCCAATCTTCCCTTTCTTTCTAACCTTACTGCTTCGTAAGGTTCCTAATACCCATTGCCGATTTTGCACCCCCTCCCCCCGTCATTGTTATTAACCAAGTTACGCCTTAACTACTGGAGTTTGCAGGGGGGTAAAGCGGCAGGCGCATGCAGTTGGCCACTCGCCTCAATCTAATTCCAAGGTTAAGAATGGGTGGAGGTGTACCTCCGCACCGCCACGTGCCTTCGTGGTATGGAGAGGGACATTCACTTTATCTGCGAAGACAGGCATAAATTTGAGCAGAAAGTCAAGAATACCGAAAGTTAGTATAGTCATTGCGCATGAAATGCCTGAGTAAAATTGAATTACTTTGTCATGATTGTAATTATAATTGGATTATATTAACAGAACAGCCGAGCAGAGGGACCCAGTGAGCTTTCTGTGACTGCAGTCAGAATTTGCTGTTTTTATTGCATTAGAGTTCAGTTCATTTTTTTGGGCCAGTTAATTTTGATATCGAAATGATTTAAGGACACAACAGTGCAGGACACTCAGGCTTAGAGGATGAACTTTCGCGGAGGAAGTATTTTGGTTGCTACCTGACCCGCGCTGATGTGACACTTGTGAGATATACACTCATGAGATGCGGAAAAACAACTTGCTGATGGGACATTCAGAGTGTAATAAATATGTCAGTGAGTTAATATAAGTAGTTGCTTGATTATAACATGTCACGTACGCTGTGAGGTGACGATCTGTTGTATACAGAAGCGTCACAGGCAGAGCACGAAGCACGTGATCTCAGTGCTTTCCCAGTTCTTTGAGTTTAAATATGTGAGCCATCCTGTTCACATGTATGTGAACTCAAGTTGTCCGTTTTGTTTTTCGTTCCTTAGTTTTACTGTCAGCTATGCGCCCGCGTTTAGATCGTCATAATTACAAAACGAAGCGGCTGGCAATTTTAGGCAAGGTCAGGCGAACTTTAACATATATCCCAGGCTCCCCATATAATCAGTCATACTTACAAAGAAGTCAGTGCATTAAGGAACTAATGTCTGAATATTTTCAGGTTACATTAAAATTTATTTTAGGAGAAGTCTGCGTTTTTTATCTCCTGTTGCCATACATGCAGGACATTTCATATTGACCAGAGTTTGCACTGTTGCCAACAACTGTTCAATACCGTCAACACAACTATGCGTCTGTTGTATAATATAATACTTTTAATTATGCATTTATGCTTCTTATTATGTAATAAATTCATAGTTATGTTGAAAATATTGAACAATTATTATTAACATATTAACACAGCCGACTGTCAGCTATAAAATTAATTGCACTGTCGCCGTATTGTTGGTGTTGAAGTAGGAAGTTGACTGGTGTGAGCATGATGTGGTCAGTACCTAATGATGACACGTGTGAGCATTATGTGGTCAGTACGTAATGATGACTGGTGTGAGCATGATGTGGTCAGTACCTAATGATGACACGTGTGAGCATTATGTGGTCAGTACGTAATGATGACTGGTGTGAGCATGATGTGGTCAGTACGCAATGATGCCGACACCGAACCTTATAACAGATTGCCATTGACTGCTATAATGCCGATATTTATAAGTCAATCCTGGGGGTGAAGAGACGCATTGGATTCTGGTATTAGTAATCAAAAGCCTAACCTGGCCAACAGAGACCCACTCGGCTGCATCGTTTTCTGTCCGTGAACACTGCGATCTAATAGCTACCGTGATCAACAGAAGTGTGTGATAGATAAGAGCAGTTAGTGATGGGTCTGTCTGAACTTTCATTTGGGTGTTCAACTTTGAACCAATATTTGGGCAGGATAAAAAAAAACGAGGTTACTTCCTCAGGTGGACAAAATTTTCCCGACTTTTTGTTTATTTATGCCGCATTTATAAGAGTTCGCCATCGCGATCTATCGTAAGGTACAGTAATCCATTGCATCCCCACGTGTCTACTTATGTTCCGTTTTAATATCACCCTTTATTTGCTCTTACGTCCTGTAAGTGGAGACGTTTCAAGTTTCAAGTTTCCATGCCCCTCATGGGCGCTGCATATCTCGCCCACCCTGATGATATTTCGATTTATTTTCAAGAAAATTACGATTTCTTTTCAGTCGCTATACATTTGATAAATGTATCTTCGACGTCATTCGGTTGTGTCTGTCATCGGTTTATGACACATTATTTTAGGTGACAGCTGTCGCTAGTTAAGTCCCTTCTACTGGCTTCACTTAGACATCGATTTGCAGTGAACAGTGCGTCTGTTATGGGGAGCAGATCGTAAAATTTACGGCACTACACAGAATTACACGTATAAAACTTGAACACTCCTCACGTCAGATTGGAATAGTGGCGAACTCTGTCCTGCCAGCTTCATGCGAAGCGGTCTGGGTGTAGCAGTTGTGCGAGTTGTCAGGTCTGCGTAAGAGGAAGAGTAAGTTGCTGGAAAAGTCAGATATGGCAGCATCAGAGTTTGGACAATCATCTGTGATCGTTAAAGAACAGCGTATGAGTTGTCAGGTTCGGGCCAAGGTGAATAAAATAGCAGATACTGTGGCCCATAGCTCTAGGCTAAATGGCGCCAAATCAGAACCGCCGTTTACTGCCCATGAATGGAAACAGTTTTGGGGATGAGTCATACTGGCTGGTGGTGTCAGTGTCGCGTAAGAAAGCTTCTGCATTCCGAACAGACTGTGAAGCTGAGTGCCCTTATTACAGCTTATTTTACACACACACACAGACACACGGTCTGTTTCATTACGCTGTCTGTAACCGCCTTTCATTCCCGCAGCAACTCTGGCCACAACTTGCACCAAAGCCACTTCCTTGTTCTAAGACGAGCTGTGCATTTGAGTGCAGCTATATCAGATCTTCTCTGTCTTCCACGTGTTTTGCAAAGGATGTTACTATCATCACCACTACCACCACCACGATCACCACCACCACCACAACCATTACCACCACCACAACCATCACCACCACCACAACCATCACCACCGTCACCACCACAACCATCACCACCGTCACCACAACCATCACCACCACCATCATCACCACCGTCACCACCACAACCATCACCACCACCACCACAACCATTACCACCACCACAACCATCACCACCGTCACCACCACAACCATCACCACCGTCACCACAACCACCACAACCATCACCACCGTCACCACCACAACCATCACCACCGTCACCACAACCACCACCACCACAACCATCACCACCGTCACCACCACAACCATCACCACCGTCACCGCAACCACCATCACCACAACCATCACCACCACTACAACCACCACCTTAAAGGTTTTAGTCTGTGGTCTTTTGTTTAATCGTCACATAAGATCAAACTAATAATTATCGAGAATAACAGACCTGTGGCTTTCTTTTGCGGTGGGGAACAACATTGCTGGACCACCGCGCGGATGAAGATATCCGCAACAATATTTTCACGACGAATGATACTTGTATGACCGCGCGAGTCACGGATAATGTTGCGGATAGGGGCGTAACACAACTATTATTACTTACAGTCATATATTTCAGAAGCGCCGTTGACGTCATTTTCCCAAACAGCAATATCGTTCTATAGGCCAAGTAACCTGCAAGTGATTTCAAGGCTTCCGCCGTGACGTAAATAAGATCCTCGCTATTTTGCAACGTTAACCAATAAAATACACTTTCTAAATTAATGTTTTAATTCAACAGCACATTAAACACTGTACGAGACAGGATATTGCATTTAAACAAAAATTAATGGAACATTTAAAATTGTCGTGTTTTGAAAACTTTTATTACAGATCAAAACCTACCACATTTTATGCTTTAATCGATATTTTAATAACTTAACATTTTATACCTAGATATTTTATATGACCTTTTATCTTAATTTCAGCACGAGAAACGTACCATATAAGGTTGTATATAAAATATAGCCTTCCTGAAGATGAACAAAAGATGTTCGAAACACGTATAAGACAAGGAGAATTGAATTAAAGCATTAATTCAAAAAGTGCATTTGGTTGGTTAACATTACATAATTGTATCACAATGCACAGTACAAAAACACAAATATCCTCGCTGTTCTGGGATGTTACGCAGCGTGTATTGGTAGTTAGTTACCGGTGATTTGGGACAGTTTATCAATTCCATTTTCAAGGGTCAAGATGGGACCGGTGAGTTGTCCCGAAACGTCGGTAGCTAACTAGCAATATGCGCTGTGTAACACAACAGCGACTATTACGAGCAAGCTGCAGATTAATTTTTTTTTACTGAAACAGTTTTGTCGAGTTTACTGACAGATTCTACTTGCCATTATTTCTGTACTTATACAGTGCTTGGTGCGGGCGGGTTTGTAATTGGTAATTAGAACTGGTACTTTCTTACACTGAAAGGATGATGTAAGTTTAATTGAAATATTAAGCTAAAATAATTTATAAAATAAACAGTACAGTTTTCACACCTTTAGATAAGCTTCTTGCGTAACAAAATAAACTATTATTCATTCATTAGTATTCTTCCTTGAAGGCCGGACTTGGCAGGAACCAGAGCCCAGTCATGTGACCGGTATGGCTCTGGCACACTGCATCCTGGGCAAGTTCTTGGGGGTAGTTTGCGATTGCTTTCCCCCGCCTTTAGACGTTCCCACTTTAGCCGCCAGGTGCCTCCGTCCGCAACGACGCGAGAGATCCTAGCAGCGAAAGGTGGAACTGTGGGCGAGAA
>Ga0123355_10009694_pt1 | contig 14676 bp, 10 predicted proteins | sample TergutEmb28metaG_3_FD_89872 | JGI IMG/M metagenome (GOLD analysis project Ga0123355, IMG submission 89872) | Embiratermes neotenicus P1 segment gut microbial communities from Petit-Saut dam, French Guiana - Emb289 P1 | ecosystem: Host-associated > Arthropoda: Insects > Digestive system > Gut ...
AAGACTGGCGTACTGACTGTGTTACTTCCAAGACTACCACAACATTTGTACTGTTGTAGTTGCAGCAGAAAATCACGTTTCTAGCACTGAACTTAAGAAAACGTGACAGCCTGATAAAGGTCCTCATCCAGCCAAAGAAAACGTGACAGCCTGATAAAGGTCCTCATCCAGCCAGACTTTTACCTATGGCAGATGTTCATTTTGTACCTTCAACCATACCTCTCTGCAGTCCAGTGCAATGTGGCTAATGAATGATAATGAAAACATATCTCTGCCTGTGATGTAATGTTTAAAAAGTTCTGATACAAATAACATAATCAAGAAAATTAAAATCAATACACACAAATACAAAGTTTGAAGGTCATACATCTCTGTGAAACAGGCAACATGTCAAACCACAAAACAACATGGCTGACTGAAGAATTAATAATTCTGCAGCACAAATATGACATGTATCCACCTGTTCTATAAGGCCTTATACCAGTGACACCAAAAAAAAATGCACAACACTAAGAATGAACATCAGAAACCTATACCTTTTGAGTAGTTTGAGGAAGATTTTGTGCCACAACATTTCAAAGATAAACATTTGTTTTACTGAAGCTAATTTTGATATGGTGTAAGACTACAAAAAAAAAAGAAAAATATGAATTACTGACATTTTCAATTATTCATGCGTTATCCTCTTCACTGGCCCTGATAAATGGGAGTGGCTATATAATCTAACCTCCAAATTTTTAAATAAATGTAATCATTATTTTTCACATGGTACTATAATGCACATGAACAGCACACAAGAGAACAAACACAACAGACATAACTGTCTCTTCCATAATATTCATAAGCCAAGAACTATAAAATATTTATGTTTATTGCAATTTGTTTCCATTATTCAAACACAATGGGAAATCAGAAAATTATAAGTTCATGGTTTTACAAAATACACCCCCGGAAGACAATTTTTTTACAGCAACATATAAATTCATAACAATTCAGTGACACTTCACACAAAAATCAAGACATATTTTCCCAAAAACATACGTGCAATAATATGAGGACACTTCACATCAACCTAAGTGACAGCAAGAAGAAATGTATTCGTCTAAAATCACGTCAAGTAAATTTATCGCAATACACTCTTGTTAAACATGGTATGTTTAATGGCATGCTGAAACTCAACATTCTCTTCATGGAGACTGGAATAATTACAGAACGGTCTCCTTTTCCTTCAATTATCACACTCACTACAAACCTTTCTTCGTGCTGTGGCCCTTTTATTTTCTGTGGCTGATCTCAAAGTCTCTTTCTTTCTACTCTGACCCATACTGGACCTTCTTTGTGTAGCTGTTGCAAGTGATGGTGCAGTTTGTGACTTATCCTTTGATGACTCCCGTCTCTGCCTTGGCTGTTTTGGAACACTAGCCACATTGTTACTGTTTGTCATGGTTTTCTTGTTTGTACCAGCAGACTCACTCTTACGTCTAGTAACTGTATTAGCTGCACCACGTTTCTTAGAGGCCAGGGCTGGGGCAGAGGATAGCACACCTTGAATAATATTTTCAACAATTAATACATGGCTGCACAATGTACAGGGAAACCCTCTCAAGATGTTTCCAGAATAATTCAATAAATTAAGATAACTAAGCAGGATAACATCTGGAGAGAAAAGCCTTCAAATGATACCATTTTGTAATTTTGTGCTGAAAACTGACACTCCACTTACACAAATATTCCATATAAATTCCACACTACGTGATTCATTTTGACCACCAAGCCACACTTCCAATTTTACCTTCTTCAGTGACTTCAAAACAATCTTGTGCACAAGATATTTTACAAGCACAAAAAGTAGAACATTTCTTGCAACAAATGTTCCATAAACATCAATTTCATATATTTCACTGTTTTCATATTCTTCAAGCGCAACTGTTCACTTACACATGCATCACTGTTCCTACTATTTTAGGCCAAACCAGTAACATGAAATTCCTGGCCCATTTTTTTTTGGCAAGGAAAACTTCAAGTAGCATCCCACAAAGTTTGTAATATCCAGCTTTTCATGAACTAACAGCAGCTTTCATTCTATGGCGCTGTTTGATATTAGCCACACTGATCACGCGTTCAATAACAAATGGCTCTACAAAATTAAAACTAAACACAAATACCCAATCTGAAGCAAACACATAAAGGATAGAAATTTTGCACAGTGAGTATTTAAAATTATTGAAATTATAGTACATCAGTCATAATGGGCTCCATAAAAATTTATGTTTATTCATGTTGCAGATCATACAACACGAAACTGAATCATACTGTGGGATATGGACATGCAGAAATTGATGGCAGCTCACCATGAATGTGATGTCACTTCCCACCTATCATTTCCACAGACTACCAGTGAGATGCTTATCTGTACCTGTGATATGTGGTGTAAACAACCTAAGAAATTATCTTACAAACTGAAGGCATTATTTAATTAATATATGTTGGGAAGAAATTGATTGAAAAAGAAATTATTACTGATTCTGATGCAAAACCATATCCAATGGGTGAAAAATTAACTGGGACATGAAATTTTTTGCTTCTTAGAAAACCTTTTAAACAGGAAACACATTAAAAGGTCAACATACATCACACAGGAATATTATGGTACTGAATTATTCTGCCATCTTAGATGCAGCCGGGATGTCTCAAGTGGCTTTAACTGTAAACTTTTATAATGGTTCAATATACATTATCAAGACATTTAATTAGTTCCTTCCCAAATGTTATATGATACCTCACGTTTTTGGGTTAACAATCCACTATGTACTACAAAATCAACAATTACTGATAAAGGCAAGGCTTAAATACTATGACTTATTTACAGATATATTACAGACATATATGTGTGAAAAAGCGCCAGTATACACCCAGTACTGCAGATGACACAACACAGAGCAACAAATATACTGTACGGTAAAGCACCTACTACAAAGGTTCTGCTGCGGAGAGAACAAAACTAAATGTGGTCTCCAAAACAAAGGAGTTTGGAGGGTTGAACTGATATGCACTTCACATTTCTATCAGCCCATTCTGAATTGGACCTGGAATCTAAGACCAAAAAAACTTCAGAGATGTCAGATCTGAGACTCTACAAATGAACATTTGTCTCAATCATTCAAAATATCCAAGTTTATCAAAATATATCAAGAAAAGGGTGAAACACAGTATGAAAATTTCCTTTCTACAAAGGCCCAACATTTGGTCTCCAAACCATTTTTTATGTTGAAACAAAATTAATGAATATTTTGGGCTGTAACATACAGATTAAACTGAATTCAATGTTTCTTGTAACACAGCAGTATTAAATGGAAACAATGAATTCATTTTAGGCTGTACATTCACAATGCACAACAGAACACAAGTTTAAAAAATATTATAAAAAATGAAAAAACAAAACCCTGATTTTAAATTCCTGCCCCATGTTTTCCACATTGTTATTCACTTTTTGTAGGGTCCTGGTCAAATGCCCATAAGAAACAGTGTTTCCTGCATTTCATGCCATTATCAGGTTGTCCCCACAATATGTAAAATCAGGGTATTATTGTGTACACATAAACTGTAATCTTCATCACACTGCCTTTCCAATTTCACCCACTCATGGATGGGTCTCTTTTACAATTAAATAATTAGTTCTGCTGTGATCATAATTATAACTCGAATGTAATATATTAACTTTTGGGATCCTTTAGTATTCACTTGTTTATTTACACATGTATGTAACAGCTATTGAAATTACTGAATGAAAGAATATGCCATAACATTCAAAATGTATGTCTTCACTAGTGGGTTAAAACAGTGCTATCTCTGTGCCAGCACACAGCATCCTTATGCAACATATGAATAGCTTATTGGTGGTGCACAGCCTGCCATTCAATGGATCTACTGACAGACATTACTTGGTTGCTGTTCTCAAAATTCAAAGCATAATAAATAATGTGTGGGTGATGAAATAAGTGGGCCAAACATTGTGTGAATTTCATGGAAAGGTTCATAAGCTGGGGCAATTTTGAAGCATTATCTGATATTTCATTGTGATGTTCTGTGAAACAACTTAAGAATGGCTGCCACAAGTAACTACAAATATTCCAAAGCTTCTGCAATCATGACTGGTAACCTAATACACAAAATTGCTTCTCAGAAGTGAATGATGATTGTAAATAAACCTCTGAAGATCTTTAAACCTACAGAAACATTTCTAGCAAACAAGGTGCACAGAATTACATTCTTAGAAATAAAAAGTATTAATACCATGATAATGTATTGGGGCAGATGTGAAGAAATATGTATCATCAAAACCATTACTGTCTTTAGACCCAAAAAGTTTCAACAAATAAAGCAACTTCACTAGGATCATACAACCTAGGCACAAAAATGAGCAGGTTCCAATAAAATGTTATGCACTTACCCCCATCTGTGTCCGTAGATGATGATGTGTCACTGGAACTATCTGTGTTAAGTAGTTCTTCCCTTTTCCTAAGCTGCAATGTCCGTGCATGCTGACGATCCACATGACGAGGTTGACACCTTTCACACATATATTCATCCGGAATATTGGATCGGTCAATACCCATACAATCTACATGTTGCCATACGCTAAAATGAAAACAAATGGAATTCAGCTATTAGTAACAAGTAAACAAAAAGCTTATGACTACAAACAGCCTAATCAGTAAAGCAGTAAACAGCCTGAAAAATTCCACTAGCATTCTCTTCCTACACAATCCTTTCCAATTCATCTCATACCTAAACAAACACAAAATGACCTATGTGCTGTATATGTTCAATAACTCACAAACTGACCAAAACAACCAACCACGTAAAAATAATCAATGACTGAACTTTTATGCTAAAACACTTATACATTACCCCAAACAAACAAAAAAAAATCTTTAAATGCATACTCACAAGCATTTATCACAGCATATCATGTAACCGTCGTCATGCTCAAAATCACTGAAAAGAAGAAATTAAGATAATATAGCTTGTGAACTTTCAAGGTGGTGGTAACACTATTGCCATTCCACGTATGAATCTAATTAAGAGTAACAGAATTTGTTAACATGCACAACTGCTCCCACACAAAACTGTCCACAGGTTTTCAAGATGTATGTCCAATGCTTAACTTCTATCAGGGTTTAGCCATGCATCACACTGCAGTCAACACCTTGCAGGTGATTGGATGTGGAATGAGTAAGCCGACTGATACATAGTCTTGTAATAACACTGCAATTATGTACTCTCATTTGGGACTAACAGTGAGGGTGCAGAGTGTGGTGCTACCATACATGGAAAGAACGATGTAGTTGCCCCCCGCAAGAAAAAGACACTCGCACTCACCCTGAAGATGGCTATGGGAATATACATCTGAACTCCCTTTTGACATAAGTGCTGATCACACTACTAGCACTAAATTACATTATTTACAAATCAAATCTACATTTATTACAACAGTTTACTAACCAGATGCAACGTGTAACACTGTCTTCATCATCTCCTTCCCCCTCTGGAGCTGTTTCAGTCTCTTCTCCCTCCGGTTCAACTTCTCTTCCAGTACTGCTAATCACACTATTAGCGTCATCTTCATTACTGGCTGCATCACGAAGAGTTAACAAACCAGAACCTAAAAATATATTGCACGCCCAAATTATCAGTCACTGACAGCCATCCTATTTCCTTGATTAGCAATGCCATAACTCTTCTGCTATCATAAGAACTTTTAATACCACAACAAAATATCACAGTGATAAATCAAATAAGCCTGGAAAGCTGACGTAAAATCTACACACACTACATAATTAATGCAACTGCAACGAACCAACAATTTTGATTATGAAGTTCACTTTCTTTTTTTAAAGATAAACTGTTAAACACACACCAAACACATCTTGATTTGGTATTTGCAACCACGAAACAAACTCTTGAAAACATGCTTCCGTTAATTTTAACTGATCCATAACCATGTTCTGAGCAATTAAATATGATATCAAAGTGAACAAATGCATATGTAAGTGTATGAATGTGTATGAGGCCAGTCTATAAAGAAAATGAACCTGTGAAACAGCGAGCCAGCGAGAGCGCGCAGCATTCTCGCGATGGTGTCGTTGTGTAGCGGGGACTTTAAGCTTTATTCTGACACTAGCAGCATCACGCTATTTCAATTAGTCACCAAGTTACACGAGCTTGAATGAGTGTGTGTTTAGTACCCTCGGCGATTTTTAAGTTGAAAAATGAAGTATCTTGAGGAGCAACGTGTTTGCGACAAATTCTGTTTCAACTTAGGAAAAACTTTTACAGAGACTTTTCAGATGTTGCAACAGGCTTATGGAGAGGAATGTTTGAGCTGTACACAATGTTACGAGTGGTACCAGCGTTTCAAAACAGGAAGAACGTCCATCGAAGATGACCCAAAATTTGGATGGCCTTCCATGTCAATGGACGACAATTACGTTGAGAAAGTGCTTGCTGTGATTCGTCAAAATCATCGCCTAACTGGCCGTGAAGTTGCCGAAGAATTAGGAATCTGTAAAAGTTTGTGCCACCTAATTTTGACCGGCAAATTGCAGATGCGTCATGTTGCCGCAAAATTTGTTCCGTGTCTGCTGACAGATGCACTCCTTATCCACGAATTTTTGACAAAGCATGAGATGACTGTTGTCCCCCAGCCTCCCTACTCTCCAGATTTGGCCCCTGCGGACTTTTTCTTGTTCTCGAAGTTGAACTCCTCATTAAAAGGTCGCCGATTTCAGAAGGTAGAGGAGATAGGAGAAAATTTGATATGGGATTCGCGCCATCCCGCAAAACACGTTCCAGGACGTGTTCCAGAACTGGAAGAAACGTTGGGAGCAGTGTATCAAGAGTGGAGGGGAGTACTTTGAAGGAGACAAGTGTAAGTTGTAAGTAAGTAAGTAAGTAAAAAAAAAAAGTTTGGTTTCTTTATGGACTGCCCTTGTATTACACACACCATATACCTCCTATGTGTTTTGGAGACGGTATATGGTTTGTACAACATTCTTCCACATAAGTGCATTTACCGTTTTTTCATATCATATCTATATGCTTCAGTTCATCATAAAAAAAAATGTAAAGCCATACCATACTGATAAATGCTGCCACCTGGTGGAAAACTACTAGTTCCTAATGCATTTGCTGCACAAGCTGCTATGCCAATTGATTTTCCATGATGTGAAGGTGATAAAGGTGGGGATGCTGGAGGTGGTGCTCCATAGTTATGGTCTTGTAAAACAAACTGTGAAGAAAATTTAATACATTAAAATTCCAAAACCAATCATGGCAGTATATACATACACTCACAAATTTAGAGAATGTTCCTACACATTTATACCCTTCCCAGCCCGCTTGCATTAAAAAAATGCATGTATATTCATACATACGGCACATGGTATGCAGTGGCACTGTCTCTGTCACCCACACAATTTCAAATTGTGGCCTTGCATGAATCTGAATTGTATGGTAATTTTGTAACACACTTTTAGATTGTTACATTAACCAATAAACATAACCATACAAATCTAATACACTAGTTTCTATTCAGCACTACTACATGCTTTGGCTGTATACATCAGCCATCATGACTTCTGATGGCTGATGTAGACAGCCAAAGTACATAACAGTGCTGAATAAAAACTAATATATTATACCTGTATGGTTGTGTTTATGGGTTAATGTAACACTTTAATGATATGAAACACACAATGGGACGATATAACCTAACACTCTTGGGTTAGTGTGCTTGGCAACCCAAGAAGATGTTGAAGCATTTTCTGTACAACACACTGTGCCAATCCTATGTTCCAAAACACCTATGCCACTTAATCACTACTATGTTACAGCTCTTCTATACACAAACTTCATCCCCTGTTTGTAACATAATTCATGATTTATACTTAAAAGACTGGAAGTGCATACAATTATGCCTGATAAACAATAATGTAACTGTGAAAAACCAAACTTTCAAATCTGTGTTACACGTGTATATGACCAACTAAGTACTCATTTCTCTAGTATATCTCATTATGAAGGTCCAAGAAAATCAGGATAAAATGGAACTGCCTGGAAACTACATCCTGTCTGTTACCTGACCATAGAAAACGATCATACACCAAAAAATAAATCCTTTAAAGATGTGGTGCTAAAACAAAAGGGTAGTAACAAAAGAGAATTACATGTGGGGTTGGGAAGGGGGGGGGAATGAGCATACCGAAACTGAGGAATACACACAGGTACAGAGGAGGGCATGATATAATCACAGATCTTGAAGAAACATGTCATTAAGATGTGGACTGGATGCCCACGCCTCAGGGATAGGAACCAGTAATGTGTTCTTAAGAACATAATAAATCTTCAGATACTACCACAAAAGGATAGAACTTCATTCACAAACAAGGTGAAAATTTACTCACTCACTCATTCACTCTCTCTCCCTCACTCACCCACCCACTCACTTGCTCGCTCGCACCATGGGGTGACTGATTAAGTTTAGGCTCTCATTTTAAATGCTGTATGCAGTACTAATAAAACAACCCTTCACCTTCACTATTTCCATCCTTCTTTCTTCTGTCTGAGTCTGATGGGGAACAGAAACATTACTCAGAAAGTTATGTACCTCTGCTTCCCCCATCCTTTCTTCAGTGTATTCTAACCTAAAACACAATAAAACAATGAAATTTCCACACTACAAATTTCTGCCACAGAAAGGTCTAAGAATAAATGAAAATTACAGTGGCTAAGTAGTCCAGAGGCCACTGGACAATGCCCATAATGATAAGAGAACATGTGCAGCATGCTGCTGCATTAAAAGCAATGTGCATGCAGTTAGCACTTACCCCTGTTCATCTGTTGATGGACGTATACTTCCAAACGTTTTTGCCAATGTCTGTGACTGTTTCACTGTAACTGGATCTTGTAGTTGAACCATCTGCTGCTGATCATACAAATGTTCCATGTTACAATCAATACTGTTCTTACCATCACTATTTGCAACAGTATTGGTGATAGGTCTTTGTATCACTTGTGTGTGCTGAGTGTGTTGTGGCATTTCAGAAGCACCCGTAAGTTGTTTTATTCCCTCGGGATAGTTCAGAGATACATTCTTTCTAGCAGAAAAAGTGCTTGTTGGGGAGGACTTTGAAGCTGTAACTGCTGAATTGGTAGTCAACATCTGTGGTGTTGATGTAGCTACAACAGTTGTTCCCAACTGCACAATTAAACTCACTGATTCTTCAGAGGAAGCCTTCTGATTCTGAAGTGGAATACATGCTCCATGGGAGATGGCAGCAGTGTTTCGTCTACCACTGGCTGTTGATGGAATGACATTGGCTGGAGATGACTGACCAACCACAAAACCTGACCCACCTTGGCTGTGAGCCGAGGTTGCAAAAGGATTTTGCACAAGTCTGGTAGCAGCAGTTGTGTGAACCATCTCAACGGCAGAGGAAGCACTAATACTTGTTGCTGTGACACCAACAACATGTCGCCAATGTTGACCACCTACACTGTGGTTCGCCGAACCTGCCACACATGTAAAACAGTAAATAAGACATACTCAATTTACTATTCAGAATCTCTGTTTGAGTTAACTGCACAGCTATCATACCTGCTGAACTACCACCACTCCCACCCCCACCACTACCACCACCACCACCACCACCACCACCACCACCACCTGCCGCTGCACCACGCAACTTGATAACTGATGGGACTGACGTCTTGAAGGCCAACAATTTAAATGTTGTGGACAGCCTATGTATTAATTACCACATTATGTTGCTACTAGAAGCAGGCTACAACTGAAAATAAACGTACTCCATCAGAAATACGTAACAGATATATGTTTCTGACCTCACATGTTCTAGCCATGAGAGAAGCAAACATTCAAAGCCTGACTGTACGTCCATGTCTGCACATCTGCACTACAGCACAACACTTTTGACACTTAAGAAATATTCTGAAATAAAACAATGCAATGTACACACACACTTCTCTTTCACAAGATAACTACAACAGTGTCACACTAAGGAAATGACATCTGCCCTGCATTCCACATATACAGGGTTGTCCTGTTCTTTTTACAACAATGTCCCATCAAGATGCATAAAAATCAAAATATGAGCAATATTTAGTTCAAAAAAAATATACAGATTTTTATATTAAAAATACATTGGGTGGAAGGCCATCCATTAGAACATATATATATTAATATATATATATATATAAATAATGTAAAACTCAAGGTTGCTATGGCAGTAAATACGAATTACATACTGCAATGTATCAATGTTCTGTTTGAAAAATGGATACCAGGTTTGACACTGTGCTATTAATCAGTCAGCATTCTCTACCAGGCTTCTAACAATGATGCTGTATGCTTATCACTTCTCTCCCATGTGCAAAACAAGTCCCACTAATCTCATCTTCCTGAAATTTATAACCTCAATAATAGCCAGCAAAGAGTACAATTCAAGAAATTCCTCATTACACAACTTCAACCACTACTTTGATACTTCTGCCCCATTAGGTTAAAATATTTCCCTCAGCAACCTATTCTCAAACACACTCTGCCAATATTCTTCCTTTACCATGATGGACCAAAAATCACACCCATATACAACAGACAACACTATACTTCTGTATATCTCAATCTTCATATTTGTATACAGCAATTGCCAAGATAAGATTGTAATAGCAGCAGGCATTCATAAACTTAATATGCTTTTGGGATACCCATTCTTCCTGAAGATGACGTTGCTGCATCACTGGGTATCTGCTGCCAAACTTTGGAGACAGTGCAGTGGCCTCAAAACACAGGAAACCTAAACCCCAGTGAAGCTACATCATATCCCAGAACAGACGCCTCATCCATACCACTGCAAAAAACTATAAACTTGCTTATGTGCTCGTAACTTCTTCATGCATGCAATTCTAGTTTGTCAGTATTAACGCCAAATTCACACTTCAAGAAAATTTGTAACATTTACGTTGTGACTGTCCCAATTTCATCTTTCAAGCCAAAATATATGCTTCATTTTCTTAGCAATTTACTGGTACTTCCTTACTTGCGACTAGTACGGCTTCTGTGTCTTTATTAACCACATTTCTGTCACCGAATAAATTAACACATTCAATACACACCAAAACTGATGCATGTGATTAAATTTCAATGTTTCCTAGTTTTCTTGTATCATTTAATGGCGAATTTGAAAGCAAAGTTGTTAAAAAGCAATGTCCAACACCTCCCTACTTCAGACAGTTGTTTGCATATTTGGACTTCACAACATACTTTGTTCAAACACAATTTAATTAATACCACCAAATTCAATTAGATTATACAAAGCTTCCCACTTAAATAAATCACAGGATTTCTAGGAGCCTAACAATGGCTAATGTACTGCTGCACTCTATTCCCCTTTTTTCTAAAGTACCTGATGAGCAGAATATCTGATCAGTAATTTGTATGTTACATCAAATCAACAATGATTATCTTCAGCAAGTTAAGTTAAGTTAATCTTAAAAGAAGGATGTTGAGTAAGTTTTGTACGCAGGTGATAACAGTGATATGCACCAATAATTATTACAGTTAGTTTCATTATTCACCTTATAAATAAGTTCAATAATAGACTCCATCCAATGACGTGGCAATTTTTAACTATTCCAATTAGAATTATAATTTTATGGACCTCACAACAGACTGCTTACTCCCTGACTGCATCAAGTCTCTTACTTTGGGCAATGACTGGTGATTTGTATGTTTCCTTTTCAATGGCAATCTCTATCTCAAAAATGTCAGGCTCAAGTACTACTAGGTCTTGCCATAAGTTCCGCTACAACTTTAATGTTGTCCAAAGAAAGAGGTGAAACTGGTGTCAGTGTGTGTCAAGAGGACGTGCTACAAGGAGTTGTGAAACATCTTAACATGACCTTCTTCAGTGGTCAGGAATGGGTCTTCTAGCAGGACTCAGTTCCTGCCCAAAAGGCCAAGACAACTCAGGAATGGCTGCGGAGGAACCTTCTGGCCTTCATCAGTGTCGAGGATGGGCCCTTGGGGAGTGCACACCTCAAACCCCTGAACATTAAACTGTGGGCTGTTTTGGAAGACATGGCATGCCGAAAGTGTCAAAACAGCCTGGGGAGCGTGAGGAGATCCATTGTGAAGACAGCGGCAGAGGTCCCCCTGGAGACGGAGCGTGCGGCGAAAGTAGAGTGGCTGGAGCATCTGAAGGCTTGCATCGAGGCATACAGCGGCAATTTTGAGTGACATTATAAATGAAAACTTAAAACTATTGCAAATAAATTATTTGGCTTGAAAAGTGAGTATTTTGTTTAATTTTCCTTCTAGGTCACATAGAACTTGGAACAGAACTTATGACAAGACCTAGTAGTGACTTAGCCAAATATGCTTAAAGTACTAACATCATTATTCCCATGTTCACACAAAAACTAACACAACTCTTCTTCCACCTATCCAAATATTGTGAAAATCTGCAGTTGCTGTCAGAAACTTTACCAAGCTAATTCTAGGATGTCTTAAATTAAAGAATCAAGGTCTTCTGGGTTGTTACGCTATGTAGAAGGGGTACTGATTCCTGACATTTTGAGGAAATATAGTACCTTCATCTACAAGTGTAAGAGTCCATGAAGTATCTTCTTCATGGACTCTTTGACCCTGGGAGATGAAACCAGCAGGTTCATGAAAATGTCACGAATCAATAACCCTGCTACTCACTGCAACAACTTGACAACCACAATCCTCAGCACCTATGCTGTTGAAACCTCAAATGCATCTATTTTAATTCATGCCTTTATGCAAGTCTGTTTACTGTTTCTTTTAAGCTCAACGATTTTATCTCTCAACTAACCCCCCCCATTACAACAGCTTCACATCATACACTATACAAATTATCTCCATTAATTTGACTCAGATTCCATAAGGATAGCGATTGACTTGCTTCTACTGAACTGAAGTATCCCAACATTCTTTGTAAAACCATGGTTTAAGTGCTTCAATTCATTTTAATTGGTAACCCTATGATGGATACCAATCATTACAGAAAATAAATTGAACTCCTAATTGTATATCAATGATGGCAAAAAAAAAAAGTGTGTGTTATGATATGCATGCATGGGTATGCTCCACATGGGTTCTTGTTATGCATATTTGCAATCTTGCACAATGCCTCTTCAAATGACCTCACTTGTAGGCCTACACTTTAAATCACCTATGGAAGCCTGCAATGGACCTTCATATAATCTAATAACATAGAATTTGACTACACTTTAACAACAACTGCCAGTTATGGTTAAAACTGGAAAGGAATAACGGACGCATTACAAGAAGAGCTGCACACATTTCTGCCCACAGTTTCTGCAGCTTTACTTTCATCCAATTTGGTCTCTCACAATAAGGGCACGGCGACCAACGGCGTCTAAAGACAGGGTGCTTAGGAAGATGGTTAGAGCTAAGAGGGAGGAATTAAAGAGCAGGCTGGAGACAATTCCATAATGGGGAGCTGTGTGATGTGCATTCCTCACCAAATATTATCACAATAACAAAACCGCAAATAAAGTGATGGGTACAGCATGTGAGATGCATGAAGAAGAAATATGCACACGAGGTTTTCTGCCACTGATAATATTTTTATAGACTACTCTACAGACATTGGAGTTTTGTAATATCCCCTATTTACAATGGCCTTTCTGACCATGACACTCAGTTGATAACAATACATGATGTCCGTTTTAAAGAACACATTTATAACACTCATAATATAAGGAGAATAAATCAAAATTCATTAGCTGATTTTAAATATAATCTAAGTTTTGAACTATGGAAGATATCTTTGATGAAACAGATGTAAATAACATATTTAACTCCTTCTTAAATACACTTGTAAGACTTCTTTACTGATATTTTCCAGTATCATCATGAAGAATATCGGACAGATTACACCACACATCAAACTATTAGTTGACTGAAAAAAATATTTATACTTCTTTACTAAAAACTGTAACAATCTCAAACTAAAGTACTACTATAAATGGATTTGCAAGACTTCATGAAATACTACTAAGGAAACCAATAGGTCATACCATATTCACAAATTACCACTTCAGAGAACAAAGTTAAAACTATGTGGCATATTGCAAATACATGAGGAAATATATACTTTATGCATTGAGGGAAAAATAATAAACAACAACCTTATTATATCTAACTCCTTTAATGATTACTTTTTTGTCTACTGCTGAAAGAGTAAATAATAATTCAACCAATGTAATGAATCTAGACATTAGCATTTCTATGGATCATTTATTTTGAGATTACAAACAGGTTTGCAGCTTTGGAGAACTTAAATGGTGACGAGAACGTTAACAGGGCTTGGGAAAACATTAAAGAGAATACCAAAACTTCAGCTATAGACAGCCTATGTCTGCATGAATGGAAGCAGCATAAACCATGGTTTGATAAAGAATGTGTAGATTTCTTAGATCAGAGGAAGCAGGCTAAAATGCAGTGGATACAGGATCCAAGTCGAAGCAATGTAGATAATCTGAACAATGTAAGATGTAATGCTAGCAGACATTTTAGGAACAAAAAGAAGGCATATCTGAAAGCTA
>Ga0123355_10009695_pt1 | contig 14675 bp, 7 predicted proteins | sample TergutEmb28metaG_3_FD_89872 | JGI IMG/M metagenome (GOLD analysis project Ga0123355, IMG submission 89872) | Embiratermes neotenicus P1 segment gut microbial communities from Petit-Saut dam, French Guiana - Emb289 P1 | ecosystem: Host-associated > Arthropoda: Insects > Digestive system > Gut ...
CAAGGTCTCTTTTAGACGATATTAAGACTCAACAACTGAAATGGTATGGACATGTTCAGAGAATGGAAGAGGGGAGATTACCAAAAAAAAGTTATGAAATGGAGCCCACCAGGAAGAAGAAAATGAGGTAGACCTAAAGCTACCTGGGCAGAAGGGATTAGAGGACTGATGGGAGAAAAGGGATTAATAGAAGAAGACTGGAAGGACAGAGACAAATGGAAGGAAAAGATAAGATAATTGTCAAATGGGCGCAGGAAGATGTGGAAACGTCGAACAACCTGCTAAATAAATAAATAAATACCAAAGCATGTTCTAGCACAATTGCTTGCAAATTGAATTTTGGTGACTTCTGTTGTCAGTGGGTAGGCTAGCTCAGCCGGTATAGTGACTCACTACGGGCTATATGGTCCAGGAATCGAACCCTGGTGGGAGCGAGATTTTTCACAACTGTCCATACTGGCCCTGGGGCTCACCCAGCCTCCAATACAATGGGTACCTGGTCATTCCTGGCGGTAAAGCGGCCGGGGCATGTCAGTAACCACCCATCCGCCATTTAGCACCGAGGTTAAAGAAAGAGTAGAGATACAGCCTGCTTACCCTCTGTGCACTTGTGGTAGGTTACCTTTTGTTGTGAGAGAAGCAGATGTGTAAGACGATAGTTTTTGGACAGTGTGTTTGTCACAATGAAATTGGCCAAAATAATTTGCAGTTCTAAATATATTATTGATGTAATAGTCGCTTTTCTAAGGGATATTTTTGAAGCTATCTAAAGGCGTGTATGGTTGCCTGTTTTGTGTAGGAAGAAGTCGATAACGCTAAGAATGAATGTGCCTTACTGTCTGTAGTGAAGAAAGATGAGCTTGAGGTTTCTGGTGAAGACTGCGGTGTCAAGCAGGACAGCAGTGATGATGACTTCAGGTTGTATAGTTTGTCTGAACAAACTTTCAGTACCATGTCATTGTCTATGTAAGGTATGTAAATACACAGAAAACATGTTTGGTTCCAATCTGAGATAGTCAAAAAAGTTGTGTTTCAAGACAATTAAGTTCGGTGAGTTAACTGGCATTGTTTTTCATTTCCTACCCTATAATAAAGTCAAAAAGGTAGATATGTGGTAACACTGTGAAGAGTCTGCATTGTTCATATACAATATAACTGCGTGTACAGCTCTTACCTACATTTTAAATGTGTAAGCTGCTTTGTGTTAGGCATTTTAATGTAATGGAAGACTTTCAGATTACAGAATTGTTTTGGTGTTAAGTAATTGTAGAAACCAGAAATGTAACTGGCTAATTTTATGTCCAAAGCACAATATAAAATTGCACCCCACCTGTTCTTCTATAGTAGTTATTTTGGTGAAAAGAGAAGTGCATAAATTATATAAAACAGTAGTAGCAACATGACATTTATGGCAGTAATGAGGTCTGCGTGCACAGTCAAGTAATGCGTGAGAAAGTGAGCATTTACCATTCTATCAAAATATGCACCCCTTAAATTTGTGAATCCAAGACAAGTGCCTCACTTACTTTGCCCATGTTATGGTTGTAGTAGGAGCACTGATCTGATCTGCCCTTAAGATTTCAATACTGCCATATCTCAGCCAATTATGAATGATCTGCACCTAATGCATTGTTTTAGTCTGTGGTCTTTCATGGCTTGCCTTTGTACCTTTATTCTGTAAGCATTTTTCTGGATCCACTCCACTCTTTTCCTGGCCTCTGTGTGTTCTGCCTCACTTTGCTTCATGTCATATGTAGTATTGTGAGAACTGGTTCAGACTATTTCAACAGCACTGCATTTGGGTCAGATATGGTTGGTTACTGATATTAACAAAGAAACTTGGATATACATAATATTGCCATCAATGAGCTAGGAAAACATAACTTTTTTCTTTTTGTTCCAGTCTCAGAGAGTCAGATAAACAGCTGATTGACCCTGAAACATGTCCGCTGCATCATCAGGACAGAACCAGTGTCTTAAAGCATGTTGTGCGGAAAAAAACATTTGTGTGTCACGTGTGTGGGAAACTTTTTGACTCCAGAAAAGATCTTGTTCGACACATGGTGACCCATACAGGCGAAAAACCATTTGAGTGTGATGTTTGCAAAAAAAGGTTTTCAGTCAAAACGAACCTGAAAAGACACTACAGAGTTCACACAGGAGAAAAACCATTTGAGTGTGAACAGTGTGGCGCGTGTTTCAGGCAACACAATGGATTAAGTAGCCACCTGAAAACACATTCAGGACAGAAGCCATTCTCGTGTGTTGACTGTGGCAAGAAATTTTCCCGTTTGTCACACATGCAGAGTCATCTTGTGTGTCACACAAAGGAGAAGTCGTTCATGTGTTCTCTGTGTTCTAAGATGTTTGGGCGTAGAGACAGCTTAAAAAAGCACATGAAAATTCATTCAGAAGATAAACCATTTTTGTGTATGGATTGTGGGAAGAGTTTTGCACATAGTCAGCAGCTCACAGTGCATGCTGTATGCCATTCTGAGCATAAACCATTCTTCTGTGATGAGTGTGGTAAGACTTTTTCAAAAAGGGATCGTTTAAAAGACCACTGTACTTCGCATTCTGGTAGTCGGACCTTTGTGTGTCCTGAATGTGGAAAAGCATTTGTAAGAGGTGAACATCTCAAATACCATCTTAAAAGTATACATGATAAAAAATAGATAAAGTTGTGAAATCTAAAGTGCTTCATTTTCATTCTTGTGTAAAGTGCAGTGTTCATGCTGGTCCGTAAGAAATGGAAATAATGGCTTTAATTTTGTGTCGCCACTCTCACGGCTGTTCGTCAGTCAACGTATGTGGTAAATGTGTCATGAAAATACTGTGGGTTAACATTATTGTTAGGGGATGTAGGGATAACTTGGTGGTATCGACCAGTCTGTGGGCTGCATGTGTGAGGAGTCATGGTTCATTCTCTGGCAAGAATAAGAGATTTTTCTTTTCAAGGCATCAAGACTGGTTTTGAGACACACCCAGCCCCCTATTCAGAGGGTACCAGGGACTCTCTCCTGGGGGGTAAAGCAGCCAGGCTGTGAAGCTGACCCCAGTCTAGTGCCAAGTTTAAGAACGAGTGGAGTTATACATGCATTTCCCCATATGCCTTTGTGGTGTGCGGAGGGACAACTTTTATGGTTGAGGTATGTCTGTCAATTCATGATCCAAATTATAGTAATTCTTATTAAACTACAAATATGCATCTTTTAATTAGTTTCTTCTATTCTTCATTACAAGTGATTCAAAGAAACTTTCTCGACAGAAGCTTTTCCTTTTCCTTACGCTACTGAATGCATGTAGCAATGGCATGTCTGTTAGGTGAGTTAATTTATTCAGTGATGCAGTCTGCCACACAGGCTGCCATATGTCTGTCAGTAACATAGTACTTGGTCTACATGTTTTTTCCTTGCTACATTTCAAGTTGATGCACACCCAAATTGAAAAAAGAAACCTGGCATTACCCCTGTTGACATTATGTTTTTTGGTATGTTTCACATGCTGAGCAATATAATTTTACATTGCTGCTTGGAAATTCTGTGCAGTAATAATCTTTAATTTTCAGTCCTTTTAATCCACTTCAAACAACTACACTTCTACTCACTTAGCCCTCTGAAAATATTTTACTCTGTTATGCTACTATTTTCATCTGTGACTGTACATTATTGACATATTTATAGCATAAATTTGGAACGTAACAAACTAAAGTAGCAACTGTTGCATAAAGTGATGCTTTATTCAAAGTTATTTTGTGCATTTCTAAGGTAACAAAAGGTCAGACTAGAGTTCAGACACCAACAGCTTTGACACATTTTTGTAAGGACTTGGTTGTGTACGTTGTTACGCACTGTATGTTGGTAGTTCACTGACGTTTTGGGGCAGCCTCTCAGACCCATGTTCAAGGGTTGGGACAGTCTGACAGGCCGCTCCAAAACTTCGGTAAACAACTAGCAGCACATGCTACATAACGACCCAGAAAAGTGAAGACCCTACCTAACCACAGTGGAGAAACAGAATCTCCCACACTGTGGTAGTTTTCCTTTAATAGTGGAGGAAATGTTCAGAAAATGATGTGTTATAAATAAATATGAGTAAGATTTGGCAGCTTTTAAGATATTCACCTATGTTACTCTCACTTTCATCCTTTTATAAAAACCTTGAAAAGAAACTTACTTGAATGTCAGTAAGTCCATTGATCAAAACTATGGGTTCAAGACTTCTTCTGAACATGGCTTTGTGTCACTGGATGAGTGGTTCCCAACGTTTCAAGGATCTTAATGCCTTCAAAACACTGGAGCTACAGCCCTATTTGCAAAGTGTCACATGAGAGAAGACTTGGAACTTCAGCACCTCCTCTATGGCAACTTGCGGTTTCAACATACTTTAAACTGTATTTGTCTTGCTAATGAGCTTGAATATAGTACAGACATCATGTGCTGAGGTACAGCCATCCAGTTTAGGTGCAAGTGGCTGCACTGTTTTGATGGTAAATATAATGTTAACAAAATTTTCTACCATTTTTCAGTTTACTATCATACAAATTTCTAGAATCCTACATTCAAAATCTTGAGTATGACTTTCACTTGAATCGCTTTTGTTTCCAACACACAATTTCTGGGTTGAAATCCTGATTTATTATAATGTAGTAATACATTGTGGTGGTTTGTAAGGTATCATATGTCCAGATTCCTTCAAAGATTACCCAGCAATTCTGTTGTATTGCATCAACTATTGCAACATGCTATGTGTTTTTTACTTTGAAAGCCCATGAATCGGAATCCTTCAAAAGTTAACAGTTCCTCAGCAAGTCACAATATTTCCCCACATTTTATGTAACTCAAAGTTTCACTATGTTCACAACAGCCTACCACTTGTTCCTGTCTTGAACCAGATGAATGCAGTCCAAACTGTCCCATCCTATTTCTTTACAGGTTTTGTTAGTGTTGTACCTCAGGTTTTCCTACCACAACCTTGTAAGCATTTCTCCTCTCACCCAAGTGTAACGTGTCCTGCCCATTCAGCGTCCTTGAGTTATCAGTCACATACCGTACGGTTTACAGACATATTGCCTCAAGTGTAGGAAACAGCAGTGTAATGATCTGTAAGTACTGTCAGATGATCTGAGGTTGCAGCACACTAACACGTGATTCATGTCAAACTGACTGAAATCATCCGTCTACATTTCCTATCTAAAGCTATTTAAATTTCATGGTGCAAAGAAGTTCTTGTGCATTTAGTACAAAATATGCTGCTGATACACAGAGAAGAGCATCAATTGGAAAGCATATGAAACTGTTATCAATGGAGAATCAAATTTCACACTGGTAAGTTGGAGTCATAGGATGAAGCAAACTAGGGGCACACTCCATCTTGTAGCACACATTTTGGAGGTATCTGCAGCACTTTTCAAGAATTACTACAGTTTCCTGATGCCTGTGTTCAATGCTGTAAATATTGCCCAAAACTGCCTACGGAATAAAACACTGAAATGCCAAAACATCACTGAAATTGTGGCTTGTTTCATAAGAAATTGTAGGCCTGTATGTTGAAACACAACAGTAACCAGCCAGGTAAGGTGCTAGAACAAATTGGAAAGCCAGTGGCCCTTGTCTAGAGGGTGGCTTGTGTCTAGCAACTGCACTGTGGTGAGTACTGTCTTGAAACATCTGTGCAGCAGTAGACCAATAAATAGTTATTGTGTGAGCTCTGGAAGCATGCAACTATGGAGACAATCTCCCATTGATGTTATCATTAAGCACACCTCTAGTAGCTGCAGAGAAGGATGGACATCAGTGTGGCAAACAGTAAAATACAAAAACTGGAGGCAGATTGCACATGCCTAATAATTTATATTACTGTAGTGCAGTCAACCCAATCATTTGGTTCAAAGGTACAGTATATTCAACAGGCCGTGTGATTAATAACATCACATCAAATAGTTTGTGTAGGGAGTATGTCACACAAGAGTGAAAATTTAATATAAAGTCATCCTTCCCGCAAGTGAAGTTGACATTAAAAATTCTCAAGTGACAGTTGATAACAAGTGTTTGTAATACACATATTTATGTGAAGTTACATGTGCAATACAAGTAGGAAATGTTTATGAGTTTAAATTAGGATTCCAAAAATGAAATCAAAAGTGTAATTTTTATAATGCGCATATGTACTATTAGGGTATACTAAAACGAGAATTTTATAAGTAAAGTTGATTGTCGCAGCAGTTTGGACTAAACAGAACACGTTAATCGCTCGGGGTAGCTGAACTTTCCGAGTTTTAATCATCCAGACTTCACTGTAATTCATCTGTCAGTACGTGCCAACTAATTCTGACTTCCCACACAAAGCATTCCGTTTCGCATCGTTCACCAATTCGCGTATTAGTTCATGACAGAGATTAACGAGCGTGGATCAGGGAAGTCGATCAGAAGTCGATTTATTATCGGCCAGATCACCTGTGGTTCTGCGCATGTGGCATCGGGTTGGTCGCCAGAAGTCAGTAGCTCCTGGCACCTGGCGGCGTGTAGGCTGCTGCTGCGCACCTTGCAAATAGTAAGTAACGTGGTAGTTCAAAATGGAGCATAGAGGCCAATGATGTTCGTATAGATTTTATTTGCTGAGCTGGATAATATTGAAGTAGTTCTTAAAGACCACAATGTCAGAATGAAATGGGCTCGCTATAGGGTCCGTTAAAGTTTAACTGGTTCTTGTGACTACAGAGCTAAATCTTGGGTTTCATAGAGGGGCGAGAGTTTCCTATCTGAACGACTGTCCAGTTACGTATAATGCCTGCGTTCAATTTCGTTTAACGTGTAACATCTTATTGCAGTTACAGAAATAGTAACATCAAAATAATGGTTGTCGGAAAAGCGTAGGCAGTATAAGTGGCCTAGGTCTGAACATTCCCTTCATTGACTTAGAGTAAATAATTTACGTGTCGCCCAGTTTGACTATTCTTAGTGTTGGCTTTATTCTGCTGTGGGCACAAACTGATTAAGACACGAGTCAATATGGAATCAGAACAACAATAACAAAAAAAAAACTCCCAAAATCCAATCGACACATTCCGAGACAATTCACACTGGCTTTCTTTCCAACAAGACATTCATAATCGGACTGCCATTTATTATGTTGCATTAGATGCATGCAGTTTATCCAACATTGTTTAAAAGCAAAGCAAGTTCTTCTTACTGGCGACCAGTCTAAAACGCTTACCATTCTATTTTGTGGCTGCAGGGGAACAAGGTGAGGTATAGGAAATGACCATATCTTAAAGTACCGCCGCAGACTTCAGTATTTCACCTATGTTGAGGTTAGATATGTGCGTAAATTGACGAAATTTATCGCAACTTAACCTTAAAACTGTGTGTTAACAGTAAACGGGAAAGGTATTGCTATACTTGTCCCTGTTTAACCATTTAAAATACTAAATGAAAGTATTTTTCTATCCAATTCTCCCCATTTGCCAAAAGAGCATTGCTGTTTGGAAGGTTCCAACGCTTCGCCCGGTTGTCCTGGCAAGAGCAGCGTGTAGATGAAGAGTATGGAGCGTTGGTGGAATGATATTGACAGGGCAAAGCCGGGGTATTCGCAGTAAGATCTGCCGCAGTGCCACTTTGACCACCATAAATCCCAGCAAACACGCTGCGTTTCGGCAAAACCAGTCGGTTAACGCTGTATAGGGAAATAATCGCTGTTTGTTGTGAGAGTCATGCAAACTATTCTGTGGGCAGAATGTAGAATTCTGAACGTTAAACCTGGTGGTACATATAGTTACCATTACGCTTTAGACTTTAAGTGACCAGTTCATTTTCCAAGGTTGTATTAAATTGAGAGGAAAATGTCAAATTCCCATTCCAGTAGGTACGCTGCCGTTTCAATTCGATATATTCCGTCATGTTTACATAACAAGATTAAAAAAAGGGCAATGCACTGGAACACAGATTTTTATAGAAAAAACAAATTGCTATGTTTTTACTGTAGCTACGTGTTTCGGCTTATAATAAAGCCGCATTCCAGACCGATGTACTTTTGTTGGCTGTGGGTCCGTTAGTTTTAAACACAGTGGCCAGGATGCTGTAACAGTGTTATGTGGAAAAATGATAATTTTGATGTATAACTGTTGATATTGTATCTTTTTATTCATCCTCTGAAAGCCTGGCCATGTATGTCGTCTAGAGTCAAAACATATCGTGCTGCATCCGTTTCCTGAACAAGGGCGTGACGTATATTAAAATGACAATTACCTTTCTAAGAGAAAGCACTGCCCTGTGGTGCTTCTATCTGTGTCTGTGGGTACACTGCTCTATACTACATAATTTGACGTCTTAATCTTTACCCTTTAAAGGCCAGTGGTCACTGTATGTACCACCAGGTTTCACATTCACATACTCTATGTTCTGCCCAAACACCGTATTTATGTGTTTTGTGTGGATCTCAGAACAAACAGCGATTATTTCCCTATACAGCATTGACTGATTGGCTTTTATAACCGAGACGGAGTGTGTTTACTGTGCGGTGCGGACAGAATATTAACATTCATAAATCCTATGTTCTGCCCACTCAGTGTATTTATGTGTTCTATATGGATCTCAGAATAAACAGTGACTATTTCTCTATACAGCATTAACTGGTTGAGATCTGCGCTTTTTCTGGTTTTGTATACAGCATAGTAGTAGTAGTAGTAGTAGTAGTAGTAGTAGTAGTAAATAGTAGTAGTAGTAAGTAGTAAACAGCAGCAGTTTGTTACCGACGTTTCGGGACAACCTATCGGTCGTATCTTAAAGAGCCAAGCAACCTGTTTTAAGGAAGATTATTTCTTTGTCTACTTTGAGACAGTTCGGACTAATGTACATAAATGTTTCTGTTCGCCTTTCTAATTCGGCTTTGCTTTTTTAATTTGTTAACCCTTGCTTTGTTCAGGACTTTATTATTTGTGTGTGCTGGTGGAGTTATTCTATAGGCGATTGGCGGGATATTCGTTCTGTGGGTGACTTGTCTATTTCTGTGCCTTTTACTTATACTGCTTGACCCTTGAAGATGGGACCGATAGACTGTCCCGAAACGAAGGTAAGCAATTGCCACTACTGGCTGCGTAATGGCCCGGCAGAGGGCAGATCTCATTTACACCCCGGCGGAAGCCTTAAATCACACCTTAATTGATTGGTTTTTATAACAGACAGCGTTTACTGCGCGGTACGGACTGGGTCTTTGACTAAAACATATTACGTTTTGTCATTAAAGAGCTGAACTTTTCTTTGGACTTAAAACAACGCGTCATTACTTCCCCTCCTTTTACTACTCCCCTTTCTTTTGGCGCAACAATCCGATTGGAGCCTTTGGTTCCTCTGTTGTAGATGTCTTCAAAATTCTTCTGAAGGGGGGCAGCACGAAATGGCTGCATGAACATTTAGACCGCCGTGAGGACTTGGCAGGGAACGCTGAAAGACGTGAAGATGCATCGGGCGGGACTGGAGCCTGATACATCGCCACGTGCCAAAATCGGGTGGCCGCTGAACTCGGCATATTGAATTATAAATTAAACATAAAAATAAAAACGAAAAAGTGACAACGTGACAGTAAGTTAACGTATGTTGGGAAATATGCGTAGGGCGTGCCACTTCTGGCATCACCATTCTGTTGTTCTGTGTCATAAACCTTCTACGTGTCGTAGCAACTGTGTGCTCTGCTCTGCTCTGCTCACTAGACTAGGGCTCCATTCCGATCCATTTTTTATGTTTAGATCGTCAAATATTTCTTCGGCCTCAACTCTTATGTGAAAGAGACATAAATGTATGCAGGTCTTCATGTAAAGTGACTGGTGTTTTCCCGATTTTAACCAAGCTTGAATTTAGTCGACTGGTTTAATAAAAACTCCCGATGAATATTTCGCTGGGCCCCAACTCGCTCTGTAAGGACAGACGGACAGACAGGCATGACGAAAATATAACGCAACTGAGCGCCCAAGTCCTGGCAGCGACACTATCGCCACAGTAAATACATACCATTTGCCCCTGAACCTTTCCCCACCCGCGAGCCATACTAGTCTCCGTCATGTTCACGTAGTATCTAGTACTACGTTTATATAATTTTTGTTTCACTTGCCATGACCATGATGGTTAAAACATATTGAGCAAGAAGTAAATATCAAATTTATTATGTTTTTTTTTATCGTTGCACCGTGCATTTTGAAATATACGCAGTTCACTCACCAACAAATGCTCTATTTATTATCTTGGTTAAAAGTTTAAATTTACAATAGAATACACAACAATATCGCTCCTACGTGTTTCAGTCTTTAATGACCATCATCAGGGAGCTCTATCTGTACCTAACTAAAGTTATATTTATATAGCGACGTAATGTTACCGAGTGTTTTAACATAAATATAACTTTAGTCAGGTACAGATAAAGCTTCCTGGTGATGGTCATTAAAGACCGAAACATGTAGGAGCGATATTGTTGTGTATTTTAATGTAAATTTAAAACTTGTAACCAAGTTAATAAATAGTGCATTTGTTGGTGTGTGAACTGGGTAGATCAAATGTATTGTGAAACTGAACAAAACTGACGCAGAAACCTTAAATACGTTACGTGATGTGTGTGGAGAAGAAGGCGGAGTTACTTAACCTTTTGGCGCCGGAATTATTTTTTTAAAATTTAGCACATTCTGTATACAAAATGTGAATAATACAGGAACCAAATATGTTAGAATCATGAAACAAACTGCATTTTGAAGAGGAAAAAAACGGTGAGTATATGCCGTGTTTAAAATATTCAGTATCTATATTTGTTGAATAAATATATAAAATGCAACGTTTAGAAGTTAGCGGTGCGGTACGACCACTGTAGGGGTCGTTAGGCATCAATGGGTTCAGGCACTGTGACAAAATGACTTCAGGGGGTGATTCGACGGCTGGAAGGTTGTATATAGCGGTGCGTAGCTGCCGGATAGGAAATTGCACTGAAGGGACTAACGTATGCTTAAGATAAGTTCATTAATAAAATGTCTTTTCTACTAGGCTTGTTGCGCAACGGTCACACATCGTGTGTATTTGGGGTTCCTTGCCCAGTGACCGTAAACCGGCGTTCGGCAGGCCGTTCAGCGAGCTGTACTTGTGTTGGGGGGGGGATTTGGAAAGGGAAACGGAGAGAGTTTCGAGCTAAGGCGATGTCTGGTGGGGGGCACTCGTCCATAATTAAGGACCAAGAAGTGCGCCGTCACACGTAATTGCATAGCTGCAGGCAACCTAAATTTTGCTGTCGCTAATTTTTCGTGTCTGTTGTTGAAACGAATTGGTTTCAGTAAGAAGTCGCCTGGTAATAAAAACGTGATTGCAGTTTATTAATCAATAGCATGCGTAGTCAGACGTTCCGCCACATCAAATTAGTCAGTCTTTAATGAAATAAACAACTTGCAGCCATACACAGCGACTCTGTGACACCGAACACCGCATGTGAGGTGACTTGACTTCCTTCAAGAGCACCGCAGTCAGTAAATGGACAGACGACACTTCATAATCGCTCGGATCTGAAACCGTACATTCATTAACCGACGGAGGGACGTGAACTGCAGCACAGGATCTTATTAAGCTCGAGACGGTACACAGACACCATTCTGAAAGACATTCTTTCTTTCGTAATATCGGTCTGAAATCCCTTTCACATTGATCGCGTTTATTGCTGACGATTTGCTATTCGCCAGGCAGTACGAAGAAGCTATTGATCATTGTGGTCCAGTTAGCGGTTGACGACCCTTCACAACGCAGAGAAGTTAGGCTCTGGTGTTAAGGTATAACTTGGGAGCGGAACATATTGTTCTGCGTATTGGTGACGCCACTGGCGTCTGGAGCGGAACATAATGTTCTGCGTGTTGGTGACGCCACTGGTGTCTGACTTGTGTGCGTGGCAGGACCGATCCTACGTATGGGACAATGTATCAAACACAATTAGAAGGAATAAACTACGCTTATTCACTCGAACACAACACAGGTTTATTTTGATCCAAATTGTGCCTTTACCTGCGCGCTACATTTTTTTGCCTGTACTTAGGCCAAGTGGGCCGGGTAGCTCAGTCCGTATAGCGACTGGCTACGGGCTGGACCGTCCGGGGATCGAATCCCGGTGGGGGCGAGATTTTCCGCACCTGTCCAGACCGGCCCTGGGGCCCACCCAGCCTCCTGTACAATGGGTATCGGGTCTTTCCCGGGGTAAAGAGCGGCCGGGGCGTGACGCTGACCCCTCAACCCCTTTTAGTGCCGTGGTCAAGAAAGAGTAGAGCTATACCTCTACTCCCCTTATGGGCCATACGGCCTGTACAGAGCGTCAGTGCCTGTACAACGGTGCACTTTACCTTTACCTTTTTACTTAGGCCATCCTCAGGCATGTCAGTAAAAAAACCTTACGAAGGAAGACATAATAAAATCTAAGGGGCACACATGTAAAGGAACGGTTTGAATCACAATAAACATGTGTTGAGGTTGACTAAATAAGTGTAGTTTGTTTAGTACTGAACACAACGGGATGGCTTCCGTTAAGACAGAATTAGAGAGAAGGTGATTAAGATGAACCTTTCATCAGCGGAAATTACAACTGAGTTACACATAAAAGTGTAGCTCGTACCGCGCAGTAAACACACTCCCTGTCGGTTATAAAAACCAGTCAGTTAATGCTGTATAGGGAAATAATCGCTGTTTGTTCTGAGATCCACACAAAACATACAAATACACTGTGTGGGCTGAACGTAGAATTTGTGAATGTTAAACTGGTGGTACATATAGTGACCACTAGCCTGTAAATGGTTTATATTTGTCACGAATTTTATTCCCACTGCTCTGTGGCACCGGATATGAGTAACTACTGCAGATGGATTGCACTTCAGCGTTGAACGGGATGTTTTTTTTACGAATAATTTGTAACCAAGTGCCGTTATTACTACCAGCATGCCGTCTTGAATCAAGCCATGGCGCTGTCTGTGCACTGAGCACGCACAATATGCTTTTAAACACGCCACGAGCACAAACTTTCCTCTCCGTCCGTCTTGATTACGCATAAGTCGTAAGATATCACTCAGCTTTAACCCTTTGACGGCTAACGACCCCTTTAGTGGTCGTACCGCACCGCAAACCTCTAAACGTTGCATTTTATATATTTATTCAACAAATACAGGTACGGAATATTTTAAGCGTGGTATATACTCTCCGTTTTTTCTCTTCAAAATGCATTTTGTTTCATAATTCTAACATATTTGGTTCCTGTTTTCTTCACATTTTATATACGGATGTGCTAAAATTAAAAAAAAAAAAAATAATTCTGGCGCCAAAAGGTTAAGATATATTGCAGCTGGGGTCTGAGGTTCTCACAGCGGTACTGCTGGCTATTCGAGTCTTCTGGAATGTTAAGCTATGTCGTTGCGTAAGAATGTCCGGGCGTTTCGAAAGATCCGTCTGTACTTCGAGAACAACTTAACTAACAACAGAGAGCGTCATTAATATTCCAGAATACTTGAATGTTAATCTTCTAGCTGAGACAGCGTTGTTAAATAATGAACTTACTTTACAAAACTGTCACTCTATCACAAGTGCATACAATCGGCGGCGAAAGACGCAACGCGTGAAGATGCTTTGTGTCGTGTTCTAGGGCAGCCATGAGTGTTGGCTTGCTGGTGCTGCTGAGTGTGCTGTCGGCGTGTGGCTTCTGGGGACACATCGCGTCGACAGGGGCAGAGCCCATGGGCCAGCTGCTTCGCAAAGTAAGTTGTGTACCTTGTTCAGAATTACGTCCACGCATTTCGCCCTATATCGTTACAGCCGAACTGTACGTTTTGTCCACCCTAACCCTTTAGCAACTGTATTTGTCGTCAAGTGGCGACCGCATTTACCACAGTGGTTATCAGAAGCACTGTTATGACGCTGGCGTTTCGACGACTGTATTAGCGCCATCATCACTGACGATGGCGACAATTATAATTCAACTGAATTCAGTTCAATTCATTTGGTATTTATCAACGTGCAGGCTTAAAAGCACAAAGGACAATTTTATAGCCAGCACAAGAACACAAACACAAAACAAAAACAATACAAATACACAAAAGCAAAACACTAAAAACAAAACACAAAACAGATTCAATAATAATAATAATAATAATAATAATAATAATAATAATAACCGGCAGAAGCAGCCGAATTGATTGACGATAAAAGTCCACATTATAAGTACACACCAGCCAATGTATTGGAGAATGAAAATTTCAAGCTGTACTGGAATCGGAGCACACTTACGGACAAAACAATACCTTTTAATCGACCTGACATAACTTGTATGAATAAGAAAACAAAGAACATCTTTTTGATAGACATAGCTGCCCCAAATACACATAATCTCGCCAAAACAATAACCGACAAACAAAACAAGTACCAAGAACTGGCGAATGAAATATACGCTATGTGGAAGCAAAAGGCAGCACAAGTGATCCCGATAGTAATATCATCTACGGGAGTAATTCCAAAGTCACTATCACAAAGTCTAACAAGACTTAACTTACATCCGAATACATAAAGAGAGACCAACTTGATATCACTTGCTTTATTATTTCATTATTTAATGCTCAACATGTTTCGGATGTTAATACATCCATCCTCAGGAGCTTGCGACTTATTTGTTGAGTTATTTCATGG
>Ga0123355_10009696_pt1 | contig 14675 bp, 6 predicted proteins | sample TergutEmb28metaG_3_FD_89872 | JGI IMG/M metagenome (GOLD analysis project Ga0123355, IMG submission 89872) | Embiratermes neotenicus P1 segment gut microbial communities from Petit-Saut dam, French Guiana - Emb289 P1 | ecosystem: Host-associated > Arthropoda: Insects > Digestive system > Gut ...
AACATAACCTAGCCTAACCCAACCTAACCTAGCCTAACCCAACCTAACAAAACCTAACCTAACCTAACCCAACCCAACCCAACCTAACCTAACATAACCTAACCTAACCTAACCTAACCTAACCTAACCTAGCCCAACCCAACCTAACCTAACCGAACCTAATCTAACCTAATCTAACCTAACTTAACCTATCCTAACCTACCCTAACCTAATCTAACCTAACCTATCCTAACCTAACCTAACCTAACCTAACCTAGCCCAACCCAACCTAACCTAACCGAACCTAATCTAACCTAACCTAATCTAACCTAACTTAACCTATCCTAACCTACCCTAACCTAATCTAACCTAACCTATCCTAACCTAACCTAAATCTATCGCATTGTCGTATCTTTTAACAACATTGGTGTAACCTCTCTGAGGATGGCTATTACGTAGAAACAGGCAGCAGCAGCAGCAGATTAACATGGAAATGTAAAATGTATAGAAGAGTGCATTTGCAGGTGACGATAATTTGCAATACAATTTGCAATGCACGGAATGAATGATACTAAATGCAATGTGTTCACCCGGTATGTGTAAGGGGTACTTCAGAAAACTAAACTAAAAAGCAATAACTCTATCAGGTGTGTAGCAACACAGACAATAGACGGTAAGGCTGTCCCGTTACAAGCCAGACAGGCACAGAGAAGGCTAACCATAGTCTATCTCGGCGATAATAGGAGATAGAGGCGGTCAGCACCACGCTCCAGGCGCTTTGCTCCCACTCCCCCCCCCAGAAAAGAGACTCGTTACCCATTCTACAGGAGGCTAGGTGGGCCTTGGGGCCGGTCTGTATGTGTCCGAAAAATCTCACCTTAACGGGGTTCGACCCACGGACCGACCAGCCCTAGCGAGCCGCTATGCCGACTGGGCTATACCAACGCACACAGACATTATGCATCAGGATATTATTAGAATTTCGCTCTAATCTCTTGCTAATTAACCCTTTTACAAAACGAAGCGCAGACCGCTTTATTTAAATACCTAGTTCGTACCGCGCAGTAAACACTTTTCATCTCGGTTATAAAAACCAATCAGTTTATGCTGTAAGTGGCACAAGTCGCTGTTTGTTCTCAGATAAATACAAAACACATAAATACGGTGTGGGCAGAGCGTACATTTGTTGAATGTTAAACCTGATGGTGCGTCACCTAAGTTTTAAGAGTTTAATAAACATCCTACCTCTGATTTACCCTCACACGGTACCGGGCATTTTGTTTATAATCCTGAATTGACACGAATAGTTAGCTTTGCCGTGTACAGATGTCGCACTGTGTTCCTGTCCTTCATTTTATCGACCACCATGGAAGTTCAGATCACAGACAGTACTTCTAACGAAAGAGGAATGATAAAAATGTACCTTGGGATGACGTCCTAGCCATCATGTGACGTACATATCGGCGTTGCAGTAGGAACAGTGTCGTAAAGTAACAGAACATCCAACCATCATTAAGAGTAACCTATGTTTAATTGCCCTTATCGCCGCAGACTTGCTTTGAGAGTATAGTAATACTTCGGTCGTGCGGAATATTTGTGGGGAAGCTGTGGTACGGACTGTACGGTAAACCGGAAGAGCGAGAAGGGAACTCCGTCCTATACGTAAAGTACAACAATTTCATAACTTAAAGCATAACTCCTTAGTACCTAAATACTGCACTTAACAGTACATAGTAATGACGACGACGAAGTTGATGATTGTGGTGATGATGATGATAATAATAATAATAATAATTATTATAATAATAAGTGGGATTCTTGTCGCTTTCATTTCGCTACAATAGCGAAATGAGAGAGAAATGGGGTTACGCCAGCCGACAGAACGCGTCTTCAGTGTTGAGCAAGTTACAGACCGGCTGGCTCTTCCCATGTCATGGACGCCACAGGTCGCGGAGTGCGGATTGTTTCAGATCTACCCCCCACCCCCCCCCCCGCCCCCCGGGCCGCGAGGGGGTCCGGACAATGACCGGTTGACCCGGGGGGGGGGGGAAGGACTTTATTTTTTTTATTATAAAATTAATCGTATCTATTATTTTGTTTTTTTTTTTTTTTTTTTGTTTTTGGGCGCTGCGGCCCAACGCGGGCCAAGGCCTCCTCATTCTTGAGGTTTCTAGATCACACACAACAACGCATCACAGTCGGTAGGACTCCTCTGGACGAGTTCTCAGTTCGTCGCAGAGACCTCTACCTGGCAACACATAACACTCACAAGAGGCACACAGCCATGCACCTGGTGGGATTCGAACCCACGATCTCAGCAGGCGAGCGGCCGCAGACCTACGTCTTAGACCGCTCGACTGCTGGGACCGGCAATGGTTTTGTTTATCAAACACCATTATAATGATTAAATAAAAAGTCGATAGGGGCGGGATATGCAGCACGCATCAGAGAGACGAGAAATGCACACATAATTTCGGTAGTGAAAGCTGAAAGAAGGGATCATCTTGAAGACCCTTTCATAGAGCGGAAAATAATATTAAAATGTATGTCGAAGGAAATAAGATGGAGATATTCTGACTGGGTCTAACTGGCTCCGGTCAGGGACACAAGGAGATAGGTTGCAAAGTCATAAACATTTTATTTGCATAAAATTAAATGAAATTTCTCGAGTTGTGTGAGAAACAATTAACTTTTCAAGACGTACGCTGTTGCATGAAGTCACTAAGTTGATCAGCACGTGACAATTACCCTGGAGCACTGAAACAAAACGTGTAAGCGACAACTACATAATCAGGAGGTAAGACGCGTTATTCACTTACTAGCGCAATTGTTCTTTATTTAACAGTCTTTCTTAAAATACACAGTTTACTATAGTAATGAAATTATTAACTGATCCGAAGCATAAGCAGGGAAAGTTGTGCAAAGTGAGGCAAGTCACATTCTTGACCATATCTCTACACTTACAAAAGACGCAACGGCTTTGTGTGCGTGACTGAGTCACACCCTAGTTTCGATTGCTACAGTAGAGGTTGATTTGTTAGTTGCTAAGTGTTTCGTTGCCATATATATTTGTATCAATACTATAAATGTGTTCTGTTATTACAGGGTACCTAGAAATTAATGCGATATCTATCGGACTGCCAACTGGTGGTGTCATGCTAAGCACACTTCCATTCCAGTGGTTTCATGGCAAAGAAGTTTTAGGTCACTCACAAACCAAGTTTGATTTTAACCGTGAAAACCGGAGTGATAGTCAATTACTCTGTTGCAAACTAAGAGTATTACAGTTACAGGTGTATAATATATAATGTATGTGTATAATATATTGTTTATTATATGTAATCCTGTTTGTAGGCGCCAACGCCGCTGACAGCTGTCAGGCCTACGTGACCGCACCCTTCGTAGTAATTCTTATATGTACAAATTCCTGATTCAAGGTCAGATATCATAAATAAACGAAAAACGAGGAAGTGCAGAAATCAATGTGTGAGTACAACGTTATATTGTCCCCCTGAACAAAAAGCATGGAAGTTATTTGCAGCATATTAGGTTTATTCTTTTGTTTCTTTGCCTATTCTTCTTCTAAACGACAAATAATTTACATGATGGTATTTGGAAGGAGAATCCAAGCCCACTTCTGAAGTATCAGTCTTTCATTTCCGGGATATGAAATTGTTTTCAAAACTGGCATGTGCATTGATGTAAATACGCCTACAATCCCATTGTCATAGACAATTATATAATTAGACAAAAACTCCCACTCTCATAAGGAGAAAATAATGTCATTACACATAAACTCCCACTGCCATAAAAGGAAAAATGTCATTACACTTAAACTCCAACTGTCATAAAAAAGTCATTACACATAAAGTCTCACTATCATGAAAAGACAATTATATGATTACACCTAATCTCCCACTGTCATAAAGAGACAATTACATGTAATGACATTTAAACTCTCACTGTCGTAGAGAGAGAATTTTATGTAATTACGTCTAAACTCCCACTGTCATAAAGAGACAATTTTATATAATTACACTTAAACTCCCACTGTCATAAAGAGAAAGTTATATTTAATTATACCTAAACTCCCAATGTCATAAAAAATGTCGGGACAATTAAAATCCCTCTGTCATATCGTTACACCTAAACTCCCACTGCCGTAAAGAGATAATTATATGTAGTGACATGTATACTCTCATTATCATATTGAGAAAATTTTATGTAATTACACCTAAACGCCCACTGCCATAAAGAGACAATTATATGTAATTATACCTAAACTCCCAATGCCATAAAAATGTCAGGACACTTAAAGTCCCTCTCTCATAAAGAGACAATTATATCGTTACACCTAAACTCCTACTGTCAAAATGATACAATTGTATGTAATTACACCTAAAATCCCACTGCCATAAAGAGACAATTATATGTAATTACACCTAAACTCCCACTGTCATAAAGATAATTATATGTAATTACACCTAAACTCCCACTTCATAATGAGACAATAATATCATTACATATGAAGTCCCACTCTCATAGAAACAATTTCATTTCACCTAAATTCCCCTCTGCCATAAAGAGACAATTATATCATTACACCTAAAGTGCCACTGTCAAAAACAGACAAGTATATGTAATTACATCTAAACTCCCACTGTCAAAAAAATCATGATACTTAATTCCTATTGTCACAAAGAGACAATAATATCATTACATTTAAAACTCCCACTGTTATAAAGAGAAAATTATATGTAATTAACCAAAACTCCCACTCTCACAAAGAGAAAATAATTTCACCTAAATTGCTCTCTGTCATAAAGAAAAAAATTATACGTAATTACCCTTAACTGCCATTGCCATCAAGAGACAATAGTGACATTTCACCACACTCCAACTGTCATAAGAGACAATTATATCATTACACCTTAAGTCCCACTATCATAAATTAAAACAATTATATCATTACACTTAACCATCCACTGTCATAAAGAGACAATATCATTACACGGGAACTCTCTCTCCATCATCAAAACCGAAGAGAACTACCAAACAAGATGGCTCAAGTGGTAACGCTTCCGGCAAATTCCGGGTTCGAGCCTACAGCAAGACACTATATATACTCTCACTCTTCATGATTTTACTTTGTCACTCCAGTTAAATTGCATTATTTTGCTTAAAATTGTGTCACTTCAAACAGCACAGCGACAGATTCATTGCACACCCCTTTCAATTATCTCTTCTGTAATTAAATTATCATTTCATTTTACATAATCCGAACATTAACAGCGTCGCAAAATGAAACGCAAATAAATAAATACACAATTTTGCAGAATAAAGTGGAATGTTTCCGGAAGAAATTGAACCGAGACACAGGCCATTCAGCCGTCTAATTGCTTCTTATTAGATTGCGTCACGACAACCCATAGTGTAAACAGAGGGCAGGAGGAGATGAGAAAAAGTTCTGTCTACATTGCAATTTGAGTCAGTTCAGAACTGTAGTACCGAATATATCTGCGTTATTGTATTTTTATACTGCAAAGCATTAGGCAGACATTATACATGTAGGAATATTGGATATCATTGTGTACTGCGCTGTAGACTGTAGTGAAAAAGTGAAATTCTATACTTCATACGAACCAGAATAGTCTTTTCTCTTTTTTAAGTCATTAGATATTTTTAGTTTGCCATTGTTTCTTTGTTTAGAAGGATATGTACAACCTGACAGATAGAAGTAGCTCCTTTAAGGTCTTGGAAAGCGGGTGTGTTCCAAAGTATGTTCGTCACATCACAAGATATACGGCATTGAACATATTTATTAACGTAATAAAACAGATCGATAATGCATTTCGTGGTTGGAAAGTCCCAGATTTGCTTCTGAACCTGAAAATCTGTTCTTATTACTTCGATTTTCTCCTCAGTTCCTCCAGGCAACAAGTCCAGCAGCACATTAAAACAAGCTCTTAATATTGCTTTTCGATCCAATGGTCTCTATCGTCCTAAACAGCATTGTCTTCCTTTAAACTTTCCCACGCATCGCCCGCTCGTCCTTCTGATAACAGTAGAAGATAGGCCGGCGACTAGTCGCCTGGAGCCATGACACGGCTTCACATTCGTCTGAATTATATATAGTTTAGGCTTACGGAAGAATTAAATTCCTACCTCAAAACAGACATTTTCCAAGCACCTCACAATGAATGGAAATATAGTGACTGCAGGGCAGGGGCTGCAGTTGGGGTCCGAAGGTTTGAAAGCTGGACTGCTGGCTAGGAGTCAGCTTGCATTTGGAAGTCCAGCGACCGGTTAAATCGATCAAGATTTTCCTACGTGTTCATCAATCACAGAGCAAACATTTAAGTGATATCAAAATTCCACGTATCCTTCTCATGCAGGCCTCCAACATTTAATATTAAAATTTGGCCCAAATACAGAAGCTGCTGAAATTTTTCGCTCGGCACTTATGTTCAAAACAGTACACTTGACATCACTTTACCTTCTGCAACCCCCCAAAATTTATCCTGTTTCAAACATACTCTTATCAGAGGGACGAGCGGGAACTGCCTGTAAACCATCACAGTTGTAACATTTTCTAAAATTTTCATGTAATTAATAAAGTTATTATCTCTCAACACCCTACCTCCACATTTTCGTATCTCTTTGTCCTTGAGTCGCCAAATATTTAACACATATTTTAATATTATCCTGACATCTACTTGCAGGTAGTTGTCTAGGTAAACATCCTATGGTTACAAAAACGGGGTGTTATTGTTTCAAGGCCGTACCATAACTCGTGCGGCTAGCAGTCAGCCTCTCACTGCGGAGGACCGGATTCGATCCCAGGTCTGTCTATATGGAATATGTCGTGAAAGAAAGGCACTGCGAGATGTTTCCTGCCGAGTTTATCGGCTTGCTCCTGTCAGTACTATTGCACAAGTTCTCCACAATTATGTTTCATTCGTCTGCCACCAAAGCTATATAATCTTAGCAACTGACAGCATCGTTAAACAACACACTTCTCACCCTTTCCCTTCATGTCTCCGGGTAAGTTGTTTATATTTCCTATCCTTTCAAGTTTCTTGATTATAATTGTGCATGATTTTTTCATATCTAATTGAGCCGGCCACACGTTCCGTCCGTTTTATCTTACCTGAAATTTTTATTGCTCGACAGCTCTACTCGTGCTCAGGCCCGCCCATTCTTGAGACTTCGAGATTACACTTATTTATACACACCACAGTCAGTAGGACTCCTCTGGACGAGTGATCGGCCCGTCGCAGAGACAAAACACCTAACAACACACAACACTCACAGCAGATATCCATGCCCCGGCGGGATTCGAACCCACAATCCCAGCAAGCGAACGGCTGCAGACCCACACCCTAGACCGCGCTGACACTAGGATCGGCCTTCTTTTATTTAACCATTTTTAAAAATTAATAATAATAATAATAATAATGCGTATAATTTATGGATAAATTTTGTCTGTCCTCGTACCCCTTTTTCCCCTTGAGTTTCCAGGAAACCCCCGTGTTCTGCAGATCCAGCCCTTCCAAGCCGCTCGAGTTTGGAGTGTTGGTTTTCCGACCAAACTAAACTGGAAGGGACAGGCCGTCAAATCGGCAACTGCTTTCTTAAGTTACGTCATTAGAACGCTTTTGTAGTCTGCAACCTTTACAGCACAGGCATAACTACATGCACTGCTTGTTGTAACCCTATATTTTGACCACACAACGTGCTCACGTGATCCGTGTAATTACTGGTGTAACAGTAAGCATTGTATCCAACCAGCGAATGTTTAAAAGTGAATATTTCAATTAGTCAACACAAATATATTGGGCAAGCAAAAGACTACATGTTTCGGCTAAAATGTTTAGCCATCACGAGGCCCCAATTACAAGAATACAAAGAGAGAGAGAGAGAGGGGGGGGGGGTTCAACTGTACTTCAAGCCCGTTCTTGTACAACATATTTTGTGCTGTCTAATTAAAATACTCATTTGTATTTAATACGCAACTGGATGTGGCACCTGAAAACAGTTAGCCGATGTTTGTAACGCGGAGGGACAGGCATTTGGTGTTTATAATGTAAGTATCTAGTTTCTGTACAAAAACGGAAATATTGTTCCTCTTCATGCCATGAAGTCATTTTGGGAATTACAGGTATATCTCCATTTACTCTGAACCTCGCTACTACCTAATGATGAGTCGTTAGCTTTACGCTCCGTCCGTATTATCCCGAGAAAGAAACCGATACCTATTGAATGGGCGGTTAGGTGGCCCAAAACCCGGTCTTGAAAATTCCTTCTTTTTCCTTTATTTTTTCGGGAGGGAAAGGAGGGCAATAAAGAGGAAAACGTTTTAGCTTCCTGGAATTCGAACCCCGGACCATAGTTTCTATGTATTATATTGTTTAAGCGAATTTCAGGTTTAAAATGTTCCAGATTTTGAATATTAAACGCCTTCTGGAATGTTACGTTGTGTCAGTCGGTAAATTGTTCCTGACGTTTCGAAAAATCATCGTGCCTTTACGTTCAGGGTCGAGCAGTGCGATATAGAATTTGTGTCTCATCTAATGTCATATCAGTAAAAAAGCCCTACGGACACACAACTCCCCGATCCTCAGTTCCAATCCAGACCACGTCAACATGTCCTACAGAACTCGTAAATTCCATCGTCGCTACTGCATCCTTCATTTTAGAAACTAATTTTCTATGCCTATAAATTTCTTGGTATGTTTACTTCCATCCGTCCGTCCCTCTGTTCAGTCATAGCACAGCACGCCTTCTCCGCGTCGTACACCAACAAATTACACGATATTTCGAGCTGCGTCGAAACATTCTTACCACTATTTTTAACCCTTCTATCCCAATTTTTCTTTACGTTCGGCAGCAGTTCGTTGAGAATTCTTGAAACCTTCTGTGATTGATACTAGATTGGTAGCAACTTCGGTCAGAAACACGGGGCGCTTTGTAAAGAATATAAAAGTTTCCAGATCATGGTTTCCATTAAATTCAGGGCCGTACACAATTGAAGAACACTTTGAGTCTATCGAGATTTTACTCTGTGTCTCTGGACAAAATATCACGTTCCACAATACACAGCATCGCATTCCAGGGGCCCCTCACATGTAATATTTCTTGGCATATTCGTGCCAAATCCAATACAACAAATGCTTTCAAACTCAAAATCTCTGGAGAGAATATCATGTGTCAAATTACACTGCATCAAATTGCAGGGGCCCCTTACATGCAGACAGTGAACCTGTAACATGTCTTGGTATATTCTTACCAAACCCATTATGACAAATGTTTCCGAGACTAATTATACGTGGTTCATCCAGTAACACCTGTTAATTAAAATTCACTCTCAGCTACGTGTTTCGGCCATGCTAAGCCATCCTCAGGCTGTGTGCAGCTATGTAAGAACAGAATAGTATAGCTCTACGCTTTATGTTACTGCTGTTTAAGATCGCCGCCGTGTGCAAGGCGACACAGTGTACACTAGTAGATTTTTTTTAGGTTTTATGAACGCCTACGGCCTTCATCACTTACAGTGATTTTGGCTACAGCACGTCGGGTGACAGAACGCGAAAATACGTCGTCACATTTTAGCAGACTTCAGTCTGCACGTTGACCGCCGTGAGAAAAAAAAAACCAATCCTTCTCTCTAAATATATCTGACGTAATATTCAGGTAAAGGTAAAGGTACGATTTTACCCCATGAAGGCTTATGAGGAAGTGGAGGCGTAGATCCGCATATTCTCGTTAGCGGACTAACTGAAAGTAACGGGCATGTTTCAATACCCTTTTGCTGTACCCCGGTGGAAAAGCCCCTGGTAACCATTCGGTAGGAGGAGAACGGTCCCTAAAGGCAGGAGACAAATCTCTTCGTCATCCTGGCCAAGTAAGGTTGTAGAATTACATAAGATATTATAAAGGATCTTGGGAGTTCTGAAACGTTATGGTAAGTGCACTTACTCTCCGCTACGGAAAGCACTATAAATAAAACAAACTAGACACGTAATCCGTCTGACACAACTATATAACATTTTATTGTTAAACTAATACTGACTACTAGTTTTGGCCTCAATGGACCGTCAGCAGGCCAATATTTACAAAAAAAAAAACTTTACTTACATACTTACTCCATGGAGCAGAGTCCTTCTTGAGAAGCTAACTGGTTCTTCAGCTAGTTAAGAAATTCCCCGAAAAAAAAAAACTTTAATAATTTTAAGATTTTAAGTTTGCCAACCAGCGAAAATTTTGTAATTACATTCATAGTACTCACATAATAGAATTTCAGCACAACTTACTACAGATAAATTTTATGTTTTGTTGACCTGCATCTCGATATAATCATGTAAAAAAAACGAACTTGATGCACAACTTATTCTTAGTATATTTCGTCAAATTTCTACATGCTTCTGAAGTATCTAGGTCCATCATCAGGAGGTATAACTGTATGTATAAAACTGTCTCTTGTCCTGGTTGGATTGGAACCCCGATCCATTCAGGACAACAGACAGTCATCTAAAAAGAATAATAAGTTCCAATTGTTGTATACATACGGTTGTACCTCCTGATGATGGGCCTAGATACGCCCGAAACATGTAGAGGTTGACGAAATATACTACGAATAAACTGTGCATCAAGTTGGATTTTCTTTACAGGATTACTACAGATAGCACATCTAAAAAGCTGTTAGTAATTATGAAGACTATTAAGGAATGGAAGTAGGATCACATAAAATTGACGTTTTTTACTATTTTCAAGTTATTTTGTAAATATTTGCCTGCTGAAGGTCCATTGAGCCCGAAACTAGTACCCAATATTTTGCTTGTTTGTTTTTTCTTTCTTCCTTTCTTTCTTTTTGGCGCGACAGCCCTCAGTGGGCCAGGGCCTCCTCATTCACGAGGTTTCTACGTGGATCACACACAACGACGCACCACAGTCGGAATGACTCCTCTGGACGAGTGATCAGCTTGTCGCAGGGACTTCTACCTGACAACACACAACACTCACAACAGACAGACGTCCATGCCCCGGTGGGATTCAAACCCACAATATCAGCAGGCGAACAGCCGCAGACCTACGCCTTAGACCGCGCTACCCAATAGTAGTATAACAAAATATTATAATAGTTGTGTCAGACGCAGTACATATACAGTTTGTTTTATTAATGTACTTTAAACACAACGGGATGTCCTTTACCAAGATTAAAGCAATTTGTTCCCCACAGCAGCAACCGAAAGCTAATTTTCTCTAGGAATTATATCAAACTGCCTTATAGAACATTGTGGGTATTTAGCGTTCCGTCTATGCCACAACGAGTCCTATTAACACGGAATGCCTCTTTTTAGGATTTGTTAATTCACATGGGGTCGCACTTCCTCTAAAGAGCTTCAGAAAATATCTCGTGAGTGGCAAATTATTTTCACGTGATCGTTCTTAGTGGCATACAAAATGTGAAAGTGATTTGTGGCGAGTTGGCAAAACTGCAAAAAGCTTCGTCCTGTCTGTCTGTCTGTCTCTCTATCTGTCCATATGGAACGACTGGGCTCCCACTGGGCGGATTTCAATAAAATTTAATATTTGAGTATTTTAAAAACTCAGTCGAGAATATTCAACTTTCGTTCGATTCTGACAAGTATAACGGTTACTTTACATGAAGACCTGTGTATATTTAGGATAATATCTCTCTCCGTTTTTATCAAAATGTGAAACGTTTTGGACAGATTTGTACAGAAAACCAAAACGCACATTTTATAATCAATAATGTTTTTCAGAAAATCGTGCAGTTTATGAGATAAAGTGGAAAAATATGGTAAAGCCAGACAGACAACAGATGGCAGTATAATATAGCGCATGCGCATTTCGTTCTGGACAACTAAGGCTACAGACACACACTCAGATCTTGTAACTCTTAGTACATTTTCACGGCAATAATGATTAAGCGAACGCACCTAAGTGTTTCGTTTACACCTACATTGCCTGTCTTGACTTCAACGTTCTCAATTCCCGACAAAATATTTGCTTTTTTGAAGCTTCCCATGCTTCGCCCGCTTGTCATTCTAATAACAGAAAATAAATGAAAATGAGCGCGGAGAATTGGTGGAATAGTTATGAATGAGGAAAAGTGAGGTACTCGGATATAAATCTCTCACAGTGCCATTTGGTTCACAACAAACCACACATGGACCGAATCGGAGTCGAACCCGTGTCTCCACCGTCAGAGAACAGCAACTAACGGCATGGTTTCCCCTGAATTACGTTTCAAAATTCAACTCACACGTCACAGAAAACACAGTCCGTTTACATTATAAAGATCGGTAATTTAACCTGTATAGGATTTGGGTTTGTGAGAAACATGCGAACACAATTAGTTGGCAAAATACAAATATTACTAATATAACTTCATCAAACTACGACCTACGGAGGTAAAAACGCATTCACATCCCCATAGAGACCTGCTGACAAAGTCCAAGATGAAGAGTCCTTCCTCGACTAGTTAAGAAATTCCCCGCATTTTATGGAACCCGAAGGTTCACTACCCCATTCGCAAGCGCCAGCCACCTGTCCCTATCGTGAGCCGGATAAATCCAGTCTATGCTTCTCAATCCCGCTGCTGGAAGATCAATTTTAATATCATCTTCCCTCCTAGGACTAGGTCTTCCCAGTAGCCTCTTTCCCCCAAGACATAGGCCTGCTTCAATTTTAAAAAAAAACAGTGCATTTCCGAAATGGCTTTAGAAAAGCACAGGGACAATGGATCCCGATAGAAGTTACAAGTTCTGTCCGCACACGTGTTCCCACATTGCAATTGGTCCACGTGCCAAGACCAAATATCCAAATGCATGCACGTGCAATCTATTGTTATACTTCCTGTAGGCTTCATACGTTTAGCCAACAAACTTTCTTCTTCCTTCGTCTAGACACATTCAAAGGGCGAAACAAATTCCAAAATCTCATTGTATTTCATCTTCTGCTCTTGATTAGGCGGTTTTTACACCCCCATTTCTTCACGCAATCGCCATCAAATGCTTCATATTCTTGAATCACTGAATGATTTATATAAACCAACAACTGATAGGTTTTCTGAGACCAAGCAATGAATAGAACACAATTAAAAATCATAGACTTCTGGGACACAACGTTACTTTAGTCGGTAATTTGTAACAGATGTTTAGGAGCGCCTTGCTGCACCCTTCTGCAGGGTAGTCCAAGGAAAAAATAAATTGGTGGGAAAATTAGTCATATTATGTAAATGAAAACAACTTATTCGCCTTTAACTACACTGAAGATGGAGGCAAAAGTCTTTCGAAATTTCGGGAACAAATTGCCAACAAATACGGCTGGATATACAAGAAACTGTAATTTTAATAAAGAAAGCTATGGCAACTTCGAATAAGGCGACATACAGAGACTATTATTACGAGTAGATATTATCGTTATATTTAATATGGCTGCCCCCTCCTAATTAACTCCAAAGAACAAAATTCGTTTCATTAGGCGCTTCCGCAAAATTGCGAAAAGCGACTATTAGCTTCGTCATGTCTGTCTGTCCGTCCGTCCGTCCGTCCGCATGGAACAACTCGGTTTCTACTGGATAGACTTTCAACAAATTTAATATTTGAGGATTCTTCGAAAATATGTCAAGAAACTTCAAGGTTCATTAAAATCTGAGAAGAATAACGGGTACTTTACATGAAGCCCAATGTACAGTGTTGATATCTGGCTCAATTCTTCTTACCTTCAGTAATATTTCAGAGAAAAGTCGTAGAGGAAATCAAAGGTAAAGGTAGTGCCCCAGAGAAAATCAAAACACATTTTATATTCAAAAAGATCCCCCTGAAATACTGACGTTTATGACAAAATATGTAAAAAATATTGTAATGCCGGACAGCCCACAGACGATAGCATGACCCACATTGCGTGCTGGATACCTATGGCTAAAAACACACACCCAGAATATGCAATAATTATTGCTTTTCCACTGCAAAGATGGTTGCACGAGCACGCCGCAACTGTAAATAATACATCCATTGCCTGTCTTGTGTTTGTGAGTCTGAAGTATACATTACTAAGCTATATGACCGCTAACCTGACACTACGCATCCCTAACTATAAACCTTATGTCTTTGCTATTTACATGCTGTCACAATACACTATCACTTTGTGCCTGAATTTAAAGGTATTTTCTTAGATATTTTGTCACTTACGAGTTCCGAGTTCTTCCTTCACGGCTATAGGAACTTTAGGAACTTCTTTATGGTTGGCGACAGTGTATACAGTTGTTCGGTTCGTACGTGCAAAAGTAAACACAAAGAGTTAAAAGGTACGCTGTAAGAATTATTTCTCCGTCTCATATATTAAAATATTCTTATTCAATCAGAAGTAGCTGAAATGGAATAACTTACTTTCATTCAATCTACGTAAACTTTATCTTATTAATTTTCCTAACTTTATCTTTTTTATGATCTTGGTACAATCATTTAACTTCCTATAAGATATCTCTACATTTTTAATGCACCAATGATAACTGACGACTTACTTTCTTGCCAACTTTGCGCTTCTCTCCATTTCCAAAGTACACTGATGAGGGGGGGGGGGGGGGTCCCTGCCTTTTTCGGGCTTCCTCCCTAATACCAAAATCCATCTAAAAATCCTTCAACTCCTTCACCCACCCCTCACCACAT
>Ga0123355_10009697_pt1 | contig 14675 bp, 8 predicted proteins | sample TergutEmb28metaG_3_FD_89872 | JGI IMG/M metagenome (GOLD analysis project Ga0123355, IMG submission 89872) | Embiratermes neotenicus P1 segment gut microbial communities from Petit-Saut dam, French Guiana - Emb289 P1 | ecosystem: Host-associated > Arthropoda: Insects > Digestive system > Gut ...
ACATTCCACAATGTTTTACATTTTAAGTGTGTGTGTGTGTGTGTGTGTGTGTGTGTGTGTGTGTGTGTGTGTGTGTGTGTACATATATATATATACCAATATTTCTTAAAATGTTTTAGTATGGATGGTTTTCGAGTTGTGAAACTGAATGAGGTGATACGTAATGTAGACATCGTCATCACAGCAACAGGCAACAAGAATGTTGTTACAAGAGAGCACATGGATAAGATGAAGAATGGATGTGTTGTATGTAACATGGGCCACTCCAACACTGAGATTGATGTTGTAAGTACTGTACAGTCGAAGGGTAGCAGTTCTGAATTGTTATAAGCTGTTACTTCCAGTGTTATCTGTTAGTGAAGTTTTAATGTCAAGTACATCTGAGACAAGTACGTTATGATGTGTGCTGTGTTTCTGATTGTGTGTCAGTACTAGTTGTAGAGACAGGGAGTGATATGTAGTGCATAGTAGTGAGAGATATGCATTTCCTTGCAGTTGATATAAATGGTGGTCAGAAAATGCAATTACAGTAGTTATGTGGGTGTGTGAATTACAGAATGGTAGAAGAGACAGAAGACATTTTATCCCTTGATCTGTAAAAATTGAAACATTGCTAAAAGAGAAAGGGATGTGGGCAGTTGGTATTATGTTTGCAGATTTTATTATGACCTTGGTGATGGAATGATTGTGACTGTCTGTTGTTGAAGTAATTGTAGAGGAAGGTGTACAAACTTTATACAGAACTGTCAGAAAAATACAGTATGCAACATTGCTCATTGCTGCTTAGACTACTGAACACTGGGATGTAGTTTTCTTCTTTTTCCCTTCACCAACCCTTCCTTATGTTTAAAATGTTCTTGAATGTCTGTTATTTCTGTCAGAATTCAGTGGCAGCATGGAGTCATTTCATTGACTAATAATTTTTTACAGAATAGTCTCCGCACCCCAGATTTGACATGGGAGAAAGTTCGCTCCCAAGTGGATCATGTAATCTGGCCAGATGGAAGACGAATTGTACTGCTTGCTGAAGGACGTCTGGTTAATTTGAGCTGTTCAAGCCTTCCATCATTTGTTGTGTCAATTACTGCTGCAACACAGGTAAACTAGCACCAGCCTGCATTATTGTGGCCAGTTACCTGTACTGTTGTGTTGTGATGATACTAGGTCACCCAAAATGAATTTTGCAGTGACTTTTTAAATTGTGCCAAACATTTGTACAGTTGGGTTACACTGAGAGTGTGCAGTGTTGGCTACACTGACTTACAGAGTAACTCTGTGTAAGTGATCAACTTGATGCACAATTACATTGTATAAAACGTTTATTATTGTGCATCAAGTTGGTCATTTACCCAGAGTTATACCAGGATGCAGTCAGCAAAATATAAAATTCAGTGACTTACAGAGGTTTTGTAAATCTGCATTTTGCATTTGCTTAGCTTTTTATCCTTCTTTCAGTCATTAATGTGAAAAGGAACTGCATTTTTTATGGGGATAGTTCAAAGGAGGAATGGATGGTTTTTATTTCTTTTGGACACATATCTGTTGCAACACAATTTGTTCTTGAGCTTCCTGCTTGACTGCCAATATCAGTTACGGGAATGGCAGCAAACACTGCTATTCCACTGGAGTGTTTTAAAGCTTAGAATATACTTTTAGTTGTCACTCTAGATTTTTGCATGTCATTTAGAGCGTTGTTTTCATTGGCTCCCATGTGCAGATGTGCAGATGAACATGTAACAATATGTGTACATTTTTGGGTGTTTATGTCATATCAAGTGGTTGCTTCTTCTCAAGTTAACTGGTTCATTTAAACAATTTAAAAGTTCCAATAGGTTGTGCAGTTTCAACAATTATGTGAAGAAATCAGTATGGTGAACTTCAGGACAGAGGATGTGTATTTGTCATAATGAAATTTCAGTATATCAAAAGGCGATAAGAACTAAACTTTTTGTCATTGTTTTTGCAAGGACCACAGTTTTTGGTAATGTGATGACACGTCGCATGCTCCTAGTGTTAGTAATGAAAATATTTTGGGTCACTGTGTGTTGCAACTACCACAAACAGAATGTGTACCAGCTGATCACTTGGTAGAAAGTAGCTTCTGCAGCAGAAGCCATTTGTCTCTTTAAAGTCAGCTGTAGTAAGGGAATTTCTAGCAGAATGACACTTTTAGATGCACTTCCCTTTAACAACACATGCCAAGTATCCTTGGAAAGACTGTTAGCATATACAACACTTGTGCTGCCATTCCTACTGTTACCACATTCTTTTGTTATATCAGTAGTTGGTCATATAAATCCAATACTACAACTGTAAATAAATTTTTGCAAAATTAAATAGTGAAACAAATGTAATATAAAGTTTGCAAAACCTGTGTAAGTTATTTACTGCTTGAGTTGTTAACAAGCATCATGTGGTGCGGATAATGTCTGCAATCTGTGTGTTCTTAAATATTTGAGAGTTGAGGTACACAATCAGCCCTGCCACTTCACCACTAAAAGGCAATACAAACATGGTAATATTACTACTAACTGTGGAAACATTAGTGTCTTTATAATATATTTGCTGCCCCAGCAAACATAAGGAATTGGTAATAAACAGAAAAGATAACTTGAAACGAATTTGCAGTGATTATCACACTGGTTGGTACCTTTAAAATATTTTGTCATCCATGTCCATGTGTACTTTTCCCAGAATTATGTGCTTTTAGAATTGAATAGAAGAAGCTTTGGTTAATGACTGTGAGATGGCAGTTTGGCAGGTGTTCTAAATCCCTGTGTGGGGGCACATATCTTACGGTATTTATTTATAAATATGAAAATAGAAATTAAAGTGATACTTGTTCATGAAAATAAACAATAACATGTAATTTGTTTCTTTTTGGGTAATTCCCCGGCGTCTGAGTTCTAATTGCCGACGTTTCAGAACTCTGCCACTTCCCCGCTCCAACTCAACCAGGTATAAATACCCCACACAATCCATCCACTGGCATACTTCATACTTCATTCACCTGCCTATGAAGATGGAACCAACAGTGAGTTCCGAAACGTCGGCAATTAGAACTCAGACACCGGGGAATTGCCCAAAAAGGAACAAATTACATTTAGAACATGGTGAAAGCTTAAAAACAAAACAATAACATGTTTTCCTGTTTGTTGGTCCTTTTGGTAATTAGCTATGAAGATGAAAAATATTTGTTGGTATTTCTTATTTTAAGGGCCCAGTGGTCCTGTTGTATCAAAACTGCCATCCCTCCTCAAGTTGTGCACTTAGCTCTGAAGAGTGGGGTGACCCATAAAATGGACTGCCTTGTTTCGCTACAGTAGTATCAGCTTGCACTTACCATCATTACAAAGATTGTTCAAGAAAATTAGTTTCATAAAAACAAATTTTGTTATAGTAATTATATTTTTATTTCGATTAGAGTTTTCTTAAAATGTAACAATATCTTTGCAGAATTGAATCTTACTGTAATGGAAATATTTTACACAAAATCATGCAGGGAACACTGACATTCTGTCATGCAAATTTCTGTGTTTACAGACAATTTTTTGAGAACTTTTGATAAAAATATTCTACGTGGCATGGTTGTTTCTTTTTATACCCACAGTTTAGAGTCTACAATGGATTTTGACCTTTAAACAACCTGTGTTTCCATATGTGAATTCACATAAAAGACACCCCTAGAAATCCGTATTATTATTTAGGCAACTAAGAAAGTTGCTGCACTTTAGAGATGTGCCACGTAATCTCCCTTTATTTCGAACAAAGTGCCATTTACTTCATAATTTTATCTTTTTCTGTTCCAGTAGTATGTTATTTATAAACCATGTGCTAAAGTCTAATTACCAACTTGCTCCCTTAAAGGTTAAGTATAAAATGCATGTGTACAGTGTTAACTACTGCAAACTTGAATGTAGATCATTAAACAGTTGCAGTGACACGTAACACACATGCACGTACCAACAAACAGATAAACATATTGTAGCACTGCAATGCTCAGCAGTTAGTACATGTTGCAGCTTGTTGGGCCTCTTTGCCTGAAATAATATGTGCGTAAATGGATATACTGTCACTTTTTCATCTCTTTTGGTTGTTGGTATTGTAGTATGTGTCTGATAAGCATTATACAGTATGTGCACTTACATTAGATTGGGGGTAGAAATGAATTACTAAAGGTTTAAATTGTGGACTTGCATTTATTGCATTCTCTGAGTCTAAAGATTCAAGTATCCATGCATGCCTTTTGTACCCATGCCTCTCTTCTGTTTTTATTGATATTCCATAGTTGGATATTGTTTTATCTTTACAGGCCCTTGCTCTTATAGAGTTATTCAATGCTCCACATGGCCGATACAAGTCTGATGTGTATTTGCTTCCAAAAAAGATGGGTATGTATAACATTGTTCCCATAATCTGTCTTTGCTGTTCTGCATTCTAACATTTTATTTACTGCACATTCTGCATTGTTTGATTGAGTGTTTCTTGCCTTGTTGGTAAATGTAAGGTTTAGTAACTGCTGAGAGGCTTGTCTCATGTTTAGTGAATATCTGTGTCCTGTAGGGCTTGGAAGGAAAGGCTGTTAAGTAAGAAAATAGATTCATTACCACAATGTATCATCTTGTTAAAGTAAAATCTGGATTTCTTTAGGTTTTTTTCAGTTTCTCAGTTGTAAGGTAGTTAATCATAACAAAACCTTTGAAAGCAAGTAAATGATGTTGGTTTAGATATGAATCAGAATATGAAGAGAGGTTGCTTATTAATTAAAAGTGAAGAATGTTGTGTAACAAAATGTTCAGAACCACAAGCTGTAATGTGTACTTTATAAGGACAGAGAATGATAAATATTAGTAGTACAACAGATGTGTCTTGCGCTCTGTCATATATGGCTGTGTAACCTTGCTAACATTATTGTTGTATAAGTGTTTGAATTCTTTTTAAGATGAGTACGTGGCCAGCTTACATCTTCCTACTTTTGATGCTCATCTAACAGAACTCACAGATGAGCAGGCAAAGTACATGGGCCTTAATAAAGCTGGGCCGTTCAAGCCAAATTATTACCGGTAAGTTCAAGAGATGTAGAAAGAATCATAGTTTTTGTGAGAACTGAAGAACATGCTAATGGCTTGCAAATAAAAATGTTGTAGGCTTTGTTTTCACTGATTAATTTGATGACAGATTTAATTAAGTCGTGCTTTCCTTAAATTGCTTGTGCTTTTAACTGTTTGGTGCCTAATGTCAGGTGTACCTGTCACACAGTGTGATGCTCAGAACATTAAACAACTGATGTAATTGACAGCCTGTCATGGTCTTTATTATCTAGGCCCCATTTGAATTCTGGTCTATTGCAACGTCACACCAGGCATTCATTTCTGGCACCAGTGGTTTGAGACTTAAGTTCCTGAAACTGTTTATCTGAAAGAATGCATTACGCAGTATGCTATTTATTAAGTTCCTGAAACTGTTTATTTGAAAGAATGCATTATGCAGTATGCTATTTCTGTGTCACAGTCTTATCTGTACTAGCTGGTTACCTGCACCTGCACACACTCTCTTACTTGCTCACCTTTCAATCCATAAGTGTGTCACAAAGACAATAGGTTATGGAACTTGTCATCAATACACAAACATACACAATTTTTACAGTATACAACATTCTATTGATTTTACAAAGCAGTATTGTAGATCATCTTTACACATAGAAAATTCATCTACACAGTAAAACGAGTGTGTATTTAAGTATTTTTGTAAGACTACTTTAAATGTTGCGTTTTCATTCTTAACCCTGTACAGCCAAACGGGGAAACGTACTGCAATGACGTGTCATCTTTAAAATTTTCTGCATTTATTATTACATATCTCTTTTTCACAGTTTTTATCTAAAAGGCCTCTATAGTCATAAAAAAAATTGTGTGAAGTTTGATTCTAGTTAAAATTATCACTAATAATGTTTAATTTTTCTTCTTAACAGTCTTATGATTGTTCCAGAGTTCACAGATTATTTACAGATGTGTCCAGGCAGTGTTTCTTATTTTTTCCTGGTATTTGCAAAGTGAAGAAAATATACACACGTAAAGGCCTTCCAACAAGTCTCTGTTCCTTCATAAAGCCCCTTCTATAGATTTCACACCCCCTTCACCCCAATTATTTAATCAGAAAAACGCTACTGAAAACTATCAGTTTAGCGGTTACAATTGTAGTATTTACTGACATTTGTATGTACTGCTTTCCCATATAAGTGTCAGCTAAAATTCAGAAATGCAAGTTGGTTTGATATACCTTGAAACATGGGGTAGCACACAACCCTATTTTGGATTCTGAACACTTGAATGTCATTCTTGCTTCTTTGTTTTCAGCAGAACCCACACATCACTGAATTCTCTTACATTGCGTAAGCCAGTGTCTATTGTAGCTTTTGTCTGAGTCTTTTTAATTGGCTTGTGGATGGAGCTTGTCTTGTCTTGCACTCAAAATGCTAATTTGGGAAGGGTTTTTATTGATGTAGGGTGGCTGTGTTTGTCATAACCCACAGGGACTCCCCTCTAAACCTGTGGACTCCTGGTATGGTAGGTCAGCAGTGTGTTGGATGTGAAGTTTGTGTCAGTCATGTCATCTGTTTCATTGTTAGTGTTACTGTCACTCTGAGCAGAAATGTCTTAGTCTTCCGATGTATGTGTGTCAAGAGTCCAATTCTAATACTAGTTCTGTGATTCTCAGTCTGTAAGGTTTCTCCTTGTAGCCAAACTGCTAAATGCACTTCGACGCAGTTCAGCACACAACAAAGCCAGCATCTCCTGATTCTGATAGTGACTCAAGCGTCTGCATTGCCTGGTCTGTTGCATGTTATTATTGTGACAGGGAATTGACTGAACTGTTGAGTTGAATATAGACATAAGCATGAACCTACAGTTCCAAAGAGTCCTGAAGAAATCCCTACAGCAGAATGTAGGACATTTGCTCCCGGTCCCATATTGCACTAACCAGAGGAGTAAACATTTGTATTCATCCCTTTCTTCTCCCATTGATTGCATATTAACTGAACATCATAAGACTGAAATTGAAACAGCATCTGACAATTTAAGATGACAGGTACAGTCAGCTCCAAATTTTATAACACAGGGCCTCAAATTACAGCAGAAGGTATTTGAAAAGAATGAATCTAGAAAATGGAAATTAGAATGAAAAAAGACATTCAACTAAGCTTTGTAAAAATTAGGTCGATATTCTTTAGACTTGCAGAATGGATAGATAGTTGGATTACTTCTTCGGCGCGTACTTTGTATTTGAAGTTATTAACTTTAAAAATGTATGAAGTACAACAGATAATATCAGCAGGTGCAAAAACGGACATTTAAAACGAAAAACAGCTACTTTGGGATTTACATTCCTCATACTTTAAAGGTTAAGAATTGTCAGACTCCTTGGTAAACGTAAAAATTTTGATGCCAGCATAAAATGTACTTTTTTGAAAACACTCAGTATATATTATTATGTTACTATAGTTGTATTCCTCCATTCTCATTGATCATGGACCCTTCTCAGGATGTCATTTTTGTATAATATTTTTAAAATGAACTCCTCCTTTTTAGAGAATTACGTTGTGTGGTATGACTAATAGCCTGAATTGTTCGTACAATATAAAAGTAACTATGAAAATAAATGTTAGTATGGTTGTGCCATTGACTCTGAAATCGCATACTTCTCATATTTTTCTGTGAATACCGCGTGTAAAGCATGTTTGTGTTGTCATCAGGTAGTGACAAATATTGTTTTGTCACCATTGAAAAGCCACTAGATTTTGCTGTGAATACATGCCCATTATTCATGCACTGGTGGGAATGTTGGACATGCTGGTGTAATACTCTCTGTATACTACTTTCCACTGTAGAACGACCCTCTTCGTTGGATTTCTCTGGGCACTTAACAGTAGTGGGTCGGGACGAGTCTTGCTAGTGTTCATGAGAAGTTAAACATTCGTCATTATTTTATGTATGATTTCCTACAATAGATGTGTTTTTATGGTTCTGTCTTTCAAAATATGTTGTTGGCTTAGTGAAGGTTGGTATTGAATTTTGAAACATTGAAATGATAGTTACCGGGACTGCTACATCTGAGATGTCAAAATGACTGACTAACTAACTTACTAACTAACTAACTAACTAACTAACTAACTAACTAACTAACTAACTAAATCAGCTGCATTTGGATGAGTTGTTTGAGAATGCAATAGTTTCACACATAGCCAAGAAATACCACACATTTTATGGAACCTGAATGTTCATGGCCATGTCCTCAAAAGCCAACCACTTGCCCCTTTGTCTGAGCCTTAACAATCAAGTCTAGTACTCCCATCCTGTTTCCTGAAGATCCATGTTAATATTATCCTGTCATCCATGGCTGGGTCTTCCAGGTGGTCTCTTTTCCTCAGGTTTCCCCACCAAAACCCTGTATGCACATGTCATCTACCAGGTACTTGCCGTGTGCTCCACCCCATCTCATTCTTCTTGATTTTAAACATGCAGAAATCTTTCTGCTATATGATTGCCGACTCCAGGTTTGACATGCCGAGCAGATCATTTGGGCAAAATTGTATACAGTAATTTGCACAATAGCATGTGAACAGACTAAAAGTTAAAATGAAGACATGCAACTTTTCTGATGACTGGCAGTAATATCGAACGTTGGCAGTAAAGTTTTGTAACTTATTTTCATTGGTTAATGAACGGGAACTGGAATGACAAAGTACCAGCTGGAGAAGTGTGAAAAGAATCCTCCACAACTGTGATCCTCTTGTGCTGTGCCGGAGGATGCGATTTATGTGAAATAGACTTCTGATTGTTAATTGTGATCCCAGGGTGGAGTTTGTGACCTGATTTTTGCAGAAGTGCATAGTAGTTGGTAGTGTCATCCTGTTGGCAATGAGCTGTAGTGGATGATGATGATAATGACAGTAATTAAGAAGATGCCACTATTAACCACAACTAATGATATATGTGTGTGTGTGTGTGTGTGTGTGAAATTTTCTGACATGTTTTGGGTGAAATGGGCCATTGTCAGGTGATACATAATTTATACTAAGAAGAATTACTGCACTACACATTCTTTGAATATAAATGAGATCTCATATTATAGTTAACCATTTTATACTGAAGATGCCTGTGAATGTTAGTTACATTGCAGACTTTGTAGAAAGTAGATATGATTTTCTCTGAGCAATCTGTTGATTTTGAACTGCTCCAGTTGAGGTAATTCTGATAGATAATGAGTTTACAGGATGAGGCCTGATTTTTATGTGCTGTGCCCTTCCATGGAGCTAAATGGATGTGGTTTTCAGATACCTTTTTTTTTACTCTTACAGTAAGTGGGGTATTTGTGACACCATTTTACAGTAAGTGGGGTATTTGTGACACCGTTTTACGTGTATAAAACATAGAAAGATTCATGTTTGTGGTTACTGCTAAGTTTCTGCTGTCTGCTGACATGTGGGTAAATTTATTTTCTGTGTGATTTGAAACTAGACACCATTTTTGCTGAAGTCTGTGTCTGATTTGTTGGTTACTTGATTATTGAAGTTTCCCCGCTGTACAAATTACTTGTACTCTGTCCTGTTGAGTGTTTTGCTTTGTGAGGTGGGAGAGTGGCCATTCAATTTTCCACACTGTTCTGCGTTAGGTGCAGAAAAATGTTTCTTACATACTCTAATCTCATTGCAGGTACTAACTGATTCCTGAAACTGCTGGAAGTTGATGGACAGAAATGAAGTAAAACTCCTGATATTAATAGAGTAATTTGGGCTTGTAGAACATGGTTTTTAAGATATGGGTAGAGTTGTTTTGCCTTCATATGTTTTTATTAGGCATATATATGAATGCAGCTTTGGCATGTTAGTGCATAGCCAGGTACTGGTTATCAAAGTGCCGATTTTCTCTTCAGCCATTTTCTCCTGGAGAGGAAAAGTGCGGTTGATAACATTTCACTTAACCATTTATTGTTTAGTTTTGCATCTGCAAGTTTCAACCTTCATTAGAGTAATTTGAACCTGGGGACCACTTAAGTATTTTAGCATTCATACAGAAGGACCTGTGTGTCCCTTATGAATTGAAATTATTTCATAGCACTTACTGCTTCCAGAATTGCGGAGTGTTAGTAAATTACTGGAAGGAAGTTCAGTTGTTGAAGCACAGAATTTTATAAAGCAGGGGTGCATAAATTTTCCAAAAATCTAAGAGCCACTTAACAATTATAGCTGCCAGAAGGGTGACGTGAAAGGAGTTCCATACTAAGGATCCACAAATGTTAGGTACCACCATACAAAATTTAGTTGTCATGGCAACCTGGCAAACGGGGTTGGTGCACCCTCTGTTGTAAAGTTATATATGTATTGTTATATTATAGGCAGACAGTATTATTTTGACACAGTATCCTATGTAGTAAGATTCTGAAGGGAAGTATTGCAGTTTGATTGCCTGCTTTCAAAGTGTATATAGTTTTTCTGAAACTTCATGATCAAAGGAAACAGTTTCCCCTCTTCCAGAGTTTATCAAGGACCTAGAAGCAGTCACCAGTAGGGCTAGCATAGCACTTGGTAGCCTGGCATATGTGTGTAAATTGTGGAAGATATGCCGCTTGTTTTGAATATAACTGTACATAGTTCATTAATAGAAATGAGATGCAAACAGATGCAACATATGATAAATGAGGGCTGTGTGAATCATAAGTCACAGTTGGTACAGTGCAGTATTCATTCACCATTTACAACTGTGAATTCATTTGTATATTTCCATATGTGCCATATAGTCATAATTCCAGTATTGTTTTCTGCTTACTTGTTTTGGGATGATATACAAGAAATAAGATATGTGAAAAAGGTTCTATCAAGGACCCAAAAAGATTCTATGTTGTGATGATGACAGAGAGAAGTAAATTTAGGTTTGTTGGTATAGACTGTGCCTAAAATGTGCCACCTCAGAGCACTGATAATAAGCAACATTCATCGTGTGAGTATTAACTCTGTTAGTGTCTGCTCATTTAAGGAGCACAGTACATTTGCAGCTTGTTTCAGAGATGCAGAACACTACTTGAATGACGAAGAGTTGTCTGGCAACCTTGCACCATTTGTCCTTGTGGTGATACTGTAGTGACATAAGCAAACATTAGTTCATGTCTTGCTTGCAGACCTTAATAAAGGGATGAATCAGTGTGAATAAGCAGAATGTACTTAGCTGTAACTTATGAATTGTGAATCAGTTTAGATATTATATTGATAAGCACTTCGATTTTCAATCTGAATTGATCTGGTTGCATTTATAACAGTCCTGTATGTTGAGTTTATTGACTGTTTGTTTTACAGTGCAGTTTGTGGTTTTTCTTTGTTATTTGATTGGTTTGTAGGTTACAGACACTCCCTGACTTACACAGTAGTTAAACTCTTGAAGATCTTTCGCAAGTTAAATTTTATGCAACTTGGAATTGAGTATACATGTGGTCATCTCTCTCTCTCTCTCTCTATATATATATATATATATATATTTATATACAAGGGAGTCCAGTTGAAATCCAAATTCCAATGCACTGGAGCATGATCAGCTGCCATGTTTCTTCTGCCATATTCTTCTCATTGCATTTTCATTTCTACAAAAGTTCAGTGCAGATGTAAAAAATAAGTATATATTACTGCAAATTTGCTTTTGAACATTTTAAAGGTTGTGTAACTTGAAGTTGTGTGAGTTGGAGAGTGCTTGTAATTAATGAAGCTGAATGACTGAGTGGCTGGTTTGCATTGAATGAGAACAGAGGCCCATTAGGTGTGTTGAATTGGGAAGGGAGTAAGTTGTTTAGCATTTACTGGGAAGTTCATAGGAGTGGTATTTCTGTGGCTGACTCTCAGACTGGGTGTCTCCAGAATGCATACTGCTTGTGTTAGTTATGTTCTGATATGCTTGCTTTAGATTTTTATTGTTTTTTAATGCACATTCATATGAGATATTTTTAACTTTTTAAGTGCTTTTTTATGTTGCTAGTTGAATGCTTATTTTTCTCTTGTGCACATTAATGCCAGGTTTAATGAAACTACTGTATAATGTGCACAAAAATTTGGTAAGATTGTTTTATCAGATTTGTACATTACTTAACATTACCCCTGCTAAAACAGTCTTCTAAATTTCTTTTTGGCAAATTTCACAGTTGCAGCTCAATTTTTCAAAATGTGTAGGTGAATGAGTGGAGGAAGGGGAAATTGATTTAAGAATTGTGGAAAGTCACCATAGGCACAAGCTTGTCGTTACTTTTTGAAACAAAAATTGCAGTCGTATGGTGCTGAATGTTTTAAAATAGTACAGTATGAAATGTAGTGCGTACGCCAGCAAACAGTTGTGTACAGGCAGATTTGTTAAAAGTGATGTATATATTTTGATCTTGAAGGTCCACTCCCCCTCTCTTATTTTTTTTTAAATTATTGGGAAACATGCTTGCTGATTAGAGGGGAGTAACTGTTGGGGGTGTTGATATGTAGTACTTCTTTTCCTTAGCATATTCTCTGTTAATTTTTTGTCAAGATAGAGGAATAATGAGATGGGATCATCTTTGTTATAGGAACTGTGTGGTGAAGATTAAATGTAGAAGTGCCCTGAGATCACTCAGATCCAGGCACTTCCATAACTTAAACAAATTTCCCATGGAATTGTTATTGTTTCCAATCAAATTGTTTGCTAAATCTTAATATACAACTGTAAGTACATGTACCACAGCGAATATTATTTAAAAAAAAAAATAGTCATGTGTTAGTGCATCACTTGAATGAGTGGGATACTTCATTCTCTTACATTTTTGTCTTTGGACAAAAAACGTTATAATGCAATGGAATTTTGAGTTGTGAAATTTAATGGAGTACTGTTTTGTTACCCAAACAAGTAGGTTGTCTGTCATGTTCGTAGTTCAATCTCTGTGATTATACCAGCCACTGAAACATACTGACATCTTTGTTTGCTTAATACTTACACTATGATGATGTGTCCGTCTATACTGTTTAAGTCTGCGATGGTGAGATTCACAATTTTGCACATCTGTTGCAGTACCACCTACCAGAGCACCTGCCACAGCATTTCTGTTGTATTTTTACCACATTTTAAATAATTCATGGCAAAATCTGTTTAAGACTTTTTCCCTCTTTAAATTTTGACCTACTGTATTGCCCAACTTTCCCTGTATGATTTATATGCATTTTATCATTTTAATATATTCCCTGTGTCCACCCAGAAAGCACGTACAGTCTTACAGACATCACAGCATTAGTACTGTATACACTTAATAAAGTGCTGTTCTGTCAGGATGTGTGTGTGTGTATTTTTTTGCAGGTTTTACATCTTCAGTTTCCCAAATTTTTGCTCCCTTCAGTTGTGGCATCATGAGATGATGCTTATTAATAGATGGTATGCACTGTTCATAAGACAAAGCTTCCCATCCTCCTCTCTCATTTGCACAAGCAAAGTGTTTTGGTTCTGTAGATAATTGTAGTCCTTGCCAGCCTTAGAATATGTTTTTACAATTTTAAAACAGTCTGTGAAACATGCTGTAATTTGAATTGACTAGTAACAAAAACACTAATAAAAGTCATCTTGTTCTGGATCCACTTTCAGTGGAAGAATTGGTGATAATGTATATATAGTATGTTACAAATAAATATGTTAAACTTGTAATGTGTTATACATGATAAGTGACAAACTAGATTGCAGTTTTTGTTAGAATTTTCATCTGACATTTTGAGGCACATCCACCTAGTTACAAAAAGCGCCTATTAACTTAATGATGTTTGTTCTTCCATCTGTCTTCATATATCACGCAGCTGCGCCCTGATGAATTTCTGTGACATTTTGTATTGGGCAGCTATGAAAATTTGTCACAAAAGTCAAAATTTGGTTAAAATTGGGCAGAAATATCCAGAACGGTACATGAAGGCCTAAATATGGATTTTACAAGTTCAGAATTGAACATCTAGCACAGTAAATTGTGCCAGTTTATCTTCAGACTGCTGCCATTGTGCCGTGTGAATAAAATGTTTGCGTTGATTTCCCATTTTATTGTCTCTGGGTTCTTGTTGCCTTTTTCACGCATATATTCACGTTAAGTGAAATGAATGCATATACCCCAAACTTGTGATACCGCTGATTTATTTTCCTAGTTTAGGATTTGAAGTGCACCATGGTGACTGTTGTGACTGTACATTATATTCTGGTAATTTTATGCATTTTACCATGCATAGTATACAGCACTGTTGCGACCAGTTTGATGGGTTTGAGTGTCACAAAGTACATTTCATTTTATAGAAGTGAAATGTAAATAAAAGCGTGAGCATAATCAGGTTATGAGTAGCTGAATTTGCATTCCATTTGTAGAGTAACTAAGTACTGTTTAACGTTGCCACAACTTCCCATATTCTTCCATGAGACAGTTTCTTTTCCCTGCCCCCCCCCCCCCCCCCCCCCCCCCCCCTTTCCCCCTTTCTCCCCTTCTCCTTTTTTTTTTTTTTTTTTTTTTTTTTTTTTGTTTTTTTTGGAATGATATAAAAAAGTTGTTCACACCCCCCCCCCCCCCCCCTCTTTTTCGTGAAAACGTGTTTTTTCCTCCCCCCCCCCCCCCCCCCCCTTTTTAACATGTCACAGTACCCTATTCATTTTGAA
>Ga0123355_10009698_pt1 | contig 14675 bp, 7 predicted proteins | sample TergutEmb28metaG_3_FD_89872 | JGI IMG/M metagenome (GOLD analysis project Ga0123355, IMG submission 89872) | Embiratermes neotenicus P1 segment gut microbial communities from Petit-Saut dam, French Guiana - Emb289 P1 | ecosystem: Host-associated > Arthropoda: Insects > Digestive system > Gut ...
CCCCCCCTTTAACCCCCATTAAATTCCTAATACTATACACCCCCAAAAACCTTTTCCAAAAAAATTTTTTCCCCCCCCCCCCCATACTGCACTTCACTTTACCTCATCTCACATAAAATACTTACACTCTTTATTGCCCCATTGTCTATTTGAATTTGAGACCCCCAAATGTTGGGATATTAGACGCGCCTTAAAACAGGCCACGATCGAGTGTTTCCACATTCTTTCTGAGCCATTCACGGACCATCCTCCATTCGATGCCGCGTGTCTGACGTCAGCAGGGAACGGCACAGTGTAAGATGTGTGTGTGTTTGATACCTTCGAACAAGTGTTGTGGAGCTGTAAACGTGGTTCAGTTGTGATTGTGAGCTTCATCTCTAAAGAATCCGGAAGCATGGCTGTTGCCTCACGTTCTAACTAACGCTACTTGTTAATGTGTCAAACCTCTCGTAAAGATTGCCAGTGTGTACCGGCTCTTTGTCGTGTACTGTGAATAATTGGGGGAGAGAGAGAGAGAGAAAAAAGAAGTATTTTTCCCTTTCGCCTGTTCTGTTCATGATCAGGTACTGTGTGGCAAGGCTGCATCGTTATTCTGAGCCCTTCGAAATGGCAACATTTATCGGAATAATATTAAACAAAATAGTTTCTACCTCGCAGAAAACACAGTGTCGCCATTACACAGACCAGTCTGTTTTTTTTTATGTTTGGTCAGGGTGGGAATAATCGGAGTTTACTTTGAGAATCGTAGGAAACACTTAAACACGCTGCGTGGACAAAATCCACAGTTCTTTAATTGTCAAAGCAGTTGGTGTATATGGATAGTGTTTCAAAAGCGGGGCGTCCATCATTTTTCTGGCAAAGGGCCACAACCGTTATTGTGGGAAAGTTCGCTGACCTTACTTGTAAAAATCAGAAAAGTGGATTGTTTAAACCGCATAATTGTGTAATTTGTACAGTGTATATTTATACATACATATATACACATATACGTGTATACATATGCATGTTTACGTATATATATATATATATATATATATATATATAATTTACAAACGTGGCATCGGGCCGCATAACCTACCTAGCTTGCTGGGAGTTGGACACCTATGCTTTAGACCAGTGTTTCTCAACCTCTGTGAGACCGCAGCCCGGTGAATTCTTTTTTCATAAGACGAGGGCCCGGTCCCAACAAATTTACGCGTAAATACCTTTCAAATTTTTTTAATTTCATACATTAAACTAACATGAGCATTAATAATTAATTATGGCATAATCATAAAGAGTATTAGTGTACTTATGTATGCAGTGTGGCTTGTTGACAAATATAAAATTAAATTTAAATTAGTTATCAATCACTGGACTAATGAAATCTTGTAGCATACTGTAGTTTCCTCAGGCCAACATCTGGGTCTGAGTTTTTCGACACATTCACGAATATTATTCTCCTCAGGAGAACCTCTCGCGGCCCGGTATAATTGATGACAGGGCCCTCTGCCAGGCCGCGGCCCGGCGGTTGAGAAACACTGTTTAGAACAGGACTCCTTTTTTTGGCCATATTGTGGGTCTGGTGAAACCTGCCGACCCCTTCTCAGAAAAATCTATTTAAATGAATAAAATAGAGATAGATTTATCGAAGGTAATAAATATTTTTGGATTTATCTCAGTAATTAACCAACTTGATGCACAAAATTTTTGTTTTACAATAAGTTTATTTCTTGCCTCTACATGTTTCGAGCACATGTGCTCTTCATCAGGAGGTCAAAATTGCATTACACAGCCTCTGGTATCATCAGACCTATAGACTCGAAACATGTAGAGGCAAGAAATAAACTTATTGTAAAACAAAAATTTTGTGCATCAAGTTGGTTAATTACTGAGATAAATATACTGAGATGCACGGTCAGCAAAACGTAAAAAAGAATATATTTTTGTAGTCTAGAGGCCATACATTACATGTTGCCTACATTCGTTATTGAATGAAGAGCTGAATTTTAGTTAGAGGTTAGTGAAAATAAAGTTGTGTGTGTTCGTCCATCCCCCCCCCCCCCCCCCCCCCCCCATCACTCTCACCGTCGACGCCATTAACACGATCGTCATTCAATACAATATCCCTGACGCCTTAAAGATTTTACAAAAATTAATTTCTTGGGTACAGGCTCACTGAGGTCCACTAAAAACCCGACACCATGTAGCAGAGTTATTCTTCAGAATATAATACCGTAGGTTCTCAGCCGGTCAAGAAATTCCCCACGTTTTGTGGAACCATGTTCACAAAGCCTACCACCTGCCCCAATCATCAGTCAAATCAAATCCAACCCGTTTCTAACTTCAGTTCCTTTAGAACCACAGGGGTGCTGATAAGGCCTTAGCCCGACCAGGAAGGAAACAAGCTAATGTTTCTGTCTGAATGGCGTGAAATTCCTTCGGCGCCTTGCCTTGCAGGGAAAAAAAAACTTGATGACAGCTCGCGTCTCGGTGTTGTTGAAATCGCGCGAGTTCCTGATAAGCTTCCGGGCTTGTTTCCTGCCTGGTCGGGCTAAGGACTTATCAGCAACCCGGTACGTAAGACAACGGCAAAGCGCTGTACAACTGGCGTTAGACAGCAGACCTGTAGGCCAGGGGTGGAAGAAGGCGGCCCGCGTGTCTCGTGTGACCCGACAACACTTCGGCCAGCGGTAAAGATGAGAATCACAGCTGTGTTTTTGTACACTCCTAGATTATAAACCCAATTCAGTTAGGCGTAAATGAGATCAATGTTAACGAGAAGAACCCCTTAGGACTATATCCTGGTTTGGCAAGTTTAAAGTTTTTAAACTCAAATGATGAAATCTTAATTGTCATCTCTGGACAAATGGAAGACAGGGTTTGAAAATATATACGAACAATGTTACACCGATCGAGGTGCGTAGCCCGCAAACTTTATGAAAGTCGGTTATTCGGCCCGCCAGCCAAACTCGATACCAATCACTTGCTCGGGCCCATACAAACAATCCGTCAAATGAGCCGCGGGTAACGTGTTTCAGATCGCGGACCCATGCCATACTTACTCGTAGGTGTACGCATCAAATTGTGCCAATTACATGTTATTAATTATTCGTGTCAATTATTGTTAATTACTCAGAATGTTGACTTTCAGGTAGTGGCACGATGCGACGATATGGTAGTGGCGTGAGACTGAAGTGACTGCGTGACTACAAACATTATTGCACACGCGGGTTGCAAGTAGCCAACCACCCGGTGGGAGGAGCACGCGGTTAAGGAAGTACAATGGGAAACATGCGCACGAAGCTGCAGACAGCAAATTCACTCATACAAATACTACTTTTCAGCCAATTACCGCGATATCTGAACTGTTCGTCTTTCATCGGGTCAGAAAATCCCCCTCGACGTTACAGGCAGCCACTTCACTTTTGAAAGGACGTCCCCAGGTCTGCCAGAGGTGCCCAAGTTATTGCCTCAATTTTCGCTGAGAATGAGTGACGAAAACCACAAAACCCTACAATCTAGACAGACTGGGTCCAGGTCGAAAATCGAACTCGGTACCTCACAAGCACAAAGCATATGCGTTACCGCTGATATATGTAACAGCTCAATTTGGGGAAATGTTCTGCGTGAATCCATGCGAAGATCAGGGAAGCACCCTAAGGAGGAGGGACTGTCGTGCTGCAGCACCCTCTCCAAATCGAAAAACACAGATCTTGTAGACATTACGATATTAAACGCTTCACATGACTTAACATTCAACCGAAATCAGACAATGGCTAGTACATGAGAATTTTGAAAAATAAAATAAAACACTTAAAATATCTTGGATAAAACTAAAAAAAAAAACAAAAGCAAACGATTAGCCACTGTGATTAAATTTCGTGAGTCAGTCATGGAACATGCCGTTATACAGTGTGTCCCACTCGCTAACGAACCCGGCATTTCTTTAATGATTTTACCACTAATCAGGATATTGCAACGACTACAGACACACACTACAGACACATTCCTCTTCATTTCTCACACAACGAACGTACTCCTGTTCAAATTTCGTTGCAATATCTTCATTGGTGTTGGAATTATTAAAGAAATGCCGGGTTCGGTAGCGAGTGGGACACACTGCATTTATATGTAAATAAATGCAGTTGCAAAGAGTTATGTTAGTTATACTTACATGATTTTTATAACCCACTTTTTTTAAAATCATAAAATCAAACATAAATTACACATAGCCTCAGGACTCCCCCCCCCCAAAGAAACATTCAGCTTGCGCACCTGGCGCGCAGCTAACGAAAGGGTTAGTGCTAAAGTTGCTCGTGAGACGCAGCTGCACCCAGATACAAATGTTTCATGATATGTCCGACACTGACCAACCAGCACGTAAGCTCTCTATCTATTCCACTCAGTCCGCACAAGATGCTTTCCTCAAACGGCGGGTATCTCACCCGACAAGCCAGCGGCAAGGGGTCAATGCACACGAAATACACTACATTCCTTGCTGAACGCCACTACATCCTATGCAAAGTTTGATTCTTTCCACTGGTAGCTGCGTCGGGTCGAAACCTCACAATTTGGAATTTTCGCATTTCTGTAACACAAACACGTTTCGAAAGCAATTTGATTTGGCATAGATACCAACTTTTTCCCACAAATCTGAAGCGTTTTAAAAGCTTGTACACGGACCTGATTCGGACCGACAGAACTTTCAAACTGTCGCTCAGCAACAAAACCAACTGCGAGACGTAATGTGTCCTAAGTACATGTGCATTATAAAAGCAATATAATTAGTCGTAAGGTTAAAATAACGTCACGGGGCGGAACACTTCTGGGATCCATATTACGTTGAGTTAAAACTACTTTCTAATTGGTAGGCGCAATGTGGTCTTAATTTCCTGTATGTGGGAGACGAATTGGATATTTACAATTCTACATCGCTACGTCTGTCCAGTAAAGCTTGCCTCGGCTAGGCACATGGCCAACAAATTTAAAGCCCGAAACACGAAAACATCATGAAGTGCAGCTGAGAGACACAGCTAAAGGAAGAGCGGTCCGGTACTGACGACATTACTGCATTACTGTTCCTATCCAGCCACCACCTAATACACAAAACTCTATTACTACCTTCAATTTCTTCAACTAAGGTCAGTAGAAATTTAAGCATAACGCAAAAATGTTGTGGCCTTCTTTCCTGTTTGTTTAATTGTCCACAAATCCGACAGACTTACAAAAGAAACTAAACCGGGCATACAAGGCCTGTTTTATTCCTACAATAAAGCCAACTAGATGCATTAATTTTTCAAATTTATTTTTGGAATAGAACTCTACATGTTTCGGACAGGTTTTTTGTCGATCATCAGGAGTCAGCAGTCAGCATAACCTGTATGACATATACCTATTGCTGTGTATACAGTACTAGACTCCTGATGATCGACAAAAAACCTGTCCGAAACATGTAGAGTTCTATTCCAAAAATAAATTTGAAAAATTAATGCATCTTGTTGGTTGTATTATAAGAATACATCACGAAGCACGGTCCTCTGAATGTCAAATTGGCCTGTTTTATTTTTTCATTACAACATTTGCCCGAAAAAGTATTCACGCCAGTAAATACTTAAGGCAGTTATCCACAAGATAGGAGCAAAAAGAGCATAAAGTTCTTCAGGTACCCCAAGCCCCAAGTATCAATTTTCGTGAGAATCTGTTCAGCCGTTCTCCAGTTGTTTCCTGCCTACAGACGGAAGCAGCCATTTTAGTCGGCGGGCAGCAACGATCCGAATGTGCCGAATATCTTTAATAAAATTTTATAATGGGGAGTTTTGCTAACTTCTGTCCGCCCACTCAAATTTTCGTTGCACTCGGCTAATGAGGACTATATTATATGTAGAGCTCCACGCGCTTCTGCACACACCTCGATCGTAACTCCGTAAATACTTACTGGGGTCAGAGCAGTTTTGTACCAAAAAAACGTAAAAAAAAAAACGGCGCAAGCACTTTGAAGCCCAATACAATTTGTCAGTAAAACTTAATTTAGAGGCAGCGAATGCGCTAGAACTGTCAGGCTGCGGGAATATTTTATTACTTGTCTGTCTACACGTCACAGCCACGACAAATACTTCAATATTAAAAAGAACAAGACAGGCAATGTACGTACAACGTAACAACGTGGCGCGTTCGCATAACGTTTATACAGTGCGTTCGGTAAGTCGCTGTGCACTTAGGCTACGGTAGAGTCCGGTTGAAATGTGATGACACACCGTGACGCACAGGAAGGGAACTTGAGGCCTGTATAGACGCTCGTTGACATCACTTCCAATACCTTTTATAAGTGCAGAGCGACTTTCCGAACTTCCCCCTCCCGTGCGTCACCGTGTGCCATCACATTTCAACTGGACTCTACCGTAGTCTAAGTGTACAGCGACTTTCCGAACGCACTGTATCTCCTCGACTATTCTAGCAGCTTGATACCAGTTCACTGACAAATTCATATCGCTGGCAACAGTAGAAAGTATTTGGGTCTTCATGTACATTGCCCCATATTTATACCCGATTTAACCAAATTTTGAATTTCTTGACAGAGTTTCATGAAAGTCCCCATTATAAAATTTCATTTAAATTCCTCCCCTACGAGCCGAACTGACATAAGCGGGCGGACGGACAGAAAACGGACGAACAGCCTGACGCCATTTCAGTGTAAGACAGTGCTATGGTGGCGACTAAAGTCACCAACGACAATACAACATCTTCAAGTAAACTGTCTGACATTGTTGCCCGATTTTAACCAAATCTGGAATTTCTCCACAGATTTTCATAGAGGTTACCGATATCAAATTTCACGGAAATCCGTCGAATGGAAGCAGAGCTGATACATGCGAACGGACGGACGGACGGACATGACGACGGTAACAGGCGCTTTTCGCGACTACGGGAACGCGCCTAAGAATAAAAATGGAAAAGATGCCTCTGTCCACGCCATTAAGGCATACAGGGGAGTTGAGGCATGACTCCACTCATTCTTCACCTCGGCATTGGATGGAGATGAGTGGTCAGCTTCACGCCCCGGCCGCTTTGCTCCTGGAAAATAACCCAGATACCCATTTAATAGGAAGCTGGGTGGGCCCCACAGCTGGTCAGGGCATAATGTTGCAATAAAAACCATCAAATTGCACATATGTGTGCGCGTTAATAGCGCACAGTTCTAATTACTGTTCCCATATGCTTCGTTCCCTCTGAACCATCAACAGGGACTGTACTAATACATGTATCAATGGAATTAATTACACTTAGAGTAATCTGTTAACGACCGATTAGTGCGTTTTTATGTCTTTCGCTAAGACCATTCTAAAACATTTACATATGTGTCATATTCTATTTTCGTTTTATTTCTGTTACTGCTACAACCCTATATTCATAGTCCCATTTCAAGCGCACACTGTAGAATTTCCTCCAATTATTGTCTTATTATAGCATATTAACATCGCAATAGTTATTACACACCGTCATGTCATGCAACCTGGACTACACGTAACGTTTCAACTTCGAATATTACATACTTCCATATTTACAAACTTGGGACCGCGGTGGCACAGTGGTTAAGGTGCTGACTGTGCTACAAATTGGAAGGTCGCTTTCATTGACATAAAATCCTTCCGATCGCACTATGGCCCTGGGGTCGACTCAGCCTCTAACAGAAATGAGTACCAGGAGCATTTCCTGGGGGGTAAAGGCGGCCGGTGCGTAAGGCTAACAACCTTACCACCATCCTGTGCCGTTGTCATGAAATCTGGGAACCTTAACTTCCAGGAACGCTCTGGGCCACTCCAGGCCTGTAACGGGACTGCTTTACCTGTAAGTTTACACACTTATATTCCCGTCTGCGGTACAGCGCAACTCATTATGTTCTCGCCGTTACTATGAGATACTGTGGTGGTTATCCTACATGGGCGTTGACGTGTGTGATTTTAAGGGGTGGCTGACCATTGTTCAGAAGAGACGCTTATTTGTCGTGCTGCTGGAGGTGGTGTGTGTGCAGTCTGCTTGCGTTAATAGCTTTTAACACCCACACGTGTGTACTTGGGTGGTTTTGTTTACAACATTGTAACTGGGTAGCACGATGCGTCGTGAACCAATCTAAAATACCAAACACATTTCTCAAAATAAAACTGAACACATGTAGTAGATACCAAGTAAGCATATGTATCTAATAAATCCTTCCCAAGGGATCAAATTTCTCTGAAGGAGTACGCCATGTGACAGACTGCTCGTAGATGGCAAGTGGCACTGGAATTGCCAGGCACTGCAAACGTGCATCAGCATAATGTTTTAAGTACACACAGCAGTTATCGTCATCGTCACGCAGGCCCATGTATTTCGCTTGGTTTTGAAGGGTCATCGACAGTTACCCCTCAAATATTTTACCCCCAGTCCATCCACATAAAATACAACGCTGCCTTCTCTATTCCTCTCGTTAACGAGTCGTTCGTGTGACAGGTGCCCAACACAATGCCTGACCAATCCCATGCAATGGCGGAAAGCTGTCCGCTTCAAAACTGAGCTCAAGAAAAACTTCAAACTTTCTTATTTGCCCGAAACAATTGCTGACTTATGGGCCTATAGTCTTCCATTATTCTGAAAATAAACCAAGAAAATGACAAGAAGAGAACCTCCTGTATAGGGTTACTGTTTTCTGGGTTACTACCCCCCTGTAATTTTGTAAATGCGTATTTATGAACCAACAATCACGCCTTCGGAACCTCAAATCTCAGAACTGCCTGTAATATTTTCACATAAAGGCACGTAAAGTTATTACAACTTCGACTCCAAGTATGCAGTTGTAACAAAGCGGGGTGACAACCGTAAATCTCACTGGGTGGCAAATCCTTCCTGCACAACAACCGTGTTACGTGAGATCCACACCCGCAAGACACAACGCGATCTTACAAAGGAACTGTGCAAGCTTCATTAGTCGCGTAAATTTACAGCCGATTTTCAAATCAAAATTGAGCACAATTGAGTCACAAGTCGTTAAGTATGTTTGCCACAACATGCAGCACGAATTTTGCTTGACGATACAACGGTAGCTACAGCACCGTACAGCAAATTGAGACTGTCATCTGAAGGGGTGGCAAAAGTCACGAGGAATAAACGCAAGGCTTAAATCGGGACACCGGACGAGAACACATAAATAGAAGATCCATAACAAGAGAATATTAGAACAGTCCTTAAAGAAATTGTGTACGCAGGGTCCACGAGCGGGCTCTACTAAACTCCGTAATGGGTGTTCTGGATTTATATGTCGATGGGGGGATTATTTCACCACCTGAGAGAATGGAGCTTGTCAAGAAGGTCTCCGTTCCAGGGCGATGGTTACGACTGACTGACTGGTCTGGCTGATTGGCTGACTGACTGGACTGACTGACACCCGTCACCACTGGCAGGGTCCACGCCGACTTTTTCAGTTTGTGGGCCGACATTTTGGTTCATTTGACCAAACTTTATGAACTGCAGGTAACTGTTGATTTAGAAATATTGTGATCATGAATAGGATGTATGCTGGAAGCGATTCGTACGCATGCAGCCGAACTCTATTTTGGAGTTACATCCCGTTAATTCCAAGCGGGACTTGTCAGGCAGGGGACCTCGGTAGCACTGTGGTTAAGGCGCTGTGCTACAAATCGGAAGGTCGCTGGTTCGATCCCAGCTGGTGTCAATGGATTTTTTATTGACATAAAATCCTTCCGATCGCACTATGGCACTGGGGTCGACTCAGCCTCTAACAGAAATGAGTAACAGGAGTATTTCCTTGGGGTAAAGGCGGCCGGTGAGTAAGGCCGACAACCTACCACCATCCTGTGCCGCTGTCACGAAATCTGGGAACCTCAACTTCCTGGAACCCTCTGGGCCACTCCAGGCCTGTAACGGGACTGCTTTACCTTTACCTTTTACCTTTGTAGGCCTGAGCGATTATTTTAAAGTCAATGTTTGTATCAAGATACGAAAGCTGTAGTGTAAATATATATATATATATATATATATATATATATATATACACACACACCTTTATTTGTCACGCAACCGCCCTCCAGGCTGAGATACAAGACTGGAGCGTAAGAGTCCCGGGCGCCGCACCGAGGTTACTACATATTGTACGATGGTGCATAATATCTGTGAATCCACAGTATAAAACTTCTCATGTTACCTATCTGGCGGCCAGTATTTTGAGATGTCTCTTAGATTTTCAGAAATCCGTACACCCCTGCAAGGTCACATTAATTACAGCACCTGTATGCATCGGAATGTGCGTATCTTTGTAAGTAAAACTGCTTCTCTCACCTAAAGGCATAACCAAGAAGATTATTTTCAAAAACACGTATGTCAGCTTCTGACAACAATTGGGTTTTGATTACGTCACACTTAGTGGTACGTATACAACGTGCATACAGTTTCTAACCTGCAACACCGGGAACAGCCAACTTTGACTACACCAGTTAGTTGTACACAGCACCAGAGGTCCATGCCACGCACAACTTCCCTTACGTAACGCAATTCTTGCCAAAGTGGACAGGAGTATTTTTTTAAAATAAGCTCCTCCTATGTAGAAAGGAATGGGGTTTGATCTTCTCTAGACGAAAGATGCGTAAGTTAGCCACACGTGGCCAACCCGTCCCTACTCACGACATGTTCAGACGGCATGACAAATTATGGCAGTCCATAGCAATGTATGTGTATTAAATAACAGTCCAAAGATGGTGGTTACGGTAAATTAACTTCACTACTTGACTTTTCTTCGCAAACCATGCTGAGGCCGCAATACCGCCATCCGTTTCCCCTCTTCACGTTACGCTAGTCAAACTGACTCGGTCGCCATTCTTGTGAATAAGCGGTAGTCACGTACTGGCGAAAATACACGAACTTCAGATTGTAGAATATTCTAGTAAACTGTGCCAAGTATTTCGTCCTTGGTCGTTATTTGTTGACAATAAGGCCTATTGAAACGTTACCCATGGGAGCTGTGTTCATTTTTGGTCCGGTGGAGTAGCTCCCACCTATTCTTTACACAACCCGATTTGTGCTACGACATGTGATATTACAAAGCCGGCAGGACTCCTTGGATGGAGTCTCATCTAAGCGCCAAGTCCCTCTAGTGCCTGGAGAACACTTAAAAAAGACTGCCGGCAAACAAGGACGTGAAGAACGGGTTTTGGAACTCATACTCCCACTGTCTGAAGCGCCAAGGAATGCGTGTGCCCCAGTTCGCGCCGCTGCTGAAATCAGCTTTACACTGTCCATGCATATTCCACATAAGTACACACTGTAACGGCGTTGCAAGAACTTGCAAAATTTCAGGCTACAGGAAACAGTTCGAAATCATCATCATTTGGCACTATAACCCTTTGTGGGTTTTCGCCTTCTCAGTCAAGTCTCTCCAAGTTCTTCTGTCCTTAGCTGTTTCCTTCCAGTTTTTAACTTTCAGCATTTTAGATCTTCCATAACATCCTCTTGCCATCGTTGTCTTGGTCTTCCTACTGGTCTAATTCCCGTAGGTTTCCAGTCTAGTAGTTTCCTAGTTGGTCTTGCTTGGTCCATTCTTTGAATATGCCCCAACCATTTCATTTTTTGCGCCTTTATGAGTCTCACTATATCTGCACCTTCTATTAATTTATCAATCTCCATGTTGTTTCGTATTCTCCATATATTGTCAATATTGACAGGACCATATAACTTCCTTAGTATTTGCCTTTCAAAAATGTGTAGGCTGATTTCATATTTTGCTGTTAAATGTCCAAGTCTCTGATGAGTACGTAATGACTCGTCTTATGAATAGTTTGAGATACTTACTTTAAATGTGACAATCTCAATCGTAACGCCTTGTTACTCTTTAAAGGCTAAAATTAATCTGAATTATGTTCAAAGACTACGTTCGTACCGCGCAGTAAGCACACTCCATTTCGAGTATAAAAACACAAGAGTTAACACCGGACAAGTACAGGGAAATAATCTCTGTTCGTTGTGATATCTGCGCGAATACATAAATGCATTATCTGGACAGAACGTAGGGTTATCTAACGTTAAAACTGGTGGTAAATCAAGTAACCGCTGAGCTTTAAATGGTTAAAAGGCCTTGTATCTCACAGTAGAGGAGATTTAATTGCGGATTCGCCCAACTTGCTGCGAACTACTACACTCAACGCGAAACACGTGACAGAGGAGCCGTGATAAGCTCAACCACCACAATCAGCTTTTTATCATTTTATCAGACCAATACACAACCTCTCCGCCACGTACGCTCTGTTCTCGCACAGCTTCCTAATCCGTCCCAACTTTGATGCTTACTGCACGATTGTGAATAGATATTTGTAGACGCGGATTGTAATTCATGCGAGATTACAGTGCATGCATTGGTGGATGCGCACGACCCATACACACACACACACACACACATATATATATATATATATATATACACACACAGACACACAAGGTGGTTCAAATATGACCGGGACTGATTTGTGTGTAAACAAGCCGCATCAGTCCCAGTCATATTTAAACCACCTTGTATATATATATATATATATATATATATATACACACACACACACAAAACGTGCGTGCACTAACACGCATTGTTATGTACACGTTTCTTCTCCAACATTAAGTTTAGCAAACGATATCGTACGTCTTGGCGGACACCACTTGGAAGTAAGGAAGATGTAAGGTTTTTACAGCGAGGACTATGAGTATACTGTCTTCATTTGCAGCGTCATATGCACTGCAACTTTACCACTGTGTACGTGAACACTAAGCGTCTACCTGCACCTTTATTTACGAGTGCCTGCCGGTACCCAGCAGAATGACGACTGTGTGGTTAAGAGTAAAATCAGTACGTTTCGGATATAAAAATTGTTTCTTTTGTTGTTTCATGACGTCGTATCCACAGCGAATGTTATGTTGTGTCGGAAACTACATGACACTTGGGCCTGGAATGCAAATCGTGGACGATGTCGGTGTAGCCCAATGACTTCACATTTCTGTCACCATCGCTACACGCGCTGCAGACACGTGGGAACGCTTTCCGCTTGTCATAAAACCAATATACTCACTAACTACAGAAACAGCCGACGGAGTCCGTGTTACTGTATTCATTCCTTTCCGGTTATTTTAGGAATATGATATGATATGATATATTTGTTAACTGTAATTGGGTAGCCACCCGGTGGCAGTAGTACTGTACACATTTACACACACACACACACACACACGCACACAATACACAGAACGACACAAAACAAACAATACATAGAGCAATACAAAAATTTTGGAAGAGTGCGGGCCGTGAACCGTCTTTGCGGGGTTTACCCTGGCATTTGCCTTACATCTGAGGGAAAAAGCACGGAAAAATTTCAGTAGCCGAAGAGTGCCAGCTGGCACGATGAAGATACATAAACATACAAATGGAAAGACATCTTTTTATTTAATAATGCCTTGATAAGTGAACTGCTGTTGCACAACGCTGAATGATCTGATGCGCATGCAAGAAGAATTAAAGACTTGGTAGTTGCCTATTTCAGAATAACCATTCCGACATTTTCAGAAACGGGACTGGGAAACTCTACAAATAAATAACACAAGTACCAAATTTACGTGTCGGTATTCGAACCTCAACCTTCAAATCTTGGAATATGGATTAGGGGTAACGGAAAATACACTGCAGCGAAATAACCTAGCACTCCCGTAACCAAAATAGTAGCATATTCAGAACCCATCGGCCCGAACAAAACACGCAGGGCAACTTGAAACCCACTACACTGTTAGGGTACAGAAAACAGTTGAATGTTTACTCGTATTCTTCCCTATGCTAAATCACGGTCTCCAAGAACTGGTTCAGCCTACGTCGGTCCAGCAACATCTAGCGGACGCGATGCGCGTGATGGACCAGACTGACAGCTGGCGAGCAGTAACTCCCTCGCTCGCGTTGCCACGACGACGACGCCGTAACCATGACAACTGCGTCGATCATCTCTTCCAAACATCCCGTTCGAGAACCCTTTGCTTTGGAACTCTTTTCTGATTCCAAGCGCGCGCACGCACACACACAACGCGCATAAAGCGAATCGTAGCTGCTGCTAAAACTACAGACGAATGAAATGGAAATTTCAGGTAAGTTACGCCATCATTCTGGACAGACGACAGACCGAGGAGACGTAGTGGTTGGTGCTTAATCACTCCGACTTCGTACATGGGAGATCCTAGATTTAAATCTCGGCCCGCAGACCGGCTATCATCATTGATATCTTTGGCGATTTTTTGTCAGTCCCTTCAAACAACACCGGCGCTGGTGGGAGGGGTGTTCTGTTAATTGAGTCACAATAGGCTGTCATACCCACCGTACTGATTATACACTAAGCATACTATCAATTGAAGCAACACCAACATAGTACGAGGGGGTGCTGAGAAGTCCTTAGTACGACATACTTCCTGATGTCGTAAGACGGAATCGAAAGTGTCGTTGGAAAGAGGGGTCTGTTCATGTGCCGAATTGCAAGTCTTTTTTTTTTGTTACAGAGGCTGAAAGGAAGCATGTCAGGCGACGCGCGATTTCAACAACATGGAGACGCGAGCTGTCATCACGTTTTTTTCCCCCTGCAAGGCAAGGTGCCGAAGGAAATTCGCGCCAGTCTGAAAGAAACATTAGGGGA
>Ga0123355_10009699_pt1 | contig 14674 bp, 15 predicted proteins | sample TergutEmb28metaG_3_FD_89872 | JGI IMG/M metagenome (GOLD analysis project Ga0123355, IMG submission 89872) | Embiratermes neotenicus P1 segment gut microbial communities from Petit-Saut dam, French Guiana - Emb289 P1 | ecosystem: Host-associated > Arthropoda: Insects > Digestive system > Gut ...
CACCTCTCCCCTCCTCCATACGCGCCACATGCCCCACCCATCTCATTCTTCTCGATTTTACCACCCGCACAATATTGGGTAAGGAGTAAAGATCCCTAAGCTTCTCATTATGTAATTTTCTCCATTCCCCCGTTACCTCGTCCCTCCTAGACCCAAATTCTCTCCTCAACACCCTGTTCTCAAACACCCTCAGCCTACATTCCTCCCTCAATGTCAGCAACCAAGTTTCACACCCATACAGGAGAAAGGATTATAGTTCTATATATCTTAATCTTTAAATTTTTGGACAGCAACCTGGATGACAGAAGATTCTGCACTGAATAATAACAAGCATTCCCCAGATTCAGCCTGCTCTTTACTTCTTCCTGAATAGAAGTCTGATTTGTTAATGTTGTTCCCAAATATTTGCACTCTTCCACCCTCTCAATGGAACTATTATCAATCTTCATACTGTGGATTCATCCTGCATTCTGATCTCGAGACACGGTCATGTACTTACTTTTATTAGCATTTACTTCTAGTCCAATCTCCTTAGTAGCAGCTACTAAAGTTTCTGTATTTTTCATTACAGTATCTACACTTCCTCCCAAAATATTAACATCATCGGCATAAGCCAGAAGCTGGTGTGTACCATTTAATTTCAAGTCATCCTGGTTTACCTGAAACCTCCTAATGGCATACTCCAAGGCAAAGTTGAAAAGCAATGGTGATAGAGCATCTCCCTGCTTCAAACCATTCCTAATAGGAAACATGTCAGACAAATTCTTGCCTACCCGGACTCTACTACACGTTTCAGTCAGACATATTTTTATTAGCCTTACCAGTTTCTGGGGGATATGCTTATCAATCCAAATTCATATCAAATGCAATACGGGTTGTAAGAGTCATGTACAATTTCAGTGTCTCAGAATTATTACTAGTATCATGGGAAATTCATGTGCATCAGATGGGCAACTTACTGCGGCATACAACAAACAATGCTCCAGGCATGACGATATCACACATGCACAGTGCAGTTTACTATTCATAAACAGCAGCTGTGGTTATGTGTCATATGCAGCATGCATGACAAACCACTAAAATCACATAAGGGCTCTTCAAAGAGATACCCAGAGCAGCCCTACGATTCTGAATTTGCAAACAGTGACCATGATTATATTAAGACATCACACACACCTTTATCACATACAGCCCTTGCAGGTGCATCCAATTAGAGGGGAAGAAATTCCTGGGTGCCCCATAAACACAGCGGGCCCAGGAGGGGGGGGACCAACCGGTACACCCTCCAGGACTTGGAACAGCAATTTTAATAATTCCTCTCCAGTGCTACCAACAAATAAAATACCATATAAATGTCCGTCCATTATGATAAACCTACTATTTGCAATAAGCACAGGAAAACAAAACAACTTATGTAAGTTTGTTAGCCAATATGTATTCAAATTCAAGAGTTGCCTCTCATTTTTAACATTCTTAATTATACTCCACAATTATTCACACATGGTGCTCACCTTCACTGCAGCGACATGCATAACTGCATGAAGAGACGGGGTCCTGGATGCTCCTGCCTCCAGTCATGATAAACATCCTTCACCTCTTGGATCACAACTTCCTCAGTGCTGCCACCTTATTGTAGTAATAGAAGAATAAAAAATTTAGTGTTCCCAAGTTCTCAAATATGGTCCATCTGCTTACAATGCCCACACTGTTTGTACACACTGCAAACAACCCATAAAAATTCAACATGTTAATGTAAGTGCACTATTTAATGAGAATAAAAGTTCAAGATTTTCAATTTGCCAACATACCATAAGAGTCAACAGAGGAACTCCATGTTGTGAGGGTGCTGGGGTCAGACTCCTAGCTATGGAAACAGCTGCAAAGGTTCAACACCACATGGCACAGCTATGTGCTCAGTGCAGCCAACAGTGAATAACATTTATAAGAGGAGTTTCAACTGACACTGACATTCAACTACCTCGTGCACAGTGGCAGAACATATATTGCCAACAAAGGCATGAAATCTCTTTCTGGAAGAAAACTGTTTCAGTTCCTACCGCAGTTCTTCACAAGACATTCCTACTGATGCAGCGTAACTCTACTTAGCACGTAATATAATATTAAACAGTGTACATCAGCACAACCACTTTATTAATCACCATAATTTATACAAAGATACAAACAGTGACCCACTACTTTTCTACACGAGTGTCAGAAGCAATGAGAAATTAGAATCGCTTACAGTGTATGTGCAACAATGAAGCCAACAGCATATAATGGAGTTTAAATACATTTCTTCCAGGGCACAATGTGCCACAGTCTGCCTGCTAACTAAAGAGCCAAGAGGCAGCACATATTACTGCAAATACTTAACGATACTATGGAGAATTATTCATCACATAAGTTTCATTATATTTGCCTTATCTAGATTCAGGGTCCTTACTGGCAGTAAAGACATTACTAATATTTCACACACCTATGTTCACCATTTGAAGTGAAATGAATAACATTCTGACCTGAAATCACACCACCAGTTTCCACCAACAAATTCTGCTGGTTTTTATATCACATTTAGTCTTGGAAGAAGATTATTTGCATATAAAATATGAGGTACAACAATAAAGCAGTGACAATGGTTTCCTCCTTGCTGTTCTGACAATACTGTAGCCCACTAACACAGACAGCCTTTGTCCTTGGTCCTTCCTCCATCCCCATTTGCAGTGGAATGATTTTGCAATGCCTCAGTATTGAGCTGGTGCTTGACATGCCAGGACACGTCTGCGAACCTTGTCGTAGAAAAGGAAGCACAGAACATTGTGCAGTGGTATGCCAACTCTTTTGTGTTCAACTCGGTGCCAGTGCCACCACAACACATGGAAAACTTCAGCAGGTCTTTGGAGATGATGCAGTGTCAAGAGCACATGCCTTTCACTGGCACAAAATGTTTTCTGAAGGCAGAACCGTTGTTGAAGATGAGCAGCGCAGCGGACAACCATCAACAACACGGACAAGTGACAACACAGTACGAGTAAGAGAATTTGTTTGATATGATAGAAGAGTGAACTTGAACCGGGAAACTGTTCGCTTGATACTGACTTAAGAAATGGGGATAAGAAACATTTGTGCCAAGATGGTGCCCAGCAATCTCACACAGCAACAGCAGGATGCACAGTTTAGCATAGTTTTTGACATTCAAATGCATTATAGTGATGCCGTAGCCTCCTTACTCACCTTCTTTCATTCTTTGCAACTTCAAAAAGTAAAATCAGCAGTGAAAGGACACCATTTTGAGTCAAAAGAAGACATCCAGAGGGCTGTAATTCAGGCCTTAAATGACATCCCACAAGCTGCATTCCAGGAATGCTACAGTGGCAGCACCACTGGAAAAAGTGTGTGCAGGCACAAGGGATGTACTTTGAAGGTGACCACATTGTAGTTATGAATAAATTAAAATAGTTTTTTTTAACTAGTCTCATTACTTTATTGTCAGACCTCGTAGAAGGTAAGGGTTTTAATATTGGGCCGTAAAGTACATCATGTTTTATTTTTCCCCCGTCTAAGAAAAAACTGATTGGCATCATTTGATTATTTTATTCTTTTTGTTTCCTGTCTGTTACACAGGATTCGAACACATCTCCACATGTTCCCCGAATGCCACAAAAATGTACTGTAGCTAGCAAGATTTTGATTTGCACAGTCATACACCTTGCCTAGATAGCAAAAAATTCCTCCAACATGCCTGTTCCCCTTATGAGATTTGAGTAAACTGTCAGGCACATATCATCCAAATCGAAATTAAGAACAAGAACACAGACTACACACACACACACATATATCAAACATTTTATGAGATTTACCCTTAATACAAAATCACCCACTGAAATTTGATGACTAGAACTGGAACTCAAATATCAAATAAAATAATTGGAAAATATCCAATAAATATAAAAAACCAACACAATTACTCTGCGACCGAGATCAGGGGACAAAGTCATGAAACACTAAGTTTTAAGTATACGAATGTAGTTGCACACAATGTTACATTATTTATTACACAGTTTTTGAAACATAGTCTTATGCATAGCGTCATGGTTGACCCCCCTCCCCCACAATGAAGAAGTCTTAGGTGTGCACCTTTGCAGGCAGCAAATTCAGCATGTAGGCCTATCCCACTAATTGATCTGCATTTGGGTTCGGGGCCTCTCAGCTCCGATGCACCTAGGCCTTAGGACTATCCCATTACTGAAGCCGGATTATTCTAGGACCAATGTTAATATGCAAATGGTGGGTTAACCTACCCTGCATAACGTTTTCAAGTATTTTAAAAATCAGTTCATAGTGAAATACACCCACAATTTGTCACAGACGTTTCGTAGCCTTGTTGATACATCGATTTAACTACGGACAATTTCAGTCAGTCGGGAAAAACACCTATAACGGGCGCTTATAAATATATCTTAATGGGCAACTAATTCTACCTTACCTCCAAAATATTTGTCAATAATCTTTCTGGTGCTCTCGTATATGTCACACGACTTCAATAATTAACCCCTTTGCAGCACTAGCCAACCAAACAAAATGGCGACCGAAAATTCGCCGCACAGTTGCGTGACTCTGATCCATGCTTGCCGCGTCTTCCATGACTTCTACTCATGGTTACGCCTAATAGCACATAGTATGCAGTGGAATCCCTCATGTGAAACCCATAAACTACTCTGGATTTTGAACTTTCATTCATATTCACCAGGATCCGCCACTGTTCTGAGCCAATTTAAATTTCATTACACGCTCTCCTGCAAACTTTTGAAACAATCCAACCTTTTATCCTTCCATTCACTCCCAGATATTACTAGTAACACAAACAAATTAGAGGCTACATTTTACACGGGGCGATTCATAATGTTCTCCGTGATTACAAACATTTATAACAAGAAAACCAAAGGACCTACCTTAATGGAATTGTTCACAGCCACAGGATAACTGGATTTTTTTTTTTACAACTACACATCAATAGGATATTCAAGTTCTTGCCACACACGCGTCAACATAGGTGCTTTCTGCTTGCACAGACACCCAGTTTCAGTAAATTAATTATACCGCGCACGAATGGCCTTGTCTGTAGGCGGGTACTTTGCGTACTGTGCACGAAATGCACGTTGCACAGTAACCACAAACTTACTCGTGTGATATTCCAACATACAAAACGACTTCCAACCTGCATCGGCCATTTTCTCACTACATACACTCGCATCACCTAGCGGCATAAATGTGAACTACGATGAAAAACAACTTAGTGGGAAAAAAATGTTTGATTTGGTCCTCTTGACAGTGCACAGGGACAGGCACGTGATTTACGAGATCAAACCTGCCTCATGAGAAAGCTGTCTTCCTGAGTAAACTTTTGGGCATATGTGGTCCCATACTCAGAACTACATCTGAAATGAAAGTGGGTTCAGCTATGGTAGCTAACTGGTACTGTACACATTCTGTAACATGTGAACTGAAACCTTACAACATCCATGTCAGGTAAGTGACATGACTGGCTGAAGGAACCAACATAACATCAGTGAAGCAAGGTTTCCTGTTTATGACCTGCTGGGCTCATTCTGACATCAACGGCACTGCCAAAATGTTAAATTTCGTTGTATTTCCATATTTCAATTTTACTTGCAAGTATGCTTTTCTTAATAAAGGTTTTCCGAGGTTCTCATTTTGTTTTGGGACCACTATATAAAAGATTATATTTCAAACATACTGGATACACAGCCTGATGTTTTGACCATCAGGCTACTCAAATGAACTAGGATAATGTGATTTAAAAAACTAATAGGCAAAAATTCCAGGTAGCACCACAACTCTATCCATATTAGTGACTAGATGTGGTGATACAGGGGGATTGGATTGGGACTCCAATCCCACTCCAACCCATGTTGTTAAAGCTCATTACAGGCAGAGACTGCAGCCCTTTCTCATTGTCACAGCAAAGAAGCATTGAGAGGACTCTGACTTAGTGCATATTACAGTAATACAAGATTTAGGAAAGGGTTGTGTCTTGTGCTGTCTATTTTGGATATGATGTCCTCCTAAAGATGAGCCCCCCTTAGCATCCTGTGCCTCAACATAGCGAGGGGGTGTAACAATGAATGATGCATGTTCACATTAAGTGATGAGTATGATAATATTATGAATTAACAAAATGTCAGGAATTGGCAGAGTTGAACATTGAAAAAGAAATGACAGAAATATGAATCAACTGTGCAGCCTTCATCAATGTGACGTACTGTCAGTCAATGTCTGACTGCAAGATATGTCAATCCTCACTGAGAACTATAAACTGATTACTTTTACAGTTTTGTTGATTCTGTCATTATGTGATGGGCAACCAGCAGCTATTGCCGAACATCACTTCATGACTTCTATAGCCCAAGTTAACATAAAACCCCATGTCTACTTATACAGGCCATGGGGTTAATAACTGGTACTAGAGTTAATGACTAACAAACTGCAAGCAGTTGCAGAGTTCCATAAAGAATACATCCCCAAGGAAGGAGCTAGTATGAATGCCTTTGAACAATAAAGACGAACAGCAGCATACACATTACATCTGCACTACTGCTTCTATGAACTTCCCTCTAAACATGCCTATATTATAGCCTTTAAAAATGCCCTTCTGTACATCTGTGCATTAGACTCTTAACACTCACCACACTACACATTATAAATATACCTACACAGTAACATGTAGAACTACTCATACATCCATAGTCTTCCCACTACACATGCCAGCCCCAAGTCAAAGACCATTCCTGTTGTTTGTTAAGTTCAAGCAAATCTTGACTACATGCCATACCTTAACTTGAAGGGATCCACTTCACGTGATCTCCAAACAAAATATACACAGTAAAATAATATAAGGTGCTTCATTTCTATAATTTCAACAGTTATATCAAAACCCAAATCATTATAAACATTTTAGAATTATTTTGAAGGAACATTCTGTTATCTAATGTATTTATGCAATAAATTATGTATATGAAGCCCCCTGTCCCTTCTCAGATGTATACAGAAGAGAGAAGCATGGAATGGACAGGATCCCATTCACAATTCACCTATGGCTTAAACACAACACTGTTCTGTATTTTCAGATATCTTTATTACAAATGTACCAATACGTACAATATTGTCCACAACCAATACAACTGATGAACATTGTAAGACAGGTTACTTATGGAGATTTCCAGCCCTTACATACAGCTGAACACCCTTGTCACATAATCACATTAGTGTACTTGGAGTTGTGTGCTGAGAATGTCAATTAGACTTGTGACTTGCTCTTGATAATTTGAAGATTTATAATTTGACTACTGTCCGCACAAATGCTCCTTTTCCAATGAATAATTGTTTGTCCTGGTGGAAAGTTTGACTGTGGTCTTCTTGGCTACAGTACCATGTGATTTCTAAGATCAGACATGTCAAGCCCAGTGTGTGCAGACCACAGTGAGCTCAGACATCTGAATTGGGTCACATAAATAGAAAAATATTAATACCATAAAAATATGGTACCCTAACTAGTAGAAATAAAATCTCATTAATTCCAAATTAAAATCTATTCTAATATTTCATCCCTAATCAAAAGATTTTCCTGGACACTGGAAACTTGTACATGTGCTTAGCTTATTAATATGAAGATTAAAATTTTTCATATTTTTTAAATATAATCCAGTCATATCATTTTGCCACACAACATACAGTGGTTCATTACACAATGAAACCAACGAATTTTACAACTCACACTTTCCATTCACTTTTCCCACAAGGCTATTTTTAATATATCAAGTTACGATGCACAGTGTTCGTCAAGTTCAAGTCAACACTGTTTCAGCAAATTATTTATCTCAGAGAAAACATCTTCTTCAGTAACAGTTTCGTGCATGGGAAATGATTCCAAACATTCACTGTAACACTCTTTGCATTACAACCACAAATAACAAATGCAAGCTGAGCAACATCTGTACTTTCATCCACCACTATTGTGTAGGTTTGGAAAATTTTACTACTCAATTGCAAATGTTCCGTCAAATAACGTCTTACATTGCTTACATGTTTGGCCACTGTATTTTCTAGCTCTTGTGCTTTTTCTGGACCGATGATTTCAGCTGTTTTAATTAAAAAAACAATTCCAAACATATTGTCTTCTAAAAGGTTTTGGTTTCATTGCAATTAAAATGGCCAATATAAATCTTCTGTTACTGCTAATTCTGTTGATTTAGCAATGTTACATAAGACTTCTTGTTAACCCAATTTATCGGTTCTGTATTATGCTGCAAGCATGTCAAACTTTTCTTTGTGGTGTGTTTAAAAACGATGTCTTAGCAAACTTCACCTGGCATTTTAAAAATGAGACATTAGTTACTGCTTTCAATATGTGAACAGAAATATTCATCTTCCTTTATGATGATTAATTTATGATCTTAACCAATCAAATGTTTCTACTTCTAAGGCTCTTTGGTCAGTACTGACTATTTTCAAAGTTTTAAGGGCCAACGACAAAATCCAAACAGGCCACAATTCTGGCTCACCTCATGCAGTTTGACAAGGTTGTTGTAGGTGGAAACCCCCAACCAAAGTTCCAATGAAACATGTGCCTGCGTGGGTAACACTGATAATACTGTGCAGTTCCCCCCACCCCCCAAACATTAAAAATATATAACCATGAGGCAACATCTCCTGCCCAGACCTACAGGCCAGTGGGGAGGGGAGGTCCTCCTTTCTGAACAAAAATTTTTAATATCTCTCACTCACACACAAAACTCACTTCCAGAAACTTGGGTCCAAAACTAGAAATCTGTCAATTCTATAATATTCTCTTTCCAAACTGAACTTAATCACTGATGACATGAGAAAACTGACATCGCTGGGAGAGAGAAGAAATGCCAACCAATTCTTTCTTAACCATTTGGCACTGGAACTGAGTGCCCTGTGTACTGTATTATGGCCACCCATTACTTTGCACGCTCTTGGCTGTGAACTTTACATGATATTTGGTTTTCTCAACATCACACTGCAAGTCAACTGAAGTCGTCTTACAGTGCAAATGGCGTTTAACACCTTCAGGCATTTCGATATTCAATCTACGTTTGTTAACTATATTTGTTGGAGATGTTCAGACATCCCAATCCACAGATATGCTGAAACAAATGTATTTATAAGTACCATCTGTTATCTGCAAGACCAAAATAATGAAGCAGCTGACTGGGGATATTTCAGTCTTTTAGGAACATGTTTCAATCTTGCATTAAAAAATCAGTACCTTCTTTGTGACAGAAATGAAACAAAGGTGCCACTTTAAACCCCACTCCTATGGATAACACAGTTCATTTAAAGAAGTAGCTTCAGGAGTTAAAAGACATTTAAATATACATTCCATATATATACATATAAGGAGGCTAAATTCAATACCGCATCTCTGCAAATCACATTTTCTATTATCACAACAGTCAACTCTCAACACAGCATCTTCACGTACACTCATAAGGCGACCAAGCAATAGTTATATAACATTTCCTTCAAACAGTACTTGGCCTACATGTTCCATATAATGCAACTACTGTAACAGGCATTCTAACCTACTGGCTGTCATATAGGCACCACAGCAACTACCATCATCACATTCTTGCTGTTTCAGATTAAAAGATCAATCATTTACTAATCCCTCTGTAGTTTGGAAGACACATGGTTCATTTGTATTTTGTAACAATAATATTCCAAATTAAAAACAATATTTAATTTGGAATACGTTGAAAAACAATTTTACTAAAAGCCATGCACTTCAGTATGTAAACACTGAATACAAAACTATACAAGACCACATGCTTATCCCATGAGTGTAAAAATAATGGCACTTACAATCTGCTGCACAATATTTTCATAAAATATTTTTGTATCATTAAATGGAATGACACTTTCGCTTTCATTTTTAACATACATTACAAACAGCACTGCCTCCAGCCCAATGTCATACAAGAATGGACTGGGGTAAACATGCCTCTGAACAATACAAGTGCTCCATAATTTACATGAAAATAAACACAAATTATTCACAAGTTCTTGCCACTTCACAGTCTTCGTTCCACAACTGCCCGTGTTCTTGTACTATAAATATGCTAACAATGTTGCACATGTACTATTCGGAGCTGTGACAGTGTTGCATATTTCTCTGTTCCTGCTTCACTGTCATTACAGATTCCCAAAACGATTAGTTTTTTCTTCTCCCTGTACACTTGTCAAAATACTTTACAAGGCATCTTGCCTATACCTTACTGGCTCTCTGATACTAGCAACAGCTTCCTCCATAGCTCTTCTGCTGTGCAATTGGAGTGCCTGTTTCCCTAGAGTATAAAATGGTCCCAGAGGGGGAGGGGGGAGGGGAGGAAAGGGAGAGAGACAATATGACTCTCCCACTTGATGTTCTGACGTATGTGCTGTTAGATATTACAGTGGGAAGAATATTACATACCTTTTAATATAAAAGTATCACAGTCCAAAGTCTCTACTGCAAGGCAGTGTGCTACCATAGAAATTATGCTGAGCACATGGCAGTTCAAATGCAGTCAGTAGCCTAAAGCACACATTAAACAACTTCAGCATAAAGATCAGTGTCTGTCTTCAAGACAAGCCTTCAGTACATAATTCAGGCCACATTCCATTACTCCCTGCCAAATTTGGCTTAATTACCTCATCAATCAATGTGTTTCACATACTTAGAGATTGATTACTTTACACTGTACAGTGTACCAATACCATTCATTTGAAACATAATATGCAACGTTACAGAAAGTCAGAATTTTTTGCTCTTTGTAACTAGCCCATTTCCTTACCCTGAAGACAAAAAGTTTTACCCACGTTACAGGGTGTAACTTGTTGAACCCTGACACAACAAGCAGGCTGCCTGCCACTATACCATGATTAGCAACTCATATTATGTACTCAAGCGCAACAAACATTCTATAGAAAGCTGTACTTATTTCATGTTACAGTGCAATATGAATAAAGGTGAAAAAAAGGAGCACCATTTTGTAATTGTAGCATGACTACAATTTTTAAAAAAATTAACTATATACTTTAGATCGGGTATTTCCATCTGCACACCACCTTGCTTGAGAGCATTTTTTTTCTAGATATAAGAACTTATCCTAATAAACATTCATGCATTTTTACCTTAAAACATAAAATTGTAAGTTTTACATAAAACAATATATAGGCCACAACAATGGCACAATTAAGACTTGTGAGATTCCAAGATCTCACAGCTACGGATACTAAGATTAGAGATTTCTGGAATCTCCAAGGTAATGATGAGGCAGCAGGTTGCTCCAAGATGTTCTTACGCCCCTACTAAACTGAATGTCATCACATTCCAGAAGACCATAATCTCAACATGACTTGTTTGCACTATAAACTGGTTTGATTTTAACAAAATTCCTGCTTTGTTGATGCCACTCAGTTATTATTACTAATCATTATTATACCATTATTAGCAGCAGCAGAAACAGTGTAGTAGAAATAATAGAAGTGGTGGTGGTGGTAGTAGTAGTAGTAGTAGTAGTAGTAGTAGTAGTAGTAGTAGTAGTAGTAGTAGTAGTAGCAGCAGCAGCAGCATTTGTCTAATAAGTCATATTTCCCTAAAATTGAATGTAGCTGGCTTTGCAGTACTACTATATGAAGTAGCTACATAGCTATCAGTTCTTTTCTGGAGTCTGTCATCCCTGTAACAACAATGGACAGAAAGGACTATCAGTACCTTGCTGTTCTTGATACCTGGTGGCAATATTGCAATAGGCACTATCACTAACACAATACGCATGATTCAACTGCAAGCCCGTTTGCAGTCAAAGACATCTTCACAACAAACACAAGATTCTGGTAGATTCAGTTCCTTTTTACAGCCACAAACATTAATGAATGCACAAGTGCATGTCTTTTTCCATACGAAGTTCGTGGAAAAATTACCACCACAAGAATTCTGTAATGTAACATGTCTAAAATGTGCGTCACAGGCTACAGGCCCTAACCTGTTGAAGGCACTTCCCCAACAGGTTCACTTAACTGTCACACTGTCGTCTCGTTTCTACGCAGAGGTTTGAGAGGTTGCAACTCTCGCTGTAACCTGTCAAAGTCATTGTAATATTCATGATCTGATTCTTCTTCAGATGATTTCTGTTGTGTCACATACTGTCGCTGTCCAGCAATGTTTCCACTGCATGGAGCCTGAGCTGCATCTGCAGCAGCTGGTATGCCTCGTGCATCCAGATTCTGATGTGCAGGAACGTCATTGTTCATTATGTGATACTCTGGGTTATCCACACTCATTTTAGGCCCTCCTCCCAACTGGAAGAAATCATGCCCGAAGTTTCCATTCCTTGGTTCATCATTATCTACAACATACAGAAACAGTGTATATATAAGTAGGGACACATACACACACACACACGCACACGCGCACAAACAAACAAACAAACAAAAACACACACACACACAAAACACTCTGAGGAACAATATTTTAAGAACTCTTGTTTATACCACACGAAAATTTTGTCCAGGAATTTTAGTTCTGAAGACAAAAAGATACTTCGAAACCAACTACACAGAACAAATATTCTTGTTGAACAGCATAATGGTATGAGATCAAATTCAAGCAACTATTGTGCGAACACACACACGTGCATGCACGCACGAACACACGCACCGCACAGTCTCACTCACTCACTCTCTCTCTCACACACACACACACACACACACACACACACACACACACACACACATATTCACAGACGGCATGCCAGACAGGCAATGTACGTATAACGCAAAATTGCGGCTCGTTCGTGCAGCCATTGTTGCTGTGGAAACCAGACAGGCAATGTACGTATAACGCAAAATTGCGGCGCGTTCGTGCAACCATTGTTGCCGTGGAAAAGCGATAAGTATTCCTTATTGTGAGTACATGTGTGTAATGTTATTTATCCGGCATGCAATGTGCATGCACTATATTGTCATCTGTGGCCTGCCCGGCACTACAAAATTGTTCCACATTATGTCATAAACGGCAGGGTTGTCGAAAAAAAAATGTTTGATTTTCTCTATTTGTCTGAAACATTTCGTATTCTAAGAAAAAGTCAGCGAGATATTATTACAAATGTGTATGGGTCTTCAAGTAAAGTATCCTTAATTCTGGTAAGAGTTTAACAAAATTTTAATTTCCTCGGCAGATTTTCGGAATATACTCAAACATCAAATGTGCTCAGTGGCTTCCAAGTTGTTCCATGTGGACGAACAGACAGACATGCCGAAGCTTATCGTCGCTTTCGCAATTTTGCGAAGACGCCTTAACATTCATTATAAACGGTATAACAGGAGCCATGTTTAAAAAAAAGTAAAGGAGACGTTGACGACTTAAAATCCAGACGTAAAAGTGTTCTGGATAAGGGACAAACAATTACTGCAGCCGTGAAATCACAAGCGAAACAAACAGGTAATCATGTTTGCAACCCGCATCGCTTACATAGCAAAGCTAATATCAGAATATTAGCATTACATTAATTTAAGGTGCCTTGGGCGGAACCAAGATAAAGCTAATATCAGAATATTAACGTTACATTAATTTAAGGCGCCTTGGGCGGAGCCAAGACAAAGCTCGCGATTCCAAACTTTGAGGTCCGAGGATCCAAACTCCCAGCAAATAAAATTTTGGAGTAGGTTGTAGCACAGTTGCTTGAGGCACTGCGCTACACGCCGGAAGGTGGCAGGTTCCATTCCAGATGGAGTCACTGGGATTTTTCATTGGCTTAATCCTTCCGGTCGCACCGTGGCCAACTCAACCACCCAAGCAGTACATATGTTTTTTTTAGAAATTTCAGGAAAGCCTCTGATTCGATCAGATGGGACGTGTTGTACAACACTGTAGCTGACTTCGGTATAGCTATGAACACAGTAGGCCAGTTAGGCTAATTAGAATGTGTTTGCATGAAACACATACATAGAGCGCTACAGTATAAGTAAAGCATTCATTTCACGCATGTATTGAGTTGGGCAGAATGGTGTGAGACAAAGAGTTGCTTTGTCGCCACTGCTTTACAGTTCTGCTTTCATTCTCCTAAACGCTCACATCTTGTGATAAATGGGCACTATGTCACAGACTTTGAATTATTTCGTTTAAAAAGAACATTTAAAAAGAAGGGAATATGACATTTTAAGTCTTCCGAGATGTGACACCCTGTCAAATGGTAAAGTTCAGTGCCTTCAATCTCAAGGTCAAAATACTCAATCTAGGTAGGCAGCCAGGGGTCCGAACATCTTAGTACGTGAATCTTATGTTTATTGGACCGTGCACCATCTTGATAGTGGAGTAAAGAGAGACCAACTTGATGTCCCTTATTTTATTATTACTTTATTCAGTGCTCAACATGTTTCGGATGTTAATACATCCATCCTCAGGAGTTTGCGACTAATTCGTTAAGTTATTTCATGGGTTGTATCTGGTTCGATGTGTGTTGGTGTTACGTTGCAGTGTGGCTATGGTGGTGTGGTATCCGTAGGCAGGCTCCAGCCTGCCTACGGATACCACACCACCATAGCCACACTGCAACGTAACACCAACACACATCGAACAAGATACAAC
>Ga0123355_10009700_pt1 | contig 14674 bp, 10 predicted proteins | sample TergutEmb28metaG_3_FD_89872 | JGI IMG/M metagenome (GOLD analysis project Ga0123355, IMG submission 89872) | Embiratermes neotenicus P1 segment gut microbial communities from Petit-Saut dam, French Guiana - Emb289 P1 | ecosystem: Host-associated > Arthropoda: Insects > Digestive system > Gut ...
CTCGTTGCATTGCACCTAGCTCTTTTGCTTTTGCTTCCCATCCTAGAGGGAGTTGTTCTATTATGTTTTTCATTCCCTTATTTTAACACACTTCTTCGGTTAACGCTGGTGGGGCGCGTCCCCTACGAATTGCGAAAATCTTTCGTTTCACGAGTATAGTAAAGTTTCATTCGTCTTTCAATATTCATCTGTATCGGGCGGTTCACGAGTATATCAATGTGAAAGTTTTGTTTTCGCCAATTTTCAGTGAATCGGAAGCAACACACCCTAGAACATAAAGCTAATACTATCAAGGTCTACCAGTCCCAATGCCAAGGCAACAAGTCCTAAAACTGCCAAATGCAGAGGGTATGAGGCATAAAATAGCCATTTCATACGCTTGCCTCTTTCTCCATTATATCTTCTCAAAAGGAAAACAGCAAAGAAGCAGCCTATAAAGAAAGTTGCCTGTGGCAAAAGGAAATCCATATCTCCATAGGTTCGGATAAACTCCTCCAATTGCGCCTCAGCACCAGGGGTTGCCTGCATTATGGTAAAGCCCCATATAGCAAACATACTTATTCCAAACCATAAAATCCCTGAAACAATAGCTGGCCAAGTCCTTCTTCTTTTTTCATCGGAAATAATATGATACATTAGTGGTATAAGGATACCAACAAAGAACCAGTCAAAAGCCATAGCCACAATTGAGGCTATGATAAATACTAACCAGAATAAAAAGCGTATTTTCATTCTGTCATACAACATCAATATGAAAAGTGCCAATATAATTGTAAACAAGATGTTGAATGTAAACATTCTAAAGGTCAAAACATGAAACGGCTGGGCAATAAGTCCGAAAATAAAAAGTCTTAGAATGTATTTTTTCATGTTGGAAGTATGCCTATAACCTTCTACAACAAAGTAGGCCATAATTGGGTATGTCACCCCGCCCGCCATATACAATGGAAACCGTAGCCAAAAAGGTATAAATTCTAGCCATGCAAAAACCATATGATTCGTAATCATCCCAATTATTGCTATCCATTTTAGTGTATAAGCATCAAAAGTTAGTTTCATCCTACTTCAACTCTCCTCTCATATAACCAGCAGTTAAATATAAATAGTACAAAAGCTATAACCATGTTAACTACAAATGTGGCTATTGGTGGTAAATTTCCACCAATATTAAACTGATTTGTGGTTATTATCGGTATGTTATTAAGTAATAGGGCAAAAAACAACACTGTAGCAATAATCTTTACAGAAACAGAAAGCTGTGCAGTATTCACGAAAACCAAAAAGTAGAAGGCAAGCGCGGCAATAGGTATAATAACCGCTACATAAATCCACATAATAAAAGGATGTTCAGGGGCAAAAGTATAAAAACTTACATTTTCTGTAGCAAAGCGACTCATTAAGATAGAGCTTATATTGGAAATTCCGAGTCCTATTGCGGAAATTAATAAATTCCAAAGAATTTTATTACCCAGTAGTAAATATGATGGGAGGTTAATCAAACGTTCTATAACCGCTGTTTTATGATATATATCCCAAATTATGGAGGCCGTAGGATACGCAAGCATAATATAAACGCTTACTGCACTTACACCCAAATTAACGATTGTAACCATAATAAAGGGAATCGCTAACGGATTAATCATAGTTTCTGTTGGTATTACCAAAGACAACCCCCATGCAACAACAACTCCTACTATACACCAGCGCAAAAATCGCCAATGGTGCAAAGCATCCCATTTCAGACTCATTAATACATTTCGTATCATTCTACCACCTCCATATAGAAATCTTCTATTGATTGACCTTTTGCCCTTATATCGTCTGTATTGGCCATAATAGCTCCGCTATCGGTCAAAATCACAATTTCATCAAAGATGGATTCTAAATCTCGTAACAAATGCGTAGAAATAATTAATGTCTGTTCTTCTTCCATATGAGCAAGTATTACTTTTATCATTTCTTTCTTAAACTTGGGGTCAAAACCTGCCATAGGTTCATCCAATAGGTATAAAGGGGCTTTCCGTGAAAGACATAGCATTAGACATACTCGCTCTTGTATACCTTTAGAAAGTCGGCTTATTACATCCCGTTTATCTAAACGAAATGTATCGCATATTGCTTTTGATTTTCCTATATCGAAATCTTGATAAAAATCATTAAAATACTGGATAGCATGTGAAACTTTCATAAAGTCATATAAATTTGCCGGTTCAATCAAAAATGAAACCAAGTCACGAGTATGTCGGGAAACTTCAATTCCATTAACTCGAATTGTGCCACTGTCCGGTTTTGCTATATCTGCAATCATCTTTAGTAAAGTGGTTTTTCCTATGCCGTTTTCCCCCAAAATGCCAATAACACGGTTGGCTGGAAAAGAAATCGAAAAATCGTTAAAAATCTTTTTTCTCCTACCGTATTGTTTGTTGATGTTTTCTATTATGACCACGGGATTATCCATCACTTAATGCCTCCTTTACCAATGCCAATATTTCCTTATTAGAAAGTCCCATACGAGTCAACTGCGTAATAAATGTTTGCACATGTTCTGTTAACATGCTACTTTTCAGTTTTTCTTGAATACCTTCTTGCACGAAACTCCCAACCCCCTTCCTAGTTTGAATAATTCCTTCCGATTCTAACAGTCCCATAGCCCGTTGCATGGTTAAGGCCGTAACTGCATACTGCGTTGAGCATTCTCGTATGGAAGGGAGTTTATCAAGTTCCTGCAACTTTCCCGCAATAATTTGGCCTTTAATATCATCTGCAATTTGCATATAAATGGGTATGTTATCTTGAAATGTCACAGGGTACCTCCATTCGTTTATCACTGTGATACATAAGTATCACAGTGATATTGTATCCGTTTTTTTCTTTTTGTCAAGCTTTATTTCAACTTTATTTCAAATATTTCAAAAAACTATTTTCTGAAAACTATTGACCACACGGTCAATTCATGAGATAATCCACTTGAGTTTGACCGCGTGGTCAAACCGCTATGTTATTTGTTTTCGCGAGTATATACTACTTGAGGGAACAAATTGAAAATACAACTTCAAAGAGGAGGGGTAATTATGCCTGAATCTATAATGCAGGTATCAAATGTTACAAAAGAATATGTTATGGGAGAAATTACTGTCCATGCCCTGCGTGGAGTTAACTTCGATTTATATGCAGGCGAATTTGTTGTAGTGCTTGGCCCTAGTGGCTCGGGAAAAAGTACCTTGCTTAATATTATTGGAGGGATAGATAAGCCCACAGCAGGTACTGTAATGTTTAACAATAAAGATATTTCTAGCGTTTCTGATAGGGAACTTACCGCATATAGGCGTAGCGCGGTGGGGTTTGTATTCCAGTTTTACAACTTGATTCCTAATTTAACCGCAAGAGAAAACATAGCATTAGCGGCTGAAATGTCCACTCAGCCCATCCCACCAGATGATTTACTTTCTGCCGTAGGGCTTTCTGATAGAGGCGGGTCTTTTCCGGCACAATTATCAGGCGGACAACAACAGCGTGTTGCCATTGCTCGTGCCGTTAGCAAAAATCCATTTATTTTGCTATGCGATGAACCCACAGGGGCTTTGGATTTTACAACAGGTATTCAAGTCTTGCGGATACTAAAGGATTTTAATGAGCAATATAAAAAAACTGTCGTAATTATTACCCATAATGCCGCAATTGGGCAAATGGGCAACCGGGTCTTTCATGTGAAAGATGGGCTTATCGACCGCATTGACGTTGTTGATAACCCGATTCCCCCGGAGGAAGTAAACTGGTAAGGGGGGTCTAAAATATGCTTTTACGAAAAGTACGCCGTGCCATGTGGGCACATAAAAAATCGTATTTGGCTTGTATTTTCTTGATTTCTATTGGAATGATGATGTTTACGGCAATGGGTGTAGCTGGAGATGGCTTAGAACAGGCCGCGATTAACTTTTATGCGGAATATCGTCTAGCGGATATTGTTGCAAATGTAGGAGCTATTCCGGCAAGCGAAGTTGACCGTCTACGTTCAATAGAAGGTATTCGTGATGTTGGGCATCGCAATAAAATGGAAGTTCGCGCTGAACTAGAAGGCTACGACGGTAGTATTAATCTGCGCTTAATTTCATTAGGTGAAGTATTTGGAGGGACTGGAGCCGAGAGTGAAACTGGAAGACTTAATGACATACACATTACCGCTGGGTTAACGCCTCATTATCCAGGTGAAATCGCAATTAACACAGCATTTTTCGATTCCCATGGGTTAGAGTTTGGTGATACTATTACGGTTTTTGTGCAGGGACGGCGTTTTGTTTATTCTTTTAGTAGCACTTTTTTAAGTCCTGAATATGTTTATATTGCCCCAAGCTTTGTGGATGTTTTGCCGGATAATACGGGCTTTGGAATCGCTTATATTACCGAAGAAGCATTTACCAATATCACGGGGCGGCCTGGAATTTCCAACAATTTGATGTTTACCCTTCAGCCAGGATATGAATTTGATGATGTGAGAATAGCATTGCAAGATGCTTTGCAACCATATGGATTGTCCGCCCTTATTCCAAAGGAAAGTCAAGTTAGCTATTCTTTTGTAGATATGCAGACTGTCTCCATACAATCTGTGGCTACGTCTATGCCTTTTGTGTTTATTGCTTTGTCGGTGGTTGTATTGTACCTTATGATGAAACGTCTTATAGAACAAGAACGCACACAAATTGGTACCCTAAAGGCTTTTGGATATTCAAACGGGGAGCTTATTCTTCATTACATGTGCTATGGAGCAATTACTGGTGTAATTGGCGGGATTGTTGGTTGGGGTTATGGCTATTTAATGTCAGGTGTTTATTTGGAAATGTTTTTGGAGTTCTTCCAGTTTCCAGAAACGGCACTTATTGAGCAAGCTGTTAGCCCTATGTATTTTCTGTTGTCTTTGGGGATAGCTACTGCGGGTGGATTGCTTGGTGCTTTTATGGGTGCGATTAAGATATTAGGACTTAACCCTTCGGAAGCCATGCGCCCTGAAAGCCCTAAGCCTGTAAAAAACAATATAATTGGGAAAATCGTCGTACTAAAATATATTTTAACTTCACGTGGATATATGGCTTTGCGTGGAATTGCTCGTAATCCAGTGCGTTCGTCATTTGTTGTTTTGGGAGTAACGTTTTCCTTTGCAATTCTGGCGTTCTTTGGAAGTATGAGTGATTTGGTCGATACCATGATTTACAGCCAATTTACGGATATTCGCTTGTATAATGCACGTGTGACGCTTAATCGGCCTATTCACTATGACCGTGCAATAGAATCGGCCTTTGCCGTTCCACATATTACACAGGTCGAAGGATTGTTGGAGCTTCCAGCGACCCTGCGCAACCGTCATTTGCAGGAAGGTGCGGTTCTTACTGGAGTTCCAGCAAATGCAGAGCTTTTTCGAGTGTTTGATACAAATAGTGGAACGGTTTATGCACCAACTACTGAGGGACTGATAATCACCAATGGCCTAGCAGTTACGCTTAATGCACGAGCCGGGGATATCCTGTATATTAACTCGCACTTAATCGACAATGATATTGCAGTACCTGTAACCCGCGTTATTGAACAAAATATAGGAAGCGGCGCGTTTATGGAGTTGGCCGCCTTGTCTGCGATATTTGACCAGCCCGCTATTGCTACAGCCATAATTTTTAATACAGATAATCTAGCCTCAGTCAACGAATATTTTAGGGAAAGTCGATATGCCGCTACTTTTGAAGACAAGGATAGCACTTTGCAAAAATATCTTGATATGATGGAGCCATATACGGCTATGTTTATGATAATGAATATAATGGGAGTTGCCGTGGCCTTTGCGATTATATACAATACCGCTACTATTTCTCTATCCGAACGCAAGCGCGAATACGCCACATTGCGAGTGCTGGGCATGACCGTGGACGAAGTCTGCGAAATTATGCGATTTGAATACTGGCTGTTAAGCATTCTTGGAATGCTTTTGGGGATTCCTATGGCCTCAATGATTAGCACGGCGGTTAATAGTATGCTGGACATAACCATGTTTAGTATGCCATCAACCTTGCCTATGGAAGCTTATGTAACTGGGGTTATTGGCTGTGCAGTGGCAATTATATTATCAAATTGGTCAGCTAAGCGTAAAATAAGTAAATTTGATATGGTGGAAGTGTTAAAAGAACGTGAGTAAAAAACAGTAGACTTCTTGCATAACAGAGCAAGAGGTCTATTATTTTTGTACTTTGTGAATCAACCAATGAATATGTTGGACTTTCATTTATTCATTAAGCCATGACGTTCTATTATTTCTGCACCTAAAGTTCTAACAAAGTTAGTTAGTATTGCGAATTCATCTTCAGGGGGAAGCCAGTCTGTGTTTCCATGGTCGCCACTACCACTGCGGCGCAAAATTGAGCCATCCGCAAATAAAATGCCCACTGCCCAAGATCGGCCGCTATCCTCCACGTACCTATCAAATTCTCCACAATAACATCCGTGCCATTCACGTAAGCCGGATTCTTTAATAGCTTGAATCAATCTAGTAAAATCTTCTTCTATAAATTCAGCATAGAGCTGAACACTAGCAAGACGTTGTACATGCCCAAAAGAAGGGTCATAGTATACCATGCCGTGCATTCTGTCTATTACAATCCCTACACCGGAACACCATCCTCCATAGGAAAAAATGAATCTCTCAATGGTTTGTAAATCAATATCATTAGCCGCAGGAACGAAACTCCCACTTGTAATATTATCTAAATTGTATCTATTCCGACCAGTACGGCTTTGTTCAATTGTCCACGCTTTCCACTCTTCTCGTTCTTCTACACTTACGATTCTTCTTGCAATGGCTGTACATCCGGTTTCCAGCGGCCTAATTTCACGATTGTAGGGTGGCGTTAGTCTTAGTGCTACATCCCTTGGAAGAAATGGCAACACTACTTGAATAAAGATATCATTTTGATAAAACGCTTGACCGTTAACAAATATGGCCTCCGTAGTTGTACCGTCGCCGTTCGCACGGAATCCACGTTGGGCAAAACTTAGCAGTTCTCGACCAGTTGTTGTTGTAACCACGTAGTGCAAACGTGCATCCATTCTTACGTCCCCCTCCATTGGAATTGGAGGATTATATCTTAATTGATTGTCCAGTTGTTGGAATAATTCGAGGTATTCTTTTAACACGTTGCCATAGATAACAGTTTTATTGGCGCGGCTACTCAAAAACTGAAGATTCATAGGTGTGTGTTGCGATAGATTCGGTTGCATCCAATAAATGGTCAAGGTTAATTCCTCAACATTTTCAATCATCTCCGCAAAACTGGCCTCTGGGTCTTTTGGCCTTCCCCCGCAACCGATAAAAGCTAACCCTGATAAAATGAAGCATCCTAGTAATGTAATGATTCTTTTCATGGAAAATTCTCCTTTTAATAAACAGTTTTTTGCCTGCCATAAAACTATTATGATGCATTTGTTTTATTCAGCATGACAAGTTAACCCTCCTCAAATTAATCTTTTGCCAACTATTTTGACGCGTAGATAGTACGAACCATATTGAAAAAGTTAAAATTATTAACATTCGTTACCTTATCTGCTAACTTGGTAGATGTACATAAAGATTCCTTATACTAAATTTCGATTTCTCCAACCTTAAATAAAATTTGGTTGCATAATGTTTTCCCAATATGCCTATCTTCGGCAATTAATTTTTGAAGCAAGGGTCTAAGCTCTGAAACATATCCTTTCTGTTTTGCAATTAATAAAATTCCAAGAGTACCAATAACTTCTAAATCATGAAGTTTTGCATAGCGACGACCAGCAAACTCATCAATGCAAACTAACAAATCGCTTTTCTCTTTGGCTATGGTTATTACTTCAGCCTCACCTTCGTCTAATTCAATCATGATACTTTGTTTCAGTCCAGTATTTTCAACTTCTACAACATTAAACCAATCTATCGTTGATAGGTTGTTATATCCCGCTTTGCCTTTTCCATTAACCACGACTTCATTGTAAACAGCGGAAGGTACAATTATATCATCGAATATTTTTGAAAGTAAATCCAATTGATTGATAACCGCAAGACTAATCAAAGGAGTGGAATTTACAATAACATTCAATTTAACCCCTCCACAATTCTATCAACCAAATCAAATTCTTCTTGTAACTCCTCATCTGTATATTGGTAGATATCAATGTTATTACTACCTAAAAGCTCAACGAAATCATTCTTGTTCATCCCAGCCATTTTAGCGGATAAGCCTAAGCTCAATTGTCTATCCTTAAAATATTGCATTGCGAGCGATTTCATAATATCGATTTGTATATTAGCAATATCTTTTTTTAGTGCGTAGAAGATTTCATCAGTTATCGGAATTGTTACTGTTTTCATTATGGTTCAACCTTCTCTCTGTTATATGGCTCAACTTCTGGTGGATTGTATCGACAGTTAAAGCTATATATTCATCAATGCTTAATTTGCAACCTATTAGTTTCATAAAAAAGGCATACCAGAACTTTTTGCAAAAGTGTTTTGGTATGCCTTTTTATTGCTACTATATTCCTATTCTTTTTTTCGTACTCTAATCCCAATCAGCATCATCATCGCCTATCGTTTCAATTTCAATATTGCGATAGGTCTGCATTCCTGTACCTGCCGGAATCAGCTTACCAATAATAACATTTTCTTTCAGGCCAATAAGCGGGTCAACCTTTCCGCGTATAGAGGCTTCAGTAAGAACTCGCGTTGTTTCTTGGAATGAGGCGGCTGATAGAAACGAATCTGTAGCAAGGGAAGCTTTTGTAATCCCTAGTAGTATTCGAGAACCTACAGCAGGCTCAAGTCCTTGCGCCAACATGGAGCTATTTAGTTCTTCATATTCCAGCCAGTCTACCAAGGAGCCCGGCAAAAACTCGGTATCGCCGTTTTCCTCAATTTTAACGCGTTTCAGCATTTGGCGAACGATTACTTCAATATGCTTGTCGTTGATATCCACACCCTGCAATCTATATACTCGTTGCACTTCTTGCAAAAGGTAATCTTGTACGCCGCGTAAACCTTTTATTTTTAGAATATCATGGGGGTAGACACTTCCCTCAGTAAGCTCGTCACCCGCTCGGATTATATCACCATTGGCAACTTTAATACGGGAACCATATGGTATCAAATACTCCTTGGATTCATTGCCTTCATCGCTGGTGACAATTACTTCCCGCTTCTTTTTGGAATCGTTGAATGTGACTTTGCCGCCAAATTCTGCAATAATCGCCAAACCTTTAGGCTTACGTGCCTCAAATAATTCTTCTACGCGTGGAAGCCCTTGGGTAATGTCTTCGTTACTTGCAATTCCGCCCAAATGGAAAGTACGCATGGTCAACTGAGTTCCTGGCTCGCCTATAGATTGCGCCGCAATAATTCCAACGGATTCGCCTATACGCACTTCTCGCCCAGAAGCCATGTTAGCACCATAGCATTTTGAACATAACCCAATACGAGAACGACAACTTAATATTGTGCGGATATGCACATCTGTTACCCCAGCCTTCTCAATTGCATCGGCTTGGTCAGCAGTAATCAAGGTGTCACCTTGTGCCAAAACTTCACCTGTATTAGGTTCGGTTATATCCACAATAGCCCAGCGTCCGCGTATACGGTCGGCTAGGGATTCTATTGTTTCTTCCCCATCCATAAATGCTGCAACCCACATACCGGGTGCTTCTGCTTTTTCGTCTGTACGACAATCCCATTCACGAATAATAATATCTTGAGAAACGTCAACCAAACGACGTGTCAAATACCCAGAGTCAGCAGTACGCAAAGCTGTATCGGTCAAGCCTTTTCTTGCACTATGCCCGGAAATAAAGTATTCCAGAACGGTAAGCCCTTCCCGATAGTTGGATTTAATAGGAACCTCAAGTACCTTACCAGAAGGATTAACCGTCAAGCCGCGCATTCCGGCCAATTGCTTCAACTGGTCACGGGAACCACGGGCACCAGAATCCAGCATCATAAATATATTATTGTACTTGCCAAGCCCTTCCATCAAATCGGAGGCAATCTGATTATTAGCTTCGCGCCAAGCATCAATTACCTTGTTATGTCGTTCTTCATCAGTCATTAGCCCACGGCGGAACAATCGCTGAATATTATCCACAGAGCCTTCTGTTTTGGACAAAACTTCTGGTTTGCTTGCAGGGATTTCCATATCTGAAACCGAAACGCTAATGGAACCCCGCGTAGCATAACGAAAGCCCAAATCCTTTACATTATCCAACACCACAGAGGTATCAGTAGAGCCATATTTGTTTATGCAACGATTAACAATTCGGCCAAGTACTTTGTTATCCACCAGCTCGTTAATTTCATACTTAAATTGGTCTTCCAAAGTGCGCCGTTCAACAAAACCTATATCCTGCGGAATAGCAGAATTTAGAACCGAACGCCCCAAAGTTGTGTCAACCAACCGTTGATGCACCACTCCATTTTCATCTGTAACACTGCGACGTATTTTAATTTTTGCATGAAGGCTGAGGTGTGCATTTTCGTAAGCTAGCATGGCATCATCTTCATTTAGGTAAACATTGCCTTCACCTAGCTCGCCGTCCTTTTCAAGTGTAAGGTAGTAAATACCAAGAACCATATCCTTACTTGGAACCGTAATTGGCGCGCCATCTGAAGGTTTTAGCAGATTATTAGGTGCAAGCAATAGGAATCGGCATTCTGCTTGCGCTTCCACAGAAAGCGGAACATGAACCGCCATTTGGTCACCATCAAAGTCCGCATTGTAAGCCGCACAAACAAGAGGATGAAGTTTCAAAGCACGACCTTCCACCAATACAGGCTCAAATGCTTGAATACCCAAGCGATGCAAGGTTGGCGCGCGGTTAAGCATTACAGGATGTTCCTTAATAACATCTTCCAGTGCGTCCCAAACTTCTGGCTGAAGGCGTTCTACCATGCGTTTGGCGGATTTTATATTATGGGCATGATTGCCCTGCACCAATTTTTTCATAACAAATGGCTTAAATAATTCAATTGCCATTTCTCGCGGCAACCCGCATTGATAAATTTTAAGCGTAGGCCCTACCACAATAACCGAACGTCCAGAATAGTCAACACGTTTTCCTAGCAGATTTTGGCGGAAACGCCCTTGCTTGCCTTTTAGCAAATCAGAAAGAGATTTTAACGGACGATTTCCAGGGCCTGTTACAGGCCGCCCGCGTCTGCCATTGTCAATTAGCGCGTCAACAGCTTCCTGTAACATACGTTTTTCATTACGTACAATAATATCCGGCGCGCCCAAATCTAACAGGCGTTTAAGTCGATTATTGCGGTTGATTACCCGGCGATAAAGGTCATTTAGGTCAGAAGTGGCAAAACGCCCACCATCCAACTGTACCATTGGACGCAAATCCGGCGGAATAACCGGGATAGTGTCCATTATCATCCATTCGGGACGATTACCCGACAGCCTAAATGATTCAATAACCTCTAGCTTTTTGATAAATCTCAATCGTTTTTGTCCAGTGGCAGTTTTTAAGGCGTTTTTAAGTTCTTCCGATTCTTTTTCAAGGTTAATGTCAAGCAGAAGCTGTTTAATTGCCTCAGCACCCATACCCACCTTAAATGTATTTGCACCGTATTTTTCTTGCGCATCCCGATATTCTTTCTCAGTCATTAATAATTTTGGCTGTAAATCTGTGGATCCGGGGTCAAGTACAACATATGAGGCAAAATACAGCACCTTTTCCAATGAACGGGGCGACATTGCCAAAATCAAGCCCATTCGGCTAGGGATTCCCCTAAAATACCAAATGTGAGAAACTGGCGCGGCCAGTTCTATATGCCCCATACGCTCACGGCGTACCTTGTTTTTTGTAACTTCCACCCCGCAACGGTCACATACCACGCCTTTGTAACGAATCCGCTTGTATTTTCCGCAATGGCATTCCCAGTCCTTGTTGGGGCCAAAAATGCGCTCGCAAAACAAGCCATCCCGTTCAGGTTTTAGCGTGCGGTAATTGATTGTTTCTGGCTTCTTTACCTCGCCCCGCGACCATTCACGTATTTTTTCCGGCGATGCCAATCCAATACGTATGGAGTCAAATGCTATGGTTTGTTCCGGTTTTTCTGCCGTCATTCTAGCACTCTCCTATATCAATCTTTGAATCATTTTCCAAATCAATCTTCAAATTCATCGTCATCAAATGAAACGTCAATATCTGCTCCGATTTTTTCTAAACTGGCCAATTCTTCGTCATCAAAGCCTGCTGGCGTCTCTGTTTTGCTGGCGGACAGCAACCCCATATCAAAAGGAGCATCTGGCACTTCAAAGGCAACAGATTCTAGTTCGTCTGCTGGTTCAGATTCTTCTGCAATAGCTTCTTGCTCGCCGTTAGATTCCAATATATCCTCAGAAGCAGGCTCCTCAGGCAACGGGTCTTTGCGTACATAACTAGTTTCTTGACCTTCGATGTTAACATCCAAGTCATCCAGCTCATCAACCGATTCTCTCATTTCAACTTCTGTGTCGTCTGCCATTAGAACTTTTACATCCAATGAAAGGGCTTGAAGCTCTTTTAACAGAACCTTAAATGATTCTGGTACGCCTGGCTCAGGGATATTTTCGCCTTTTACAATGGCCTCGTAGGTTTTAACACGCCCTACAATATCATCCGATTTTACTGTCAAAATTTCTTGCAAGGTATATGAAGCACCATAGGCTTCCAATGCCCAAACTTCCATTTCTCCAAAACGTTGTCCACCAAATTGCGCTTTACCACCCAATGGTTGTTGTGTTACCAAGGAATATGGGCCTGTAGAACGCGCATGGATTTTATCATCAACCAAATGGTGCAATTTCAAATAGTGCATATATCCTACAGTAACGGGATTGTCAAAATATTCGCCGCTACGACCGTCTCTAAGCATTACCTTGCCGTCACGGCTGATTGGAACACCTTTCCATTCGTCACGGTGGCCACGATTTTTATGGAGGCTTTCCATAATATCCTCATCTACTATGCCTTTCCACTTGTTGTTAAATTCCTCCCACTCGGTATTGGCATAATCGTCAGCTAGTTCTAAAGTATCCATAATATCAATTTCGTTCGCGCCGTCGAATACAGGCGTTGCCACTTTCCAACCAAGAACCTTTGCCGCTAGCCCTAAGTGGACTTCCAGCACCTGTCCTATATTCATACGAGAAGGCACGCCAAGGGGGTTAAGCACAATATCTAGCGGACGGCCATTTGGAAGAAAAGGCATATCTTCCACAGGAAGCACACGGGAAATAACGCCTTTATTACCATGCCGTCCAGCCATTTTATCGCCTACAGAAATTTTACGTTTTTGTGCAATATATACCCGCACCAGTTGGTTTACACCTGGTGGAAGCTCGTCGCCACGCTCACGGGAGAAAATTTTCACATCAACTATAATGCCGCTTTCGCCGTGAGGAACCCGCAAAGATGTATCCCGGACTTCACGGGCTTTTTCGCCAAAAATAGCTCGCAAAAGGCGTTCTTCAGCAGTAAGTTCAGTTTCACCTTTTGGTGTCACCTTGCCTACCAAAATATCATTGGGCAATACTTCCGCGCCTATGCGTATAATGCCCTGTTCATCCAAATCCTTTAGCGCGTCATCACCCACATTGGGAATATCCCGGGTGATTTCTTCCGGCCCAAGTTTTGTATCGCGAGATTCTGCTTCATATTCCTCAATGTGTACAGAAGTGTAAACATCATCCTGTACCAAAGTCTCACTAAGAAGAATCGCATCTTCAAAGTTGTAACCTTCCCAAGGCATAAATCCAATCAAAGGATTTTTACCCAAAGCTAGCTCTCCATGTTCGGTAGAAGGACCATCAGCAAGAATTTCTCCGGCGCGTATGACTTGCCCCTTTTCTACAATAGGACGCTGATTTATACAAGTCCCCTGGTTAGAACGCAAAAATTTTGTAAGCTTGTAAATATCCTTGGAACCATCAGGGCAACGTACAGTAATCTGGTTTGATGAAACTGTTTCTACGTTTCCATCACGCTTTGCAATGGCCACAACACCCGAATCATGTGCCGCTTTGTATTCCATACCTGTACCTACTATTGGTGCATCAGTCACCATCAAGGGAACAGCCTGCCGTTGCATGTTAGAACCCATCAAAGCGCGTGTAACGTCGTCATTTTCCAAGAATGGTATTAGGGCAGTGGCTACGGATACAATCTGTTTGGGGGAAACATCCATAAAATCAATACGGTCGCTATCCACTTCCAGAACATCTTCGCCAAAACGCCCTGAAACTTTTCTATTTTTGAAAGTGCCATCTTCATTAAGAGGCTCATTAGCTTGTGCAATAGTGTAATTTTCTTCTTCATCCCCGGTAACATAAATAAACTCATTAGTAACGCGGGGTGATTGGCCAGATTTATCTATTTTGCGGTATGGAGCTTCAATAAAGCCATACTCGTTAATCCGGGCATAAGTTGCAAGCGAATTAATAAGCCCGATATTTGGACCTTCTGGCGTTTCTATTGGACACATACGCCCATAATGGGAGCTATGAACGTCACGAACCTCAACACCGGCACGGTCACGAGAAAGCCCACCAGGCCCCAAGGCCGAAAGCCGCCGTTTATGAGAAAGCTCATCAAGAGGATTAGTCTGCCCCATAAACTGAGAAAGCTGTGA
>Ga0123355_10009701_pt1 | contig 14673 bp, 16 predicted proteins | sample TergutEmb28metaG_3_FD_89872 | JGI IMG/M metagenome (GOLD analysis project Ga0123355, IMG submission 89872) | Embiratermes neotenicus P1 segment gut microbial communities from Petit-Saut dam, French Guiana - Emb289 P1 | ecosystem: Host-associated > Arthropoda: Insects > Digestive system > Gut ...
ATTGCAACGGCTCATGATGGCCTATCCGTTTTCACGGGGGTAGGGGAGCGCACGCGTGAAGGCATTGACCTTTACAACGACATGCAAAATTCTACGTTAAAAGACGGTTCTTCTGTTTTAAGCAAGGCTGCTTTAGTGTTTGGGCAAATGAACGAGCCGCCAGGCGCAAGAATGCGTGTAGGCTTTACTGGGTTAACAATTGCGGAGTATTTCCGTGATGTTTCTCACCAAGATGTTTTGTTGTTTATCGACAATATTTTTCGTTTTGTACAAGCTGGTTCGGAAGTTTCTGCACTACTTGGGCGTGTGCCGTCTGCGGTAGGCTATCAGCCAACCTTGGCAACAGAAGTTGGCGCATTACAAGAGCGCATTACATCTACAAAATCCGGCTCTATTACGTCCATCCAGGCAATTTACGTGCCTGCCGACGACTATACAGACCCTTCCGTTGCCACAACTTTCGCCCACTTAGATGCAACAACGGAGCTTTCGCGCTCTATAGTCGAAATGGGAATTTATCCTGCAATTGACCCACTGTCATCAACTTCACGCATGTTGGAAAAAAGCGTTGTAGGCGAAGAGCATTACAGCGTTGCCCGTGAAGTACAGCGGATATTGCAGCGTTATAAAGACCTGCAAGATATTATTGCTATCCTAGGTATGGACGAACTCTCCGACGATGACAGGCTACTTGTAGAGCGGGCGCGCCGCATTCAACGTTTCTTATCACAACCGTTTACTGTTGCAGAGAAGTTCACCTCTATCCCGGGTAAATATGTAAAACTTGCGGATACAATTGAAGGCTTTAGGCAAATTATAGATGGTAAACACGATGATATCCCTGAGGGCATGTTCTTGAATAAAGGAACAATAGAAGAAGTGCGGGCAGAATATGAGGCATCTTTAAAGTAGGAAGCGTGGTGGTTGGCAGTGAAAAAACTCGAACTGCGTATTATTGCGCCGGGTATGAAACTTGAAAAAAAGCCGCCAGAGCTGGCGGATATGGTAATAGTACACTGCATAACTGGGGAGCTTGGAATTTTACCCGGTAGAATGCCTTGCAGTATGGTATTGGGCAAAGGCTTGTTGCGTGTGCATGAAAATGATGTAGAATATCGAATGAAAACTGATGGTGGTATTGCATGCGTAAGTAATGATGTTGTAACTGTATTGTCCAATTCTGTTGAATGGATAGAGTGATATATAAACGGGAATATTGCAGAATATTCCCGTTTTCTAAAATATGTATTTCATCAGATTTATAGTTTGCATAATCAGCTCAAACAAGGGACATTTTTTTGTTACTTGAGTTAAGTGGTTTTTTGAAGAATGATAAGTTTACGGAGGCACAGAATGCCAATTTTTTGCGAACATTTTGGCCGTTGTGGCGGCTGCAAGTACTTAGACATACCCTACTCACAAGAGTTGGAAATAAAAGAATATACACTAAGAGAAACCTTGGGCAAGTATGGTCATTTAGTAAAAAAACTACACCCTGCCCCACTAGTTGAAGGTTATCGCAACAAAATGGAACTTGCCTTTGGTGATGAAGGAAAAGACGGTAAACTGGCACTGGGAATGCGCAAGCAACGCAGTTTTTACGAAGTTGCAACACCGGAAAACTGTGTTCTTATTTGCGATGATTTTAAAAAAATCATAATGTGTGTGCTGGAATATTTCCGTGACTCGAACTCTTGCGAGACATTTTACCACCGTAAGCGACACATTGGTGTGCTACGACATCTAGTGCTTCGCCGTGGGGAGTTTACTGGGGATGTATTGCTTAACTTGTCTACAACTTCTGCGTTAAAAACTCCACTCGAACCCCTTGTAGAAGAGTTGCGCAATCTTCAACTTAGCGGGAAGTTAGTGGGTTTTTTGCATAGTGTAAACGATGGTGTTGCCGATGTAGTAAAAAATGAAAACGTCCACTTGCTGTGGGGGCAGGATTATTATAATGAAGAAATTTGCGGCTTAAAATTCAAAGTGTCCGCATTTTCGTTTTTTCAAACAAATTCCGCAGGGGCGGAAGTGTTGTATGGTTTAGTGCGTGACTACGCAGGAGGTCAATCTGGAAAATTAGCGTATGATTTATATTGCGGTACAGGTACGATTGCCCAAATTCTATCTCCTGACTTTAATAAAGTACTGGGAATAGAACTTGTGGAGGACGCAATAAAAGCTGCCAAAGACAACGCTATGTTTAATGGTATCACCAATTGCAGCTTTTATGCAGGAGATGTTATGGATATTGTAAGACAGCACTCAGCCATACCCGATGTTGTGGTTGTAGACCCACCACGTGACGGGTTACATCCAAAGGCATTGCCCTATATTGTTGCGTTAAACGCACCACGACTAGTGTATGTCGCCTGTAAGCCCAAATCCCTTGCAAGGGATTTAGAGTTGTTGGAAACTGCTGGGTACAAAGTGGAGCAAATCGAAGGAATGGATATGTTTCCAAGAACGTTGCATGTGGAAGCAGTTGCGTTACTCACTGCTATTTAATTTGTGGTAGAGTGCGTTCCCACTATGTAAGCGCACATCGCAACTCCTAAATAAAGAAAAATCAAACTTAATTAAGCATAAAATCTGATCAGTTGAACTTAACAAAAAATATGAAGAAAGCTGGTGACTCATGAAACTACTTCCAACCCGCCAAGTACACCTAGACTTCCACACCTCGCAACACATTCCGAATATCGCAGAGCATTTTAATGCTACTGCTTTTGCTCAAACATTCGCAGATGCACATGTAGCATCTGTAACAGTGTTTGGCCGTTGCCACCATGGCTACACGTACTACCCGTCAAAAGTTAACCCGGAGAGGGTTCACCCACATTTAAACGGCAGAAATTTACTACTTGAGCAAATTGAAGCACTACACGCCGCAGGTATACGAGCGCCTGTGTATACTACAATTCAATGGGATCGTTACACCGCAGCCCGTCACCCGGAATGGCTGATACGTAACAAATACGGCCAACACGAAGGCGATTCTTTTGTAGAAGCAGGATTTTATCAATCTTTATGCATAAACACCGGATATTGGGACTTTCTTGAAGCACATATGCGAGAATTACTTACACTACTTGAAGAGAAAGTAGACGGCTTTTTCTTCGACATAACTGGAATCCGCTCGTGTTTTTGTTCTGTTTGCCTACCTCAAATGCGTGAGCAAGGTGTTAATCTTTATGATGATACAGCCGTTCGCACATTCGCAAAACAAACAATAGACCGCTTTAAAGCACGTATGACATCCCTTGTGCATGAATACAGCCCTAATTCTACGATTTTTTACAATGCAGGACATATTGGCCCATGTACCCGGGATAGCGTAGATAGTTATACACATTTTGAGCTTGAGAGCCTGCCTTCCGGTTATTGGGGGTACTTGCATTTCCCCGTAACAGCACGATATGCGCGTACTTTGGGCAAAGACTGCATAGGGCAAACAGGTAAATTTCATACAGACTGGGGAGACTTTCATTCCCTTAAAAACCAAGCAGCCTTAGAATTTGAGTGTTTTCGTGCGTTAAGTTATGGGTTTGCCGTAGAAATTGGCGACCAGTTAGAGCCATTCGGCAAACTTAACACAGCTACCTACAAGCTGATTGGAAATGTTTACAAACAAATTGCAGAGCGGGAACAATGGGCAAGACCCGGCAAAGCAATTGTAGAGGCCGCATTAATTTCACCAGAAAATACGCTTTTCGAGCACCAAATCCCCGACAGTATTATGGGAGCAGTGCAAATGCTGGAGGAGTTGGCGATACAGTTTGATATTATTGATAGGGAAGGGGAGTTTTCACAATACAGCCTTGTTATTTTACCGGATGATTTAATTGTAGACGCAAAATTACAACGGCGTTTGGATGATTATGCTACAACGGGAGGGGCAATTATTGCTTGCTACAGAGGTGGCTCAAACTCTGCCGGAGAATATCCTGTATGTTTTGGTGCAGTGTCTGATGGCGCAAACGAAAATTACCCGGATTTTATACTGGCGGAAGGCGTACTGTCCGCCAACTTAGAGCCAGATAATGAATATGTAATGTATAAACAAGGCTTGAAAATCGGCTCAAAAACAACGGAAACCACTGCTATTTTACAAGCTCGTAAACCATATTTCCCACGCAAAGGAGAGTATTTTTGCTCTCATAAATATACCCCATCAGACAAAGATGAAACGTATCCCGTTGCATTGCAAAAAGGGCGAGTGATTTTATTTGCTCACCCGATATTTGAGCAATATCGTGCAAATGCGCCAAGATGGTGTAAGCAATTGATAGAAAATGCAATTTCTCATTTGCTCCCTACAAGACTTGTTCGCCACAACGGCCCTTCTACAATGACTGTAAGTTTGTTAGGCCAGCCAGAGCAGGGTAGAGTTATGGCTCACTTACTTTCATATGTGCCTGTGCGTAAGTCTACGAATATAGATATTATTGAGGAGCGTACTGCACTGTATGATGTGCGGTTACAACTTGGATTGCCTGATGGAGTAGTTGGTTCTGCACGGCTTGTGCCAGATGGTTCGCCCATTGATGTGAAGGATAATGCCGTTATTATACCAAAGATAGATGGATATACCATTGTGGAGTTTAAGATGAATTGAAGCTTGTATTGATAGGGTTAAAATGAATACAAAAACATAGAAAAGATATGTGAATAAATAAAAAAGCCTGTAATCATTGATGATTATAGGCTTTTTTATATGCAATTTTGTTGTAGCTTTCTTGTCAGGCACCAGCCGGATTTGAACCGGCGGTAAAGGTGTTGCAGACCTCTGCCTTACCACTTGGCTATGGCGCCATTTATACAAACACTGTATGCTGTTTCAACTTAAACTGATACACATAAGTTACCACATAAACCGCTAAATTTTTAATAGATACTTTAATTACAGATTGATAAAACTAGCCAATTTATAATAAAAACACTGTACAAAGTAAAAATGCGCATTCACCGAAGAAAACACGCATATCTCTTATTGACCCGTAAGGGAATCGAACCCTTGTTTCAGCCGTGAAAGGGCCGTGTCTTAACCTCTTGACCAACGGGCCGTAATCGTTTTACCGAAAATAAGTATATATTGTTTATTAGATTCTGTCAAGTGAAATTTCAACTTTAGTGCCTGTACCATATTTATCCAAGGTTATATTGTGTGTTCAGTTTAAATGCAGTTCCGCCATGCGTCTCATGCAAAATAATTCTTAGTAAAAAATAAACCCCCTTATTAATATCTTAATACATGTAAGATTAATAATAAGGAGGGATAATACTAGTCTGGCTTATAAAAGCTTTTTTGACTAACGTTTTTCTACTGTAAATTTGATAGATGTTTTTTCCTGCCCGTCAACTTCTAGTTGAGAAAACGCAGGAATACATACCAAGTCGATACCGTTTGGAGCAACATAGCCCCTTGCAACAGCAATGCTTTTTACAACTTGGTTTACAGCGGCAGCACCAATGGCGTTAATTTCCACGGGCTTATCGGTGCGCAAGATGGCTGCAATAGCACCAGCAACGGATTTGGGTTCTGATTTTGAAGATACCCTTAAAATTTCCATAACAATTCGCCTCCTATTATGATAAGTGCGGTGATGTGTGATACCAATTAAGGTTCATTTCTAATTATAACATATGATTGCTTACTAGTGGTTGAAATTCCGCAAAATCCTATTTACAAATTTTAGAAAATTCATGAAATATATTTACGCATGTTCTTTAGTGCATTTTTTTCCAAACGGGATACCTGCGCTTGACTGATACCTATTTCATCTGCAACTTCCATTTGGGTTTTGCCTTCAAAAAAACGTAATGATAAAATTAATTTTTCTCTATCCCCAAGCCGTTTTAATGCTTCCGACAGCGAAAGATTTTCCAGCCAGCGGTTATCTGTGTTTTTATCATCGCTTACTTGATCCATAACAAAAATTGCGTCTGTGCCGTCTTGGTATACTGGCTCAAACAAGCTTACCGGGTCTTGAATTGCATCCAGTGCAAATCCCACTTCTTCTTTTGGGATTCCCATTTCCTTAGCAATTTCTTCGATATCAGGCTCTTTGCCGTTTTTGGTGGTTAGGGCCTCCCGAATGCTAAGAGCTCGATAAGCGGTGTCCCGAAGAGAACGGCTTACTCTTATTGTATTATTGTCTCGCAGATATCGGCGTATTTCGCCAATTATCATAGGAACGGCGTAGGTGGAAAACTGCACTCCATGAGACGTATCAAAGTTGTCAATTGCTTTTATCAGCCCGATACAGCCCACTTGAAAAATATCATCTACATATTCTCCGCGCCTGTTAAAACGCTGGATGATGCTTAATACTAGACGCAAGTTGCCAAAAATGTATTTGTCTCTTGCTTCTTCATCGCCTTGTTGAATTTTGTCAAATAAAGTTCTCTTTTCATCTCCTTTTAATACCGGCAGTTTTGAGGTGTTTACGCCGCAGATTTCTACTTTGCTGCTGTGCATACTTATTCCTCCGATTTATATTACTATGGTCTTTCAACTTAAATAACAGTTACTTTTCTATTATTTAAGTTGAAAGACCTCCTGAAATTTAGCGGTTCATGTTATCGTTTACGTAGGGTTTACAAGTTGAACTGCTATAAAATCAGTTTAATACTAAGCATTTCCAGCGGAGGTTAAAGTATACTGGTAATTATTTACTTGAAGCAGAAAAGCCCATGTAATAAGACATTGCTGCCTTTACATGGGCTTTCTATTTTACTTTAGGAAAGTGTTCTATAACGAAATACACACAAAGCTGTTTTTTATTGAAATTAATTAAATACGATTACTAATTTCCGGCCAACATAATCTGTGTCCATGCAAGCTCAAACTCACCTCTAAAATCTCCAAGGTCTACAAAAACCTCACCTCGGGCAAGGATGTCTTCATTTGGCCAGTAAATGGGGCAACTTTGCCAATAATCTGGCACCAAATCAAACGCTCCTATATTTGCTGTAGAATAACGTGTATAACGTGTGTTTAAATAAGCAATATCCGGGCGGTTCATAAAATTAATGAATTTTTCCGCATTAGCTTGGTTTCTGGTGGACACAGGGATAACCATAGAGTTAAACCATAATTGCGATCCTTCTATTGGCACAACAAAGTTGTGGTCTGGGTTGTAGTAAATTATCCATCTGGCGCAGCCGTTGTATACTGTTCCTAAAGCGCCCTCTCCGCCAATCATATTATCTATAATCTGGTCTGCCAAAAATGCACGTACAAGCGGAGCTTGGCGGATCAAGGCATCTCTAACTTGATTAAGTTCGTATTGGTCTGTACTGTTCATGGAAAAGCCCAACATTCTTTGCACTGCACCCATGGTACAGCGTGAACTGTTATACATGAAGATTTCACCTGCAAATTGTTCATCCCAGAGAATTTGCCACGAGTCTACAACTTGGTCTACTTTGGTTGTGTTATAAACAATTCCAAATGTCCCCCATTTGTATGGGATAGAGTATAAATTTTGCGGGTCAAATGCCAAGTTCTTTAAATGAGGGAAGATGTAGCTTGCGTTGGGGACATTATCCCAGTTGATTTGTGTAAGCAGTCCCTCATTAATCATGCGTTCTACCATGTAGTCTGATGGTACTACTACGTCAAAACTATGTCCACCACGTGCAATTAGCGTGTATAGCTCTTCGTTGGTCGAATATGTGCTGTAGATGACACGAATTCCATACTCTTCTTCGAACATTTGTAGTACGGGTTCATAAATAAATAAACCCCAGTTTGCTACGTTAAGCGGTGGATGGGTTACTGCATCTCCAGTAGATTCATTTACATCGGATCCGTTGTTCACATCCTCTGTGTTGCAGGCCGTTAAGCTCAGTGTGGCTGCTAGGGCTAGTGCTACTAAGATTTTTTTCATTTATCATTCCTCCTATATTTTACCCCATCGGGGTTTAGTGGACTAATCTTCTGCAGTGTTATCTTCCACATGTTTGCGTATTAACTGCCTATCTCGCCTGTTAATTAAGATAAGCATGATCATAACAACAACAAAAATTATTGTGGAAAGTGCATTTATACTGGGGTCTACTCCACGTCGGGTCATTGAAAAAATTCTTATTGATAAATTCTGAACTCCTGGGCTTGTAGTAAAGAAACTTACCATAAAATCGTCTACAGATAATGTAAACGCTAACATTGCGCCAGTTACGACCCCAGGCCAGAGTTCTGGTAAAATAACCTGTACAAATGCTCGAAAAGGGCTAGAGCCAAGATCTAGCGCAGCTTCATATAAATTAGGGTCTAACTGCCTAATTTTTGGAGTCACAGATAGTATTACATATGGCACGTTAAAAATAATATGAGCCAAAAGCATTGTGCCAAACCCAAGCCTGCCAACGCCAAGCATCCTAAATACAAATAGGAACAGCATCATTAAAGAAATCCCTGTTATAACATCCGGCATCATTACAGGTACACGGCTTACGAGCATTATAGCCGTACGTGAACGTTTTTTTAACTTATCTATGCCAATTGCCGCAAGTGTTCCTATGCACGTTGCAATAAAAGTGGAAAATAGTGCAATTAGAATCGTGTTACGCAATGCAAGTTGAGTGTGTTGATCGTTAAAAAGCCGGATATACCAGTCAAGGGTAAAGCCTTCCCATGTACCGCGGGAGCGTGAATTGTTAAATGAGAAAATTATAAGCACAGCAATTGGGGCATACATAAAAAACAAAATTAGCCCTAAGTAAAGCCGCTTTAGCACTGCGAGAGTATTTGTGAAGAAGTGGGTCATAGCCGCATACCCCCTTCACTTGTTTCCTCTTGACGGTCGAATCGTGAGAGGATAAACGTGCTTACAAGCATTAAAATCATCATTACTACTGCTACAGCAGAGCCAAAATGCCAGTTACCAACAAGCAAAAATTGTTGCTCTACAAGGTTGCCTAAGAGGAAGAATTGCCCGCCACCAAGCAGGTTTGGAATTATAAAAGTTGCGGCTGCAGGCATAAAGACCATTGTTATTCCGCTAATTACGCCCGGCATACTTAAGGGGAAAACTATACGCAAAAATACATTCCTAGGGCTTGCGCCAAGATCTTGCGCCGCTTCAATAATACGTTTATCCATTTTTGTAAGTGAGGTATAAATTGGTAACACCATAAATGGTAAGAAGTTATATACCATTCCTAGTAAAACGGCGGAGTCCTTAAATAAAATATCTATGGTGGGTAAATTAACTCGACCCAAAATGTTATTCAGAATCCCGTTACGTTCTAAAATTGTCATCCAACCGTATGTGCGCACAAGGAAATTCATCCACATAGGCATGATAAATAGGAATAAAAGAAATGGCTTATCTCGAAACCCTTTACTTGCTAATATGTGTGCAAGGGGATACCCCAAAATTAAGCATATTACTGTGGTTTGAAGAGCCATTCTAAGAGAGCGCACTGCCACCCTAACATAAATTCTTTGGAAAAATGGTTGACCTTCAATTATGCCTTCAAAAAATTTACGTATATTTTCAAATGTAAAATATGTGTCGCCATATGCATCCGTGCCAGAGAATGCATAAAAAATAACAAGTAATATCGGCGCAATTACAAAAATTGCAAGCCATACCACATATGGGTACGTAAAAAGCCGCTTCATGAAGCATCGCCCTTGCTAGAAGGCTCTATTGTGGTCGTAGCACGCTTCATTACATGAATCAAATCTGGTTTAATTTTTACGCCAACGTTTATACCAACGGGAGACTGTACTGTATTTTGGACCTTCCAGGTGAAATCGCCAGTATCTACACGCATTTCGTAATGTACACCTTTAAATGTTACATTTTTAACTTCCCCAACAAGCGCACCGTCTTCGGGTTGTGTCAGGCAAATATCCTCTGGACGTACAACAATGTCCACAGGTTCGTTTAAAGCAAAGCCTTTGTCCACGCACGGGAAATCACAGTTGGCAAATGTCACTTGGAAATCATTACGCATTACACCGGGTATGATATTACTTTCTCCAATAAAATTGGCAACGAATGAATTTTTGGGTTCGTTATAGATTTCTTCTGGGGTACCGATTTGCAGGATTTTACCCTCATTCATTACAGCAATGGTATCAGACATAGTAAGAGCTTCTTCTTGGTCATGTGTAACGTAAACAAAGGTAATACCAAGGGCCTGTTGCATGTTCTTCAGCTCTACCTGCATTTCTTTTCGTAGCTTTAGGTCTAATGCTCCAAGTGGCTCGTCCAACAAAAGAACTTTTGGCTCGTTGACAAGGGCACGGGCTATAGCAACACGCTGCTGCTGTCCACCGGACAGCTTTGATATTGGCCGTTTTTCGTAGCCCTCTAAGTTAACCATTTTTAGCATGGCTTGAACTTTTTCTGAAACGACGGGCTTGGACATTTTCTTAATTTTAAGCCCGAAAGCAATGTTTTCTGCTACATTCATATTAGGAAATAGGGCATATTTTTGGAAGACAGTATTAAGCTGTCTTTTGTAAGGAGGCGTTTTTAATAAAGAATTCCCATTAAACAACAAATCACCACTTGTGGGCTGCTCAAAACCACCGATAATGCGCAGAGTGGTAGTTTTTCCGCAACCACTTGGCCCAAGTAGTGTGACAAACTCGTTCTCTTTTATGTATAGACTAATATGGTCCAGAACCATGTCAGCACCAAATGTTTTTACAATGTTTTTAAGCTCAATAAGACGAGGCATAGTTGCTACCCCCTTACCTTAAATTATTTGTTTGTTTGGATTTTATCCAGAAATATCGCCCCTTCGGGTGTTTATGGAATTGTTATTCCAACAATATTGTATATAACCACAAATCCAATACATTGTCAAATGTTTTTTACATCATAATATTTGTCAATTAAAAAACCAGATGTCAGATCAAAAGACTGAAGACAAACCTCAGCTATGGCCTGCGTCTGCGGAGCACTTATGTGTGAAAAAGGCAGTAGAGAAATAAAAGAGGTAAAGAAATCGAAGATTACTTTTCTGACCAGCCAATTTCTTCAAGTTCATTTAATCAAAATGATATATGTGGAAGCTTGTCTGCTGTTTTATATAATTTTTTGCCACATATGTATATTATGCAGTTATTACAGCAAGAATACAAATACATTTCTGCATTCTTGTTTGCAAAAGACAAGAATAGACATCTTGCATAACTCTGAACAAGCGGCGATGATTCCCTACTTTGCTAGTTTGCCTTAGTGCAAATCGTCATGCTTGTAAAATTATTACCGCAAATGAAGTTATACAAAAGTCTAACGCAAATATATTACGAAAGGAAAAAAAGCTATGCCAGATTTGAAACAATCGGAACTAAACTGGATTCGCGAAGCTGTGTCTGCCCATAAAATGACAGCGAGCAAACTAAGCACTTACGCAAACCAAGTACAAGACCCGCAAATTAAACAAATGTTTACAAAAGCGTCAACAGAAGCAAATCAAGCAGCACAAAACTTGCTTCAAATGCTGTAAAATTAATTTTTAGAAGGAGCAATAAAACATGCAGGAGAAAGATATGGTACTTGACGTCCTTGGTGGCGTTAAAGCAAGCTTAACAGGCTACGCAACATTTATTAGTGAAACGGCAAATCCAACTTTACGCCAAACATTTCAGCAAATGCGTGACGGCGATGAAAAATTTCAATATGATCTTTACAAAATTGCTGCTCAAAAAGGTTACTATGTATGTTCACCATCTGCAGATCCTCAAGCAATTTCTAGTGTAAAAACATCATTGTCTGCTGGTGCTCAGCCAGGACAAGGAATGCACTAGACACGTTCGTAAAAAAAGCAGTACTTCCAAAAGGTATTAGAAACAACAAACTTTTGAAAGTAATATCATTAAGTTAAGACATGACGAGTGCATGAGAAAAAAAGAAAGCGTCGAGAGGAGAAATTCTTTGGCCGCTTTTTTTATGGAGAAAAGTGTGTATGGTGGATTTTACGGTGTGAAAATAAAAACGGATAAAAAATACATTCATGTCTATACTCTTGATATTTTTTTATTGGAGCGGATGAGTACGTTACTTATATAGTAAAACTCAAAGGCGTAAGACAGAATTTTGTATCTGTGTTCCACAAATGTAGAAGCAATGATGTTAAGTTATAGCTTACTGATTTCAAAGGCTCTTTGTAAAGATTGTTTTCGCTTATCAAGATAAATAAATTCATAGCGTCCTCAAATGATATCTTTTGTTTTCGGGAAAAATTTTTTATTAAGATTCTTAATATGTAGTGCTGAAGGTATTGGTACACCGTAAATTGAGATGCCAATGTTTTCTTTTACAGAACTTGGATAGTTAATAATGGGATGTATAGTCATGACTTGTAATACCTGAATCATTTTTTGTTGTTCTCAGATTCTGGAGCTTTTCTTGGAACAAATTCTAGAACTAATTCTATTTTAAATAATTTCCCCACAAAACGCCAATCACCCATCAACTATGGAACTTATTACTGGGAATTTACTTCGCAAAAAAAAAATTGAAATAAGTATTGACAAAGTAGGTAAGTATATATACAATGTCCAAGTGCAAAGTTACTTGGTCTAGTGGTTTTTATAATGAATAACCAAGTAGCCATAGCAGAGAAAGTTGCATATTACGTAGTTTTCGTCTGGGTGTGGCGTAGCTTGGTAGCGCGCTAGACTGGGGGTCTAGAGGTCGCAAGTTCAAATCTTGTCACCCAGACTTCGTTTTTTATAAAAGAGTGGTCTGTACGGAATATGTAGTGAGCTGTTTTATTTACGGGCGTATAGCTCAGTTGGGAGAGCGCCTGCCTTACAAGCAGGATGTCATAGGTTCAAGTCCTGTTATGCCCATTTAATATGCGCCAAGTTTATACTTGGCGCATATCTAGTGTCTAGCATTTTGTGGCGGAATAGCTCAGTTGGCTAGAGCACACGGTTCATACCCGTGGTGTCGGGGGTTCAAATCCCTCTTCCGCTAATTTAATCTTGCGTATAAGAAACTTATTGGTTTGTATGAAATATGCGGCTAAGCCGTTTATATTCTTGGAGGTATATCATGCCATTATTATTTATTATCTTGTCAATTGTATACATTTTAGGCTGTGTTGCTATGGTTATGGCCATTCTGTTACAGAAAAAACGCAGTGCTGGTGGCATGGGTAGTATTGCCGGTATGGGTAATGTATCAGATAGTTACTGGGATAAAAACAAAAGCCGCTCTGCGGAAGGAACTCTTGAAAGATGGACAAAAATTGGTGCTGCTTTATTAGCAGTCTTGTCTGTGATACTGTGTTTAATCTAAATTAAAATTACAATAATCCGTAATTCGTCAAAATGATGAGTTACGGGTTTTTTATTGCTTATTTGTAAATACATAAATGTAGGAGATAAGACCATGACAACAATATATTACGTCCGTCATGCAGAGCCAGAGCGCAGTGCGGATAGTATTTATACAGACAGAACATATCCGTTAACAGCAAAGGGTGTAGAAGACTGTAAGTTAGTAACCGCTTTTTTATATGATAAGAATATAGATGTTGTTTTGTCCAGCCCATTTAAACGGGCTGTGGATACTGTTGCAGGGTTTGCGGATCAAATTGGTGTGGAGATTGAGTTAATAGAGGATTTTCGAGAGCGTGCAATTACAGATAAATGGCTTGGTATGGACGAGTTCTTAAAGTTTGCACGCATGCAGTGGGAAGATCCAACTTACAAATTGCCCGGTGGGGAAAGCATTGCGGAAGTACAGGAACGTAATCTTGTGGCACTGCAGGATGTTTTATGTAAATACGATGGCAAAAATATTGTAATTGGCGGCCATGGTATGGCTTTATCATCGTTACTTATGCATTATGATAAAGGTTTTGGCTATGACCAGCATATGGAAATGCCAATGCCTTATATTGCAAAGCTGATTTTTGATGGCGGTATGTTTTTTGATGCACAAAAAATTGATTTATTTGAACCAAATAAACAAACAGACTATAAAAATCTAAGGGTTGATTTGGCGGAGCTTGGTGTGCTAAAGGCATACCGCTACACCGTTATATTTGCACGGTACGATGGTAAATGGCTATATTGCCGCCATAAAGAACGGAATGTATTTGAAACAGCTGGTGGAAGAATTGAACCGGGGGAAACACCTGTGGAAGGTGCAAAGCGTGAACTTATGGAAGAAACTGGCGCAGTTAAGTTTTCAATTATCCCGGTTTTTGATTATGCGGTGTATACGAACACAGCTTTTTCTAACGGACAAGTTTTTTTTGCAGATGTACAGGAACTTGGCGAGCTAGAATATGAAATGGCAGAGGTGCGTGGATATGAAACAATACCAGATAAAATGCGCTTCCCGCAAATTTTGCCGGTGCTGTACAAGGCGATGTGCGAAAAATATCCAATTGACCAAAACGGAAAAACGTGAGATATTATGTCGGTAGGAGGGATTTTATGATTAAATATGTACCAAACACGCTTTCTACTATGCGGTTGGTGCTTGTGCTTTCTTTATTTGCGTTAAGTTTTCCGCTATCGCCGTTTTTTATGTTTTATGCAATGACGCCTATTTTCCTTGTGATTTATACAATTGCGGGCGTTACAGACATGATTGACGGGCCTATTGCACGGAAGTTTAACGTTTGTACGCCGCTTGGCGCAAATTTAGATGGTATTGCAGATTATGTTTTTGTTGCGGTTTC